>Ga0193747_1000685_pt1 | contig 10472 bp, 8 predicted proteins | sample L1m2metaG_FD_143048 | JGI IMG/M metagenome (GOLD analysis project Ga0193747, IMG submission 143048) | Soil microbial communities from a riparian zone of the East river system, Colorado, United States - L1m2 | ecosystem: Environmental > Terrestrial > Soil > Riparian zone | place: USA: East River...
GGGAGGAAGAAGGATCTCACCGTTTCGTGCGACGAAAACAAAGCACGACACTACGTCGTCTGAGAGAGACCACTCGTCGATTCGCGAGTGCACGTTCAAGTAATTGGGCTGAATGCCGAAACCAAAAAGTGTCGGCACCGAGCCGACGGAAGAGAATATCTCGTGACATTCGCTTTTATGGGACTTCTCCGGTAAGTGCGTTACACGTCCGCAAGCGGCGAGCGAATCCGGCAGGGCGTTACGGTCCTCCTCCATTCATTTCGGCGTGGCTAGAAGTTGTCGAGGGAAGTCCCCGCCTACGTCCAGCCAGCGAAGATCGTAGTCCTTAGTATTGAGCCACGTTTCAACAAATGAAGCATTCCCTGGATCGTGCACCTCACAGATGAGGTGCGGGCGCGAATGCTTGAATAACTCCTCAGCCCCCTTGAGAACCTCGGATTCGGCCCCCTCCACATCAATCTTGATCAAGGTTGGAGCAGGATGAGTCTTACTCAGCTTGTCAAGCGTTGTACAAGACACTTCATAGGAATCGGGCAAATTCCCTGGAACGATCTTGCTCATGCCTGTATTCGAATGTGGCCCAGGGTTCGCACTCAGTAGTCTAACGTTGCCCGCGCGCGACCAAGCTGCTTGATTGACAACGTCTGTGATCAAGGTGAGAGAATTCCGAGCCAAAGTTTCCCACAATAGGGCAACGTTCCGACGATCGGGTTCTAATGCAACAATGACCCCCTTCTCTCCTACTAGGCCTGCAGCCAATATTGAAAAAAATCCCACATGAGCCCCTACATCATAAAAGCAATTCCCCGGTTTCAGGTGAGAGACAAGAACCCTCTGGACTGTGGGATCATGTGTTCCCAAGAGATGCCCGGATTCGTAACGCGGCTCCACGCTTATCCAAAACGACTTTCCAGGCAATTCCTGATAACTGACGCGCACCCACACTCTTTGCTCCGGAGGAAGAAGACGGCGAGCAATGTTGTGAAGTAAGTTTCCAATGACTGGAAGGCGTGTGATTGCGTCCCAGGGTCTTCTGATGAAAGGCTTGTTCATACCTCGCGCCAACATATGGTTGATGATCTTCATATGCTATAGGTCCAACGCCATTGCAATGGCCTTCCTACCCGGCCTCAGCGGTCACTTCAAAAGCGGCCAATGGTGGTCAGGGCGAAAACCGGCCAGCGGATGCGGCCTGGAACAAAGTTCTTTTATCCTGTTTTCTTCAGGTCAGGCAAGCCTGTTTTTGTTCCCCAGCTTCATGGTCCACATTTCAGGATATGGCCTTGGTGTAGTAACCGGTCGAGCATGGCGGTGACGGCCACGCTGTCACCGAGCAGTTTGCCCCAGTCCTCCACAGGGCGGTTGTAGGTTAGCAGAGTGCTGGCGCGTTCGTGATGACACATCATGATCCCCAGCAGTTCCTCTCCCGCCGCTGTGGGTTCTAACTTGCGCATCCCCAAATCATCGATGATGAGCAGGGGCACGGTGGCCAGGAGCTCCATGTGTTCCTTGCGGGTGTCGTCGATGAAAGCTTCGGCGATTTCCTCAAGCAGGATGTGGGCCTCGCGGTAGATCACCCGATAGCCCTGCCCGATGACCGCGTGTCCGATGGCCTTGGCTAAATGACTCTTGCCAGTACCGGACGAACCCGAAACCGAAACATGATGCACATCATTTTGAAACGGTGACCGTCTATTACCGCCGGCATCCGTTGTCTAGCCAGTCCCTAAGTGTGGCAGGCCCGTGAGAGTACGCAATGAAGAGCAGGGCTTCTGCGAGTTACCGGATAACACGATCTGTGCTCTTCCGATGTGAATGGTCAGCGCGGACTGTGCACGATTCACACTAGGTCCTCCCGCTCCCCAAACCGCCCAAGCACGTCAAGGGTGGCTGTCCGTGGATAGAGAACCGTCGGGTGTTGGAAGTTGGAAGGGACTCTGTGGATTTTCTGCAGCGGCGCTTGTGGGCATGACCTGCCGGAGAAGTATCCGCATCCTTCGATCTGCTGGCGACGGCTGCGGGACTGGGAGGGGCAGGGCGCCTGGCTGAACATCTGGCGCGCGTTTCTAAGCGAACTGAACGAACGCCAGCAACTGAAGTGGAGCGTAGCGTTTCCGGATGGCAGTTTTGGCGGTGGTCGACGGCACGGGTGTTCCTCTGGGAGACCACCTTCACGCTGTATCCCCGGCCGCGGCAGAAGCCGCTGTTGTGCAATAGCTTAATAGGTTCGAGAAAGGCTCCCATTTTTTGCGCGTGCTCTCGCAACAATCGGGTAACGCACAGCGGCAAAAGCCGTAGTTTGTTTTCCAGAGATTTGCGATTCCGAACCTTTATCACGCACTATATGTCAGCGAGTTTGTTGAGGCTCCTTGGTAGGACATGCCCGAACCTGCATACCGGATTCTTATCATCTGTTCGCACCCCGTTCAGTATATGTCCCCTCTGCTTCGGCGGATGGCTCAACATCCCCAGATCGATCTGCAGGTTGCCTATTGTTGCTTGCGAGGAGCTCGCTCGGGCTATGACCCCGATTTTGCAACAGCCATTCAATGGGACGTTCCTCTTCTGGATGGCTATAATTGGGTGGAGATTCCCAACATTGGTACGGGCGCCGAATCGTTTCTCGGTCTTTGCAATCCCGGCCTCTGGCGACTCATTCGGCAGAACAACTTTGGTGCGGTCTTCTGCCACACCGGCTACATAAAGGCCTCCTTCTGGATCGCCTTCCTCGCCGCCCGTCTTAGCAGCTCCGTTTTTCTCTTTGGAACCGATGCCAATAGCCTGGCTCCCCGTGATTCGCAATCCTGGAAAGTTACTTTGAAGAAGGTTTTATGGCCTCGACTTTTCGCTTTGGCGGATCAAATCATTGTGCCTTCTTCCAGGACCCGAGATCTCATGCGGTCACTTGGCTTTGCTGAGAACCACATTACCTTAACGCCTTATTGCGTTGACAACGATTGGTGGGCCGCACAATCGGCACAGGTTGACCGTGCTGCTGTGCGCTCCGCTTGGAGAGTCGAGCCAGACGCTACCGTCGTCCTCTTCTGTGCCAAGCTGCAGCCGTGGAAGCGGCCAGGCGATCTTCTGGAAGCATTTGCCGCAACAGGAATCTCCCGTGCTGTCCTAGTTTTCGCCGGCGAGGGTCCGCTCCGGCAAACGCTTTTTCAAAGGGCTCTCGCCTTGGGAATCGCCGATCGCGTTCGCTTCCTGGGTTTCGTAAATCAATCGGCGTTGCCGGCTGTGTACAAGGCATCGGACTTGATGGTTCTGCCTTCTGAGTACGAACCCTTCGCGGTCGCCATAAACGAAGCCTCATGCTGCGGATGTCCCGTTGCCGCGAGCGACCGTGTTGGCGCCACCGCCGACCTCATAGCTCCCGTGAATCCTGATTTCGTCTTTCCCTGCGGCGACATTCCCGCGCTCACAGAAATACTGCAAAGAGCGCTTTCCGATCCAACTGAATTGGCCCGGCGAGGCCAGGACTCTCTTCGAAGGATGCAGTCTTGGTCCGCCCGGGAGAATATCATCGGAGTTCTGGACGCTGTGGAGCGGGCTCTTTCGCGAACTAGAGCAAAGAGGTCCGTTCCTTAAGATTCGGGACAGCGTTGATTTTTCCAGGGCCCACACTCTGTTCTCGAATGCTAAGATCAATCCAGTATGGTCAAGAAAGATTAAGCCACGATCACAAAGGTTTCTCCCCTAAAGAGAGTGCACCACGTTTTCGGTGTTCGCACATGAAACTCGGCGCGCTGAGAGATTCCTTCGATTTTTTTCACAATAGCAGGCGCAACCTGCTCGCCGTGGGACTCATCGCGGTAACAGCCTACGAGTGTGCAGAGCTTATCATCAAAGACGATCCCCTTAGGTTGTATTCCGCGGGATTAGTTGTACTTGGCAGTGTGGCACTCCTCGCAATCCTTAAAGACTGGAGACGAGGGGTCTACTGCTTCGTGGCGTGGATCGCGGTCGAAGACTTGTTCCGTAAGTATCTCGGCAATAACATGACCGTGTACTTCGCCAAGGATTTCTTCGCCCTTACGCTCTATCTCTCTTTCTTCATTTCGCGCAAGTCCACTTTGACGAAGGTCTACAGACCCCCTTTTTTGGTTACACTCTTACTCTTCTTTTGGTATTGCTTCATTCAAGCTCTTAATCCAGCGTCAACCAGCATCTTTTATGGGCTGATGGGATTGAAGCTCTGTTTCTTCTACGCGCCCCTCCTCCTCGTGGGCCATGCCCTCGTCGATTCCGAAAAGGAACTGCGCCGCTTTTTCTTCTTTAACTCCGTCCTCATTCTCGTGGTGGCAGCATTTGGAATCGCGCAGTCCATTTTGGGACATACTTTCCTAAACCCCGAAGTGATCCAGGAAGACATCCGCAGCTTAAGCACATTGTATCGCGTCTCCCCCATCACGGGCTTGGTCGCTTACCGGCCCACATCGTTCTTCGTCAGCGCCGGCCGGTTCCAGAATTTCTTGCTGGTCTCGTGGATTCTGACTCTTGGTTTTGGCGGGTTTCTCTTGATGCGCAAGCAGACTGGTCGCTTGCTCGCGTTCACAACGATCGGCGTTGTCGCTGCGGCTTCTCTGCTGACGGCTTCGCGGGGCGTCATCCTCTGGGCTCTTGCAAGCGCCATGGTCGTTGCTCCTGCCGTCATCTGGGGTGCATCTTGGGCCGGGGAGCAGCGAATCCGCGTAATGCGAGCCGTCCAGCGGGCAGCAGTTTTCGTTGCCATAGCCCTAACCATTCTTGTGGGAATATTCCCACAAGAAGTTGGTAGCAGACTGGCGATCTACACCGAAACTCTTTCCCCTTCTAGTTCCAAAAGTGAGCTCGGCTTTCGATCCTGGGACTATCCCCTGCAGAATTTCGTCGCAGCGTTTGACTATCCTCGCTGGCCTTACGGCTATGGAACTGGAACCGCTTCCTTGGGGGTGCAGTACGTCGCTCGCATTATGCACGTTCCGCCGATGAATGTTGGTGTGGAAAACGGCTATGGCCAGCTGGTGATCGAGCTTGGGATTGTAGGCCTGCTTTTGTGGATATTACTGGCTTATAAAATCACCCATTCCGCGTGGCAAGCCGCAAAGAATCTGAAAGGAACGGTGTGGTTTCCAATTGGGTTTGCAATTTTCTGGTACGCCTTTCTGCTGGTCTTCCCAATGAGCTTCTACGGTTTCATTGCTTACCAGGACTTCGTCCTGAACGCCTATTTTTGGCTGATGCTTGGCATGCTGTTCCGAATTTCGGAATTTCCAAGAAATCTTCCAATCGCGCAAACAACGGCGTGAAAACGATAAGCAAACGGAGGCCTGCATGCAGATTGTTGTCGTGTCGCCATTTCTAGATCGTCGCCATGGTACTGAGCTTTGCATCATCGAACAAATCGAAAGATTGTCGTCGAACTACGGCTGGGGGATCCATTTGTTTTCCCAGCACGTTGAAGACGTAAATAATCTCCTCACAGAAGATCCGACAAATACAGCGACGGGGTTCATTCGCTGGTACAGAGTCTCTGACATTCCCGCTCCCCATCTTCTCAAATTCTTGTGGTGGTTCTTTGCGAATCGAGGCGTAAGGAAGAGCGCGCTAAAGCGCCTTGAAAACCGCCCCTTGCTGGTCTACTCGCCGGGAATCAACTGTCTGGATGCCGATGCCATTACCGTCCATATTGTTTTCTACGAATTCTATGCGCGTGTCCGCCATGAACTTGCCTTCCTCAAAGTGCCGGTCAGCAGGTGGCCTGTTACGCTTCACCGGAAACTGTACTACAGACTGATTATGGCTTTGGAACGCCGCATTTATACTGACCCCAGAGTCCGTTTGGCGGCCGTGTCAAAGCTTGTATCCGCTCAACTCGAAAAACACTTCGGACGAACTGATTCAGTCGTTATTCCCAACGCGGTCGAAACAACGATTTTTAACTCCGAGGCACGCCTTGCACGGAGGTCAGTTTCGCGCCAAAGCCTTGAGCTACACGACAGTGAGTTTGTCGTTTTGTTGATTGGCAACGACTGGAAGAATAAGGGACTCGATCAATTGCTCCGAGCTTTGGCCATCGTCGAAATTTCAATCCAGCTATTGGTGGTCGGAAAGGATGACCCGGGACTGTACCGGCCCGCCCTCCGGGAGTTACGGCTAGACGGCCGCGTCCGTTTCCTGGCGCCCGCTGCCGACGTGCTTTCATTTTATGCCGCCGCCGACGCCTATGTTGCCCCTTCACTCGAAGACGCCTTCGGGCTGCCCATATTGGAAGCTATGGCTTGTGGATTGCCCGTAATCGCTAGTGTCCAAGCAGGGGCAAGCGAAAACGTCGTTGATGGAACGACAGGATATATACTGCGAGATCCGATGAACCACGCTGAACTCGCTGATCACATTCGGCGGCTTGCCAGCGACAAGTCGGCAGCACAGAAGATCGGGGCTGCCGCTGCCCAGTTTGTGAAGTCTTCGGTCAGCTGGGACCACAATGTCTCAGCGACCCGCGAGTTTTTGGAAAACGCGTTATCTTCGAGTCAGGATTGAAACTCGGCGCTTTGACGCGGGTCAAGTTCTTCCATGACTTATCCTCGCTTTATGAGTGTCCCGCTTGATTCCCAGGTCCCATATTATGGGCGGATGACTATTCTCATCTGAAAGCATATCCCAAGCTTTAACATCGTGATCTTCTCATCTCTCGGACGAAACGTTCTGTAACAACGCCTTCTACGATTTTGCTCGCAAAGTGATCATGACGGCAATCCGTGGCGTGATACTATACATCGGCTTTTTTTTGACAGCCCAGGACTCATTCCGAGACACCCTCTTGTCGCTACGAGGCAACCTTTGAAGGTCACAGCAGGTTTGCAAAGCGCCTGGCAGTTCCGAATGACCTCCACATCGCTGGACCTAGGAGGGCATTCGCGCGGTTTGGATCCAGCGTAGCCAGGTAATTTGGCACTGGTCCGAAAGCTGGGTCGAAAATGGGTTGAGCATCAGGAAGACAACGAACTCTAGCAAAGAGTTCCTGAAGTCCAAAAATTGAATATCCATTCGACTTTAGATATTTGTGAGTAGGGGCAGGGAACGCAGCCTCTTCTTCAAAAATAATATCGCGCACGGCATGTCGTTTGAGAAGCCGTGTCATGCCTCGAAGGACGCCCAGCTCATGTCCTTGTACGTCCATCTTCAGAATACCAATTGTTTCGCCTGCGTCTAGAAGGCTATCCAGATTCTGAATCGGTACCTCAATTACTTTGAGGTCTGGACTGGCTTCTACTTTGTCGGAAATCCACGCTGTACCGCTATTGGTCCGAAACCAGTCATTTGTATGAAGCAACGCTTGCCCGTTCTCTGTACCTAGAGCCGCTCGGTGGAGAACAAAAGAACCACACCTAGAGTCTTTTTTCCAAGTTTCTACGTTTTCTCTAAGCGACTCAAAAACCGCAGGATGCGGCTCGAAGCAAATGACCTTTCCCTTTGGACCTACTCGGATGCCGAGAATACTAGCCATGTATCCTATGTTTGCGCCCGCATCGATAGCCAAATCCCCCGGTTCGGTTAATCTCCAAAGTGTTTCCGTCACACCAATTTCGTACAACCCCTGGCTCGCAATATCAAATCCTATCGTCTCACGTGGATTGATCTTTATTGGCAACCCCCAAGGAAGTGTTACATACGCTTCTCGCTTGGAACCCCAAAGATACTGAAGCCTTAGTCTCCTCAAGACTTGAAGGGGTTGAAAAAAGTATGGAGGCGTAGCTAGCCGAAGAATGCTTCTTGGCGTAAACATGTGTACTGCCCCCCCTCACATTTTGACACATGGGACCTCGAAAGTTTGCATAACTGCGGACGCTACAACGGACGGCTGAAGTAGATCGTGGCGCAGCAGCCGCTGGACTTCGATGCGTTGAAGGTGGTGTTGTCAAAAAAGTGATGAGCCCGCTGGCGAGGCGAGAGGCGGTGCGGGTCGCGCGCGAAGGAGGAAGGCTGCCCGGAGCGCTCGTGGTGTAGTTGCTGAAGGGAGTTGCGCAAGAGCCGGGCTATCCGGAAGCGATTCAAGTGAACAATGGGCCGGAGTTCATCAGCCGGGCGGTGGACCAGGGGGGAGTTGAAGGAATCCCTTGACCACCGGTCGAGCTGCAGACTTCTCAAAAAGGCTGTAACATTACGCGCTGTAATTCCATCCAAGTCAGAACCCCAAGCCCGTACTCAAGAACAGCGGAGGTAATCCCCACATGACAAGCTTTTTCTTAAATGGAAAGCCGGTGCAGGTCGATGTCGACCCCGCGACCCCCTTGCTGTGGGTCCTGCGGGATTCGCTCGAAATGACGGGCACAAAATTCGGCTGCGGGATGGCGCTGTGCGGTGCATGCACGGTGCACCTCGACGGGAAAGCCATCCGATCCTGCGTTGCGCCGCTGTCGCGTGCGGAAGGCAAGCATGTGACCACCATCGAAGGGTTATCTGCTAATCTCACGCACCCGCTGCAGAGAGCCTGGATTGAGTTGGATGTACCACAATGCGGCTACTGCCAGTCCGGACAGATCATGAGTGCCGCAGTCCTGCTGGCAGAAAATCCCAAACCTACGGATAAGGACATCGATGAAGCGATGGGTGGGAATATCTGCCGCTGCGGGACCTACCCAAGAATTCGCAGAGCCATCCATAGAGCCGCGCAACTGGCGGGCGAAGGGAGGACAAGATGAGCGCTTCGGCACTGGTAGGGCGGCGGGAATTTATTAGAATCGGGGCGGCGATCGGCGGCGGGCTTCTGGTGAGCTTGCACGCGCCGCTAGCTGGCAGAACGAGTGATGTCCTGGCAGCGGAGGAAAAGGATTTCGCACTCAATGCGTTTGTGCGAATCGGGACAGACGAGAGCGTGACGGTGATCTCGGCGCACTCCGAAATGGGCCAAGGAATCTACACGTCCCTGCCCATGCTGTTGAACGAAGAGTTGCAGGCGGACTGGTCGAAGATCCGCGTCGAAGCAGCGCCGGTGGACAAGGTCTATAACCATCCCGTGTTTGGGATGCAGATGACGGGGGGAAGCACGACGTCGCCGGCGGAGTGGGAGCGCTATCGCAAGATGGGAGCCGTCGCGCGCACCATGCTGGTCGAAGCCGCGGCGCGTCAGTGGAATGTGGAGGCTTCGAGCTGCCATGTCGACAAGGGCGTGGTCATTCACGGCGCGACGGGCCGGCGTGCGACGTATGGCTCGCTCGCTAACGCGGCCGCGCAGTTGACAGCGCCTGCGGAGGTGCCACTCAAGCCTGCGAAGGAGTTCACACTGATCGGCAAGCCGACGCGGCGACTCGATACTCCATCGAAGACCAACGGCACGGCGCAATTTGGCTTGGATGTCAGCGTGCCAGGAATGCTGACGGCAGTAGTGGCGCGGCCGCCGGTGTTTGGCGGAAAAGTGACGAAGTTTGACGCGAGCGAAACGCTGAAGGTTCCTGGCGTGAAGGCTGTAAAGGAGGTCCCGTCCGGGGTGGCCGTAATTGCGGAGCGGTTTTGGCCAGCGAAGGTTGGACGGGACAAACTCGTCGTCGATTGGGATCTGGGGCCAAATGCCACGCTCTCCACAGAACAAATGCTTCACGATTTTACAGAGATGGCGAAAAACCCCGGAACCATCGCCAAGAAGACGGGTGATCCTGAAGCCGCTCTCAAGACCGCGGCGAAAACAATTACTGCGGAGTATGACGTTCCGTATCTGGCGCACGCCATGATGGAGCCGCTGAACTGCGTTGTCGATTTGAAGGCGGACAGCGGTGAAATCTGGACAGGAACTCAGTTTGAAACGGCGGACCGTGCGAACGCAGCAAAAGTCGCGGGTCTGCCACCGGAGAAGGTGCAGATGCATACCACATTGCTGGGGGGAGGATTTGGCAGGCGCGCCAATCCCGCTTCGGACTTTGTTGTGGAAGCCGTTCACGTAGCCAAGGCCGCCAAAGCTCCAGTGAAAGTTGTGTGGACACGCGAAGACGATTTGAAAGGAGGTTGGTACCGGCCGATGTGGCATGACCGCTTCGTCGCGGGCTTGGATGCGAGCGGCAATCCTGTCGTCTGGACCCACACCATCGTAGGTCAATCCATAATGCAAGGCACGCTCTTTGAGGCCTATGGAATCAAGGACGGCGTTGATGCCGCGTCCGTCGAAGGCGCGGCGGATCTGCTCTACGGCATCCCCAACTTGCAAGTGGACCTGCACACACCCAAGATCGGCGTGCCCGTGCAATGGTGGCGATCCGTTGGCCACTCGCACACCGGATTTTCTGTCGAGGCATTCCTCGATGAAGTGGCGCATGCCGGCGGAAAAGACCCCTACGAGCTCAGGCGCACGCTGCTGACGAAGCAGCCGCGGATGCGGGCAGTACTCGAACTGGCGGCGCAGAAGGCGAACTGGGGATCGAAGCTGCCGGCCGGAGTGGGCCGCGGCATCGCAACACATTTTTCCTTCGATAGCTACGTGGCGCAGGTGGTCGAAG
>Ga0193747_1000686_pt1 | contig 10448 bp, 10 predicted proteins | sample L1m2metaG_FD_143048 | JGI IMG/M metagenome (GOLD analysis project Ga0193747, IMG submission 143048) | Soil microbial communities from a riparian zone of the East river system, Colorado, United States - L1m2 | ecosystem: Environmental > Terrestrial > Soil > Riparian zone | place: USA: East River...
CCGGCGATGGGCAGGTTTGCAGTCCGGCCAACGTTAATTCGCAGAACCAGGTTGTCATTGCGGGTAATACAGAAGCGATCGATCGCGCCGTGACTCTGTTAAAGGAGCGGGGCGCGAAGCGGGCGATAAAACTGAAAGTGAGTGCACCTTTTCACTGCGCCTTGATGGAGCCGGCGCAGGAGCGGCTGGCTGGTGATTTACAAGCGATTTCGTTCAAGGAACTGGAGACACCGGTCGTTACGAACGTTGACGCGAAGGCTGTAACCACCGGGGACGAGGCTCGGGATGCTTTGGTCCGACAGGTTTCGCAGACGGTTCGGTGGCTGGAATCAGTTGAATTCTTGATCGGTCACGGTGTACAAAGCTTCATAGAAATTGGACCCGGAAAAGTTTTGAGTGGGCTGGTGCGCCAGATTGACCGCAGCAAGAGTTGCGTCAATGTCGAGGATGCTGCTAGTCTGCGCGCTGCTCGTGAGGCGCTGCTGTCCGACAAACTTTAGTTTGTCATCCGGGGGACGAGTTGGTTTTTGGACTACATCAGCGACAAACTAAAGTTTGTCGGACATTTTGAAAGAGGAGCAAACGAATGCCCGATCCAGAGATTGAGCAAAAAGTGAAACAGATCATCGTTGACGAACTGGGAGTCGACGAAAATGAAGTGACGCCGAACGCCCGGTTCATAGACGATCTTGGCGCTGACTCGCTCGACACTGTCGAGTTGGTTATGCGTTTCGAAGAGGAGTTCGGCATCGAGATTCCTGACGAAGACGCGGAAAAGATTCAAAGTGTGCGCGATGCATACAACTACATCGATCAGCACAAGGCAAAGTGACCGGTAGCTATCGTGAGCGTTCGATGTCGGTGGCCGCCGTATCGACCACTTCGAGCTTGTCACGGGAGGGTTTCTGATTTTGAATCGTCGCGTTGTTGTTACGGGTCTCGGTCTGGTTACGCCAGTAGGTAATTCGGTTGAGATTACCTGGTCCGCGCTACTGCAAGGCCGAAGTGGCGCGGACTATATCAAGAAATTCGATCCGGAAAGATTCGCCTGCCGCTTCGCCTGCGAAGTAAAGAATTTCGATCCGCTCGATTACATTGAGAAGAAAGAAGCGCGCAAGATGGGCGCGTTCATTCATTACGCCGTCGCTGCTTCGCAAGAGGCGATGGATGACAGCGGCCTGAAGATCACCGACGATGTTGCAGAAAACATTGGCACGTACATCAGCAGCGGCATCGGCGATTTTTGGGCCATCGAACGCGAGCACGAGAAACTCCTAAAAGACGGCCCAAACCGCGTTTCGCCTTTCTTCATTCCTTCGGCTATCGTGAACCTCGCGGCGGGCCAGGTTTCCATCCGACATAATGCGAAGGGCCCTAATTCGGCCACGGCCACGGCGTGCTCAGCCGGCGCGCATGCGATTGGCGACAGCTTTAAGATCATTCAACGTGGAGACGCCGACGCGATGATTTGCGGCGGCGCTGAATCTGCGATCACGCCCATGAGTGTTGCCGGATTCGCGGCGCTGCGCGCGCTCTCTACTCGCAACGACGATCCGGTGCACGCATCACGGCCGTTCGATTTAAGTCGCGACGGCTTTGTAATCGGCGAAGGTGCGGGAATTATGATCCTCGAAGAGCTGGAATTCGCTCGTCGTCGGGGCGCCAGAATTTATGCCGAGGTCGTTGGCTATGGGATGAGCGGTGATGCTTTCCACATTACTATGCCCGACGCCAGCGGCTCAGGAGCTGTACGCGTAATGCAAAAGGCGCTGGCCGACGCGAAGGTCGCACCGGAAGAGATCGGTTACATCAACGCCCACGGTACGTCGACACCTTACAACGACAAGTTCGAAACCATGGCGATCAAAAAAGCCTTCGGAGAACACGCCTACAAACTCGCGATTAGCTCGACGAAATCGATGACGGGCCATCTGTTGGGTGCAGCCGGCGGCGTGGAAGGCGTCTTCTCAGTGCTCGCAATTTATCGCAACATGCTGCTCCCGACGATAAACTACGTCACGCCCGATCCCGAATGCGATCTCGATTACGTCCCGAATCAAGCGCGCGAAGTCCATTTGAATTATGCGCTCTCGAACAGCTTCGGGTTTGGCGGCACGAACGCGGCGCTGTTGTTTAAGAGATACGAAGAATGAACCTGGGTACGCACGCTTCCAGCGTGCCCATGTTCGGCGAATGATCAGCACGCTGGAAGCGTGCGTACCCGTAAATAGCTCAATGAAGATCCTCGTCTTAATGAAGCAGGTCGCGAACAAGGACGCGATCCTGCGAATCAACAAGGAATCAACCTGGATCGAAGAGGCCGATCTCTCGTTTGAAGTCAACGAGTCCGACGGCTATGCGCTTGAAGAAGCGCTGCGCATTAAGGAAAAGGTCGGCGGCGAGGTTACGGTGTGTTCGATGGGTCCGCAGCGCGCCAAGAGCGTCATCAAAGATGCGCTCGCTCGCGGCGCCGATCGCGCCATTCATGTAGTGGGCGATAACGTCGGTCATCTGTCGCCGTTTGCCGCCGCCAGCATTTTGGCTGATGCCGTTCGGGCCGAACAGGCTGACTTGATAATGACGGGCCTTCAGTCTGACGATTATGGCTACGGGCAAACCGGTGTGATCCTCGCTGAACTTCTTGGCCTCCCACACGCCACAATTGTGATCGAGATCGATGCCACCGGCGAACAACTGCGCGTCAAGCGCGAACTGGAAAGCGGCTGGTATCAGTGGTACACGATGCCAAAGCCCGCGCTCCTGACAATTCAATCGGGCATCAGCCAGATTCGCTATGCAACTTTGAAGGGAATCATGGCAGCGAAGAAGAAGGAGATTAAAGAAATCGCGCCGTTGGCGGGGATTCTCAACCAACCTTCGCACCAGCAAATCGCGAAGGTTTATCTGCCACAGAAATCAAAGCAGACGCAGTTTCTGGGAGGCGGCGATGCTAAAAAAGGCGCGGTAGAATTGGCTGAGAAACTCCGTAGCGAAGCACGCGTGATCTAAACCAATTTTGTTTAGCAGGCGCACTCGTGCGCTCTTTGATTTATGCGGCGCGAGTTCATCATCTAAACCTGACTTATGAGTAAAGGCATTCTAGTTTTTATCGAGCATAAAGCCGGCGCGCTGAATAAGACTTCGCTGGAAGCGATTGCGGCCGCGCAAAAGCTCATTGTCGACACCGCACAGAAATCCACGGCGGTCGTTCTCGGCTCACCATCGTTGGCTCAGGACATAGCGTCCTATGATCTGGAAAAGATAATCAGCGTCGATCACCCTCAGCTTTCCGAGTACACGCCGGATGCCTATGCCGGCGCGATGGAGCAAGTCGTGCGGGCCGTCGAGCCTCAATACGTGATCATGTCGCATACGTATTTGGTGCGCGACTTCGCGCCGAAGCTAGCCGCGCGTTTCGGTAAGGGATTAATTAGCGATTGTGTGCGGATGAATGTCGAAGACGGAAAGGCGACATTCACGCGACGGATTTTCCTCGGCAAGTTAGACGCAGATGTCGTCTCGGAAGGCGAGCCGCCGGTGTTTGTGACATTTCAGTCGGGCGCCTTCCGCGGAGATCAAGCGGTGAAGGGAAGCGGCGCGCCGGTCGAAACGATGCAAGTTGAAATCGGTGAAGTCCGTATGAAACCGGAAGCGCCGTTTCAGGAAGTCAAACAAGCCGTCGACCTCAGCAAAGCCGATTGTATTGTTGCCGTCGGTCGCGGTATTAAGAGTAAAGACAACCTGGCCCTCGCAGAGAAACTTGCGGAAGCTCTCGGTGGCGATCTGGCGGCGTCGCGGCCCATCTGCGACGCGGAGTGGTTGCCGATCGATCGCCAAATCGGCTCGTCCGGGCAACCTGTGGCGCCGAAACTTTACATCGCCGTCGTCTCCGGAGCGATTCAACATCTGGTCGGAATGAAGAACTCCCAAACCATCGTGGCCATCAATAAGGATCCCGAAGCACCGATCTTCGACATTGCCGATTATGGAATCGTCGGCGATCTCTTCGAAGTTCTGCCGGTGCTTACCGAAGAGATCAAGAAGCTGAAGGGCTGATTGAGCAAATAAGTTGCCGGAACCTGTCATTGAGTTTTTCCGTTAAGGCTATTAGCATAGGTCACTGGAGGTCCCACCATGAACGAAGATCCAACAAAAGAGCTGCCACAAAGGCGTAGTTTCGAGGAACAGGTATTAGCTCAACTTGCCGCAATCCGCAGCGAGGCTGTCGAGATTCGCACTCACGTGCTAGCTGAACTTGCCGCAATCCGTGGCGAGATCGCCGAGATTCGTGTTCAGCAGGCCGCGATGGCTAAGAACATCGCGGCTTTGGACGAACGTGTCACATCACTTGAAGAGACGGTTGACGCACGCCTAAAAGAGACTCGGCCCATCTGGGAAGCCGTGCAGGCGCAAATTGAGAAACTGGACCAGAAGTTCGACATCGTAATTCGAGATCTTTACGATGTTCGCGGCGACCTGGCGCTTCACGCCAAGCGAATCAGTCAATTAGAGCACGCGATTAGCTCTTGAAGGCTTTGCCAAAGTCTACTATCTGAATTACGAGATTCTCCCAGAGTCGTGATTCCATTCTCCTTTTGCCTTTTCACTTCAGAAGTCATAACATTTCTCGTTCCCTCTTAATAGGATTCTAGACATTTCCAGGAGGAGTTGTGTGCAATGAAATGCTTTAGCCGAGTCGCGTTTCTGTTTCTCGTGTCTATCTCACTGATTGCTTTAGCCATCGCCGGCGGAGTGAGTCGCGCCGCACTAAACGCGGGTCAGAGTGCACCGCAACTGTTTTCGGATGCGCCTGACGCGTCATCGTCGAATGGTCCCGTGCTCGACGTTGACGATCCGCAGAAAACCGTGATTGCTGGCTTCGACTTTGCCAATCTCGATCGCAGTGTCTCTGCGTGTCAAGACTTCAACCAATTCGCGAACGGTGGATGGATGGCCAAGAACCCAGTACCCGGGGCTTTCTCAGTTTGGGGAAGGTTTACCCAACTCGATGAGCAGAACATCCTGGTCTTGAATCAGATTTTGGACGACCTGCTGAAGAAGAAGAATCTGACGGGGAACGAACAAAAAGTCGCCGATTACTACAACTCGTGCATGGACGAACAGAAGATCGAAGCGGAAGGCATCAAGCCACTCGAGCCGGAACTGGAACGCATCAATCAGGTCAACGATCTACTGAGTCTCGAAGATGAAATTGCGCGTTTTCACGCGCACAGAATTCCTGCCATCTTCGGCTTCGGAGCCAATCAGGACGTGAAAGACTCTTCGCAGATCATCGCCCAACTTGTGCAGGGCGGACTGGGGCTGCCTGACCGCGACTATTACACGAGCGACGATGCGAAATTAAAAGCGACTCGCGAGGAATACTTGGCCCATGTCAATCGCACGTTTCTGTTGATGGGCGACGCCGCGGATCGCGCGGCGGCTGAGGCTAAGACGGTAATCACGATTGAAACAAAGCTCGCTGAGAGCTCTCTGACCCGCGTGCAGCGGCGAAATCCCGAAGCGAATTATCATCCGATGATAAAGACGCAGTTGCTCGAAATGACACCTGACTTTGACTGGGGCCGTTATTTTCGTAACGTCGGGATGCCGGAAATCGGCAAGGTTAACGTCGGTCAGCCCAGCTTTTTCAAAGCTGCCGACAAAATGCTGACCGGCACGCCTATCGACGATTGGAAGACGTATCTGCGTTGGCATTTGGTGAACGCCGCTTCGAACACACTCTCTTCGAAATTCGTCGAGGAGAGTTTCAACTTTAATGGTAAGTACCTGCAGGGAACGACCGAGATGCTGCCGCGTTGGAGACGTTGTGTAGGGAGCACCGATCGCGCGCTGGGCGAGGCGCTGGGCCAACTTTACGTCGCCAAGACTTTCCCACCCGAAGCCAGGGCGCGCGCCCGGGCGATGGTGGCCAACCTGATTGCGGCTTTGCAGGAAGATTTAGCCACGCTCAGTTGGATGAGCGATGAGACGCGGAAGCGCGCGATTTCCAAGCTGAATGCGTACATCAAGAAGATTGGCTACCCCGACAAATGGCGCGATTACGAAGCTCTGCAAATCAGCCGCGGCGCCTATTACAACAACCTCGTCTCTGCCGGAGAGTTTGAATTCAAGCGAAATCTTAGCAAGATTGGCAAGCCCGTCGACAAGACTGAATGGGGCATGTCGCCGCCTACGGTGAACGCGTATTACAATCCCCAATTCAACGAGATCGTTTTTCCCGCCGGAATTCTGCAACCGCCGTTTTACGATCCGAAAGCTGACGATGCCTTCAACTACGGCGGCATCGGCGCCGTGATCGGTCACGAGATGACGCACGGCTTCGACGATCAGGGCGCGAAGTTTGACGCCAACGGCAACCTGGTGATGTGGTGGACGCCGGACGACTTCAAGAAATTCAGCGAGCGAACCAATTGCGTTGTGAACCAATTCAGTTCTTTTGAAGTTGAGCCGGGACTGCATCAGAAGGGAGAGCTAGTCGTCGGAGAATCGGTCGCAGACCTTGGCGGTTTGACGGTCGCTTACGCTGCCTATCAGAAATCACTACAAGGCAAACCGCGGCCAAAGGACATCAACGGCTTCAGTCCGGAACAGCGCTTTTTCCTCGGCTGGGCACAGGTCTGGGCCCAAAACATTCGTCCCGAAGCCGCGCGCTTGCGAAATAATACCGATCCACACCCGCTCGCACGCTTTCGCGTCGATGGCCCACTCTCAAACATGCCGGCCTTCGCACAAGCCTATCAATGCAAGGAAGGCGATCCGATGGTGCGTCCGCCGGAAAAACGTTGTCAGATTTGGTAGCGAAAATAAGCTGATCACCCGAAAAATCCAAAATCAGCGTGGCCCAAAAAGTCTGCGGCTATGCCGTTCGATGTGCGGAAGGCCTTAGGCCTTCCGTCAAGTGGGCCCACCTGGAATTGGGCTACGCCCAGTTGTCGGGGCGCAGCCCCGAGGCTATCGCGTAAGAGCGTGCGGGACAGCGCCTTTTCCAACCGGCTTGTTCCGGCGCGGGTTGCGTGTCACCGGCCGCTCACTTACCTCAACTGTTGGATGGCTCTCAGTTCCTTCCCGCCGTATAATCTCCCCGGAGGTCCAGGATGAATTACAAAGTCGTCGTTCACGAATCCGAGGAAGGCTTCAGCGTATCGTGTCCGGGCTTACCCGGTTGCTGGTCGCAAGGCTCAACCGAAGCAGAAGCGCTCGAAAACATCCAGGATGCCATTCGGGAGTACCTCGCGGCGATCGGCGATCTCGTGAGCGGGCAGGATGTCCGTGAAGTGAGGGTGGCGGTCTAGCCGTGCCGAAGCGCGTCATCATTATTGAGGCTTTGTTTGAGACGAGACCAGACTCGTCACGTCGCTAACAATCTCGGTGGGCTTCCATTCATTTCCCCGATATAGCTTGATCAATTTTCCATCCGTGCCGATTACGGCCGTGCGCAGCGAATGAATTACTTGTTCGTCTCCGGATTCCGTATCCTGGAAATATCGCAGACCGAAAAACTGCGCGATGCCTTTCACTTCATCCTTTGTTCCGGTTGCAAACTCCCAATGCTGAAAAGTCTCGTCTGAGTATCTGCCGGTGTGTGAGGCGCCGTAGCTCCGCATGACTTTTGGCGTGTCGTAGTCGGGATCGAAACTGATCGTTAGCAGATGTGTCTTTGCATAAACGTCTGGTTCCTTCTGCAATTCCTTGTCGACCGTCGCGAAGTTGGTGCTCATTAAGGTGCATTGATCGGGTTGCGGGCAACGCGTGTAAACAAACGTCAGCGCAAGTGCTTTGCCGCGATACTGGGCCAGGTGTATTCGCTTGCCGTCCTGATTCGTAAGGCCGAAGTCGGGAACTTCGTCGCCCGGCTTTGGCTCGCCGGGAATGTCTGCGGTCGGTGAAAGTGGCGCGGCGCCTTCCGCGATTGTGGCGATCTCTACCCACGTAGACGTGTCGTTAACCACGAGACTTCCGGTTACCCGATCGCCGGGCTTCATCATTTCGAGATCAGCATCGTTTTTGATTCTGAAAGGCATCGTCATCGCCGGCATGTAACCTACAATATCTTCATGTTCGATCGTTGCGGTGCGATCCTTTTTGTCAACGGCGACGATTTTGCCGTTTATCGGAAAACGCTTTTCGTTTGCCGAGGCGCGCGGGCGACAACCCGAAACGAGCGCTGTGACGCAGGACAAAAGCAGAATAGCGATAAGGCGTGATTCACTAAGTGTGTTCATGGTTGAAAGTCTTGTTGAAGCCATTTCAGGAGTTTAACCGCAGAGCGCGCAGAGTTCCACGCAGAGGGCGTTTCAGAACCAGAAGCGTTAGCGGCCGGAACCGGCGCCGCCCCCGTGGTAACCACGACGAGCTTTACGCTCAGTCCTTTGGCCACGTTGTCTTGCTGATCCGGTCGCATCCACCACCCCAAGCGGGCTGCCCGCTTGGGGAACCCGGTCCGCTCGCGGCTCTGAAACGGGTCGCGTTCGTGTTCTGGTGCGAGAACCTCCGTGTCATCTGCGGTCTGGAATTATATGCTAGGATTAACGCGAAAGATGGCAGAACAGAAACAGCGCGCGGAGATTCTGGATGGCCGGCAGCTCGCCGAGCAGATTAAGAAAGAAGTTGCCGAAGAAGTTGATCGCATCCGCGCGCTTGGTGGCGTGCAGCCGTGTCTGGCTGCGATTCTAGTTGGTGATGATGCGGCGTCCGTGGTCTACGTGCGCAACAAAGTGCGCGCTTGTGCTGAAACCGGATTACTTTCAGAGCAGCACACGCTTTTCGCGTCAACCAGCACACGAGACTTGCTTGAACTGATCGACAGTTTGAATCGGCGCGACGATGTCGATGGCATTCTCGTGCAGTTGCCTCTGCCGAAACAGATCGACGAAGCATCGGTCATCGAAGCGATCGACCCCTTGAAAGATGTCGACGGCTTCCACCCGATCAATGTCGGCTTGCTGGCGATGGGTCGGCCGCGTTTCATGCCATGCACGCCGGCGGGAATCATCGAACTGCTGGAACGAAACAAGATTGAAATTGCGGGAACAAACGCGTGCGTAGTCGGCCGCAGCCAGATTGTCGGGCGTCCGGTAGCGAGCCTACTGTTGCAGCGACACGCCACCGTAACAATTTGCCACTCGCGCACGCGAGACCTGGCAAGCGTGACCCGTCAGGCGGATATACTCATTGCCGCGATTGGACGGCCGGCTTTCATTCGCGGCGATTACATCAAACGCGGCGCCACCGTTATCGATGTCGGCGTGAACAAGATTACCGATCCCGTTGAAGCGCGTTCGCTATTCGGCGAAGAGTCAGGGAAACGAATTGAGGCGATAAAGCAGCGTGGCTATACGCTGGTCGGCGACGTTCATCCGACGGAGGCTGATCAGATCGCAGGACGTCGGACGCCGGTACCGGGCGGAGTGGGATTACTGACGGTAGCGATTCTGATGCGGAATACTTTGCAGGCTGCGCGTCAGCGACGAGAAGTCATAAGCTAAGATCGAAACCGCAGAGCACGCAGAGGTTTTCGCCGAGGACGCTGAGGAAAACCCTGATGTTGAAGGTTGGGCTTACTGGATCGATTGCGGTTGGCAAATCTCTTGTGCTCGGCGTGCTTAGCGAACTTGGATGCCATGTGATTGACGCGGACGCGGTTGCTCGCCAGGTTGTCTTGCCGGGCTCACCAGGTTTGAAAGCCGTGATCGAAACGTTTGGCGAGGAGATTTTGAAGAGTGATGGCTCACTTGACCGCGCCAAACTCGGTGAAATCGTCTTTGCGGACGAGGCCAAGCGCCAGCAGTTAAATTCCATTCTGCATCCATTCATTATTGCCGCGCAGGACGCGCAGTTGCGCGATTGGAAACAACAGGACCCAAACGGCGTTGCGGTCGTTGACGCAGCGTTGATGATCGAATCAGGCGGATACCAGCGCTTTGATAAATTGGTTGTGGTTCATTGCGGGCCGGAGGTTCAGTTGCAGCGCTTGATGCGACGAAATAAGCTTTCGCGCGAAGAGGCCGAGCAGCGGATCGCGACCCAAATGCCTCAGGAAGAAAAGAAGCGTTATGCTGATTACCTGATTGATACCTCGGGAGAATTTGCAGAAACGCGCCGGCAGACTGAAAAGGTTTATTACGCTTTGCGCGAGGCGTTACAGAACCGCGAGCGGTAGCGACCGGATCGTAGAGTAACTTCGCGGGCGAGTCGGATCCGGTCGCATCCACCACCCCAAGCGGGCTGCCCGCTTCGCGGTTCTGTAACGACACTGAGAACACGGAGAAAGCATTGGAAAACAAGTATTGTCATGAAAACGAGCGCGTGCTAATTTGAACGCGTGAAAGTCGTGCCAATAATCTCCAGCCGGGCCCATCTCATCGTCGCGCTGATAGCGGCTTCGATAACACTTGCGGGTTGCAGCGCGTCGGCAAATCACGAAG
>Ga0193747_1000689_pt1 | contig 10396 bp, 6 predicted proteins | sample L1m2metaG_FD_143048 | JGI IMG/M metagenome (GOLD analysis project Ga0193747, IMG submission 143048) | Soil microbial communities from a riparian zone of the East river system, Colorado, United States - L1m2 | ecosystem: Environmental > Terrestrial > Soil > Riparian zone | place: USA: East River...
ATTTTGCTCATTTCCTAAGATAGATGGGCAGAAACAAAATTGAGCGGAGCATCTTAAGAAATGAGCAAAATCATTGGAATTGACTTGGGAACGACTAACTCGGTAGTCGCGGTCATGGAGGGCGGTGAGCCTGTCGTCATCACGAACTCCGAAGGCGGTCGTACGACCCCTTCGGTCGTGGCGTTTGCCAAAGACGGCAATCGGCTGGTTGGTCAGGTCGCCAAGCGCCAGGCCGTCACCAACCCCGAGAACACCATCTATTCGATCAAACGATTCATGGGTCGTCGCTTCAACGAAGTGAGCGAAGAGATCAAACAGGTGCCCTACAAAGTTCAGGGAACCGGAACCGGCGGTGACGTGCGTATCGTGGCCGGTGGCAAAGAATGGAGCCCTCCGGAGATCTCGGCGATGATTCTTCAGAAAATGAAGCAGTCTGCCGAGGACTATCTGGGACAAAAAGTTGAAAAGGCGGTAATCACCGTTCCCGCGTACTTCAACGACTCGCAGCGTCAGGCAACGAAGGACGCCGGCAAGATTGCCGGTCTTGAGGTGATGCGCATCGTGAACGAGCCAACGGCAGCAGCGCTCGCCTACGGTTTGGACAAAAAGAAGGACGAGACGATCGCCGTGTTCGACTTTGGCGGCGGCACTTACGACATCTCGATTCTCGAAGTCGGCGAAGGCGTGGTCGAAGTAAAGTCCACGAACGGCGACACGCATCTCGGCGGCGACGACATCGACGAACGACTGATCGAGTGGATCATCGAAGAGTTCAAAAAGGATCAGGGAATCGATCTTTCAAAAGACAAGATGGCTCTTCAGCGTCTGAAGGAAGCAGCCGAGAAAGCCAAGATCGAGTTGTCGCACACGATGGAGACCGAGATCAATCTGCCCTTCATCACCGCGGACCAGTCAGGACCAAAACATCTGGTAATGAAGTTGACGCGATCGCGATTCGAGCAGCTTGTCGATCCAATTCTCAAGCGCCTGGCGCCGCCTCTCGAGCAGGCGCTCAAAGACGCGGCCATTGACGCGAAGAAGATCGACGAGGTCGTGCTGGTCGGCGGCTCGATGCGCATTCCGAAAGTTCAGGAGATTGTGAAGAACTTCTTCGGCAAGGAACCGAACAAGAGCGTGAATCCGGATGAAGTCGTCGCCATCGGCGCCGCGGTTCAGGCAGGCGTGCTGTCCGGCGAAAAGACCGACATTCTGTTGCTCGATGTCACGCCTCTGAGTCTCGGAATCGAAACCTTGGGTGGCGTCTTCACGAAGTTAATCGAACGCAACACGACGATCCCCACGCGTAAGTCGGAAATTTTCTCGACGGCTTCAGACAATCAGACGTCGGTCGAAGTTCACGTCTTGCAGGGAGAGCGGCCGATGGCGGCGGACAATCGCACCCTAGGCAAGTTCCATCTCGTCGGTATTCCGCCGGCGCCGCGTGGCATGCCGCAAATCGAAGTCGCCTTCGACATCGACGCCAACGGCATCGTTAACGTTTCGGCGAAAGACATGGGCACCGGCCGCGAGCAGAAGATCACGATCACTTCGTCGTCCGGTCTCAGCAAAGATGAAATCGACAAGATGATGCGCGACGCTGAATCCCATTCAGCGGACGACGTTAAGAAGCGTGAAGAGATCGAAGCGCGAAATCGTCTCGATGGTCTCGTCTATCAGATGGAAAAGACGCTCAACGATAATCGCGAGAAGGTGGGCGCGGTTGCGGGAGAGGTCGATACCGCGATTGCCGACGCGAAGAAGGCGCTCGAGGAAGGTGGAGTCGAGCGCATGAACAACGCATTCAATGAGCTGCAAAGCGTCTCGCATAAGATGGCGGAGGCCTTGTATCAGCAGACCGCTTCAGCTCCGAGCGGCGAATCGAGCGACCAACAATCGTCGGCTGCGAGCGCGTCGTCGGGCGGTCAAACCGGTGGCGAAGACAACGTAATCGACGCGGAATATGTCGATGTCGACGAGGATAAGAAGTAGATTTTCGATTGCCGATTTTCGATTGCCGATTGGTCGCTGGCCCTGGTCGTTCTGTGATTCGCGCGAACTTCAAGCCACGATCAATCGGCATTTGGCAATTGGCAATCGGCAATGAAGTAAATGGCGAAGGAAGACTTCTACAAAATTCTCGGCGTCAAGCGGGATGCCAAGCCGGAAGAGATTAAGAAAGCTTACCGGCGGCTGGCGCGCAAGTATCATCCTGACGTAAATCCCGGCGACAAATCAGCCGAAGAGCGTTTCAAGCAGATGAGTGAAGCGTTCGATGTGCTTTCCGATCCAAAGAAGCGCACCGTTTACGATCGCTTTGGCGAATACTCTGACAATCTTGCTAATGCAGCGGCGAGCGGCGCGGGCTCGACCTACACGCGCGGAGCGCCTTTCGATTTTTCCGGTTTTGATTGGGGAACTGCGTCGCCTTCAACCGCGGGCGGCACAAGTTTCCGCGACATCATATTTTCCGACTTGTTCGGTGGCGGAAAGGCGGAGCGTGAACCGCCAAGGCCCCAACCGCAACGCGGCGCAGACATCGAAATGCCGCTGTCGCTTGCATTCGAAGAAGCGATTACGGGTCTCACAACCAACCTAACAGTTAATCGATCCGAACAATGCTCGCGTTGTCACGGCGCGGGCGACACGGGCGGATCGGTGATGACTTGTCCGACGTGCAAAGGCTCGGGCCAGGTGCAGCGAGCGGGCGGGCGTCTGCGCTTCACGCAAGAGTGTTCTGACTGCGGCGGCACCGGGAAGCGCCGGCCGCCCTGTTCACTCTGCAAAGGGAAAGGAACTTTGACCAAGACCGAGAATGTGAAGGTGCGAATTCCCGCCGGCGTGGACACCGGCTCGCGCGTGCGCATTCCCGGCAAAGGCGAAGGCGGGCGTCTCGGCGCGCCTCCCGGTGATTTGTACATCATCACGAATGTTGGTCAGCACAAATACTTCACGCGTAAAGGCGATAACATCTACGTGACCGTTCCCATCACCGTACCGGAAGCCGCGCTCGGCGCAAAAATCGAAGTCCCGACGGTCAACGGCAAAGCGCAGTTACGAATTTCGCCTGGTACCCAGTCAGGACAAAAGTTTCGTCTACGCGGTCGCGGCGCTCCATCTCTGCGCAATCCGAATGCGCACGGCGATCAGTTTGTGGAAGTGCAAGTCACTTTGCCGAAAGTGATTTCAGAAGAGACGAAAGATTTGCTGCGTCGCTATGCACAGATGAACGCGGAGAATCCGCGCGTGGCGATGGGACTTGAGTGATTTGCGATTTTAGATTTTAGATTTCAGATTTTCGATTGCATTCCCGATACTGCGGTCGGCCAATCAAAAATCGCAAATCAAAAATCCAAAATTACGAAATGAAAAGACGCGCCAAAACATACACCATCAGCGCCGTCGCCGAACAGTTCGAACTGCACCCGCAGACGTTGCGTCTTTACGAACGCGAAGGCTTGCTTAAACCTTCGCGGTCAGAGGGCAATACGCGTCTCTACACCGATACGGATCTGGAGCGCCTGGAAATCATTCTATCTTTGACGCGCGATCTCGGCGTGAATCTCGCCGGCGTCGAGATCATTTTGAACATGCGCGAAAAGATGGATGCCATGCAACGCGAGTTCGAACGTTTTTTTGATTACCTGCAATCACACGTCGAAGAGTTTTCCCACTTCACCGAATCACCGCCGCCCGAAGCCGGCGCGCTCGTTCCCATCAGTCGCATCAATCGTGCAGTTCCTGTCAGACGGCGCTCTGCCAGCGGCAGGTCCACCCGATGATTTCCGTCAAAAAGTCTTGGCTTGCAGCGTGCAAGTTTTAGTGTCCCGCCACCTAACTGCCTAAGTATGAGCCCTCTACCTGGAGAGCGGACGTAAATAGCTTGAGCTGACCAATGCTCGGTGCTAGAGTGTGCCGCCCAAGATTCGCCCAAACCGGTCGAATCGGATTGGTTTTTCGGTTTCCCCAATGCGGCGTTCTGAACAGATCATATTCCTGCTTGCCTTGCTGCTCACGCTGCTAAGTATCAGTCCGCCACAGATTCACGCACAGGATCTTGACAACGTGACGATTGCGGGTCGGGTTACCGATCAAAACGGCGCCGTGATTCCAGGCGCGACGGTCACTGCTACGCTGGCAAAAACAAAAGTTGAACGCAGCGTGGTCGCTGACGGCGACGGACACTACAAGCTGATTCAGCTTGAACCCGGCGTCTATAACATCAAAGCGTCGTTCACGAACTTTGCGAGCGAAGAGAAAACTGATCTCACGACTGTTGCCGGTCAGAATGTCGAACTTGATTTCACCCTGAAGCCGGCGGGCGTGACTGCCGAAACCGTGATCGTGAGCACCGCCGAAGCTCCACAAGTTGATACCTCTCGCACAGTTGTTGGGGGCACGGTAACTACGCACGAAATTGAATCGCTGCCGGTCAGCAGCCGTTCGCCGATCGATTTGATCTTCACGCTTGGAGGCGTGAGCGAAGAACCTTTGTCGACGCGTGACCTCTCCGAAGATCGAACCAGCGCGCGCTCGGCGCCCGAAGAAGCAGGCAACTTTTCGCTTTCGGGCGGTACTGCTTATTCCAACAACATTACGATTGACGGCCTCGACAACAACGATGACCGCGGAGCGCGCGAGCGCTTCACGCCGTCGATGGAGGCCCTGGAAGAGGTCCAATTAATTCGCAATCAGTTTGCGGCGGAGTACGGACGCGCCTCCGGCGGGCGTCTGAACCTGCGGACTCGCGGCGGCGCAAGCAAGTTGCGCGGACGCGCTTTCTATTTCTTTCGCGATGAATCGCTGAATGCGAATACGTGGAAGAACAACTCGCTGGGACTGGCTCGGCTCCCGCTTCAGGAACACGATCCGGGTTTCACGCTGAGCGGCCCGGTGGTTATTCCGAAGCTCTATGACGGAGTTAACCGGACTTTTTTCTTCACTGCTTACGAGTACGATACGCTGCTTGACTCGACGGTGATCGATACGCTGGTACCCGTGCAGCAAAACTCGTTGTTCCCTTTGCCGGCGCCAACGAACCTTTCTGGACAACGGACCGAAAATTCTTCAGCTCCCGCGCTGAATGCTGCCGTTGCGCCGTTCATCAGTTCGGTCAGTACGCCTTCGCGGAATCACATCTTCACGACGCGCGTCGATCACAAATTCACCGACATGCACAACGGCCAGATCCTTTATCAGCTTGGCCGTTTGAAAAACTTGCGCCAGTTTGGCGGCGGAAACCGTTTGGCCCAGGCGCTGGAGGGGAAGACGCGCAACACCGATGCGATTGCTTATCTCGATAATTACGTCTTCTCAGCGAAAGCAGTCGCGCAGACCCGCTTTCAGTATTCACGACTGACACCGGCGATAGCAGCGTTTGGTGGCACGACGCCGCCGGTGGCGCTGATCGGAATCAACGATCCTTTGAAACTCGTGACGGGCACACTCGTGGCGGGAACGTCAACCAGCGGCGCTACCGATCGTCGCGAGACCCGCTTCCAGTTTCAGGAGATCTTTGCCTACGTTCGCGGCAATCATTCGATGAAGTTCGGCGCTGACAATCAGCGCATCAAATCGACCTTCATCGATCTCAGCGACGCCACGGGGACATGGGATTTTGATAGCGCGGGCGATTTTCTGGCGAACATTCCCAGCCGCTTTCGCCAAAATTTTCTGACGACATCAACCCAGCACAATACGTACATCGGCATTTTCGTGCAGGATGAATGGCGGATGAGATCGAACTTCATGTTGAGTTACGGCTTGCGTTGGGAAGACGAAACCATCGTGCGCGATTTGAATAACTTCGGACCACGCCTGGCGTTTGCCTACGATCCTGTCAAGTCGGGCAAGACTGTAATTCGCGGGGGCGCCGGCATCTTTTACAATCGCGCACTCCTGCGGACGATTGATGATTTCACGCTGGGCGCTCAGCAGCTTTTCTTCGATACCGACACGCTCGTCGATCCGGCAACCGGCAAGCTGATGAGTAACGCGCAACGCCGCGCGTTCATAGCCGCCGATCTGCACTTTCCGCAAACGCTCACAGTCGATTCGCCGCTCGTCAAACAGTTTGGCGTGCTCAATTCCGGCTTTTCGCGGCGGTTGGATCCAAAGCTCCGCATTCCTGAAAGTTACCAGACCAACGTGGGCATCGAACGGCAGATCGGTCGCAATCTCGTTTTTGAAGCGAACTACACCTGGAATCGCGGTTTGCATCTTTGGCGCGAATTCAATCTCAACGCGGCACGGTTGCCGAAAGGATTCAAGAATTTCACTGAGTATCTGGCCTCGCGCGATTTTGCAAATTTTCTTAGCCGTCCCGGCGGCGTGCGGCCTTTGCTGAACAGCTCGACTGCCGGCGATCTGGTGCGGTTCGTGCTGGCGCCGAGCGATCCCGCGAATCCCAATTCAGTTATTCGCATCGTCGAATTCGGCGTGCCGATCTCGCTGGTCAATCTCAATTCTTTCACCTCAACCACTTCAGTAGATACCGCACTGGCTGCTTTGAATTCGCTACGTCCCGATCCTTCAAGAGGCGAAGTTGAGCAATTGATTCCGGTCGGCAACAGCGCCTATCACGGATTGACGCTGGAATTGCGACATCGCTTTCGGTCGATGAAAAACGGGGCGGGCTTTTCCTTTCGAGCGGTCTACACGCTTTCTTTCCTGAAGGATGACGGGATCGTGAATACTTCCGATGCTCTGGTTCCTGGGGATTTCCAACGCGAGTTCACGCGCAGCCTGCTGGATCGCCGTCACCGGTTCGCTCTGTCAGGAACCTTCGACACTCCAAAGTTTTTCGGCAAGTTGCGCCTCGCGCCGATTCTGCGCCTCGCATCCGGCGCACCTTTCAACATCTCAATTGGCGGCGCGGATCGAAATCTCGACGATGTCGGCAACGACCGGCCAATCTTCAGCGGCGACGCCAGCGTGCTCAAATGGCGCCGGCCCGGCCAGTCAATCGATGCGTCAATTCTGAATCAGTTCGGTCTCCCGACGATTGGCCAGACTGGAAACCTGCAGCGCAATTCCGGCATAGGCCCGGGCCAATTCATCTTCGATCTAAACGTGACGCGCGAATTCAAAGTCACTGAATCGATCAAGCTTCGCCCCGTCGTCGAGTTCGATAACATCCTAAATAAAACCGTCTTCAGTTTTGGTAGCGAGTTCATTGATTTCAACTCGTTTGGTCCAACCTCCTCAGACGCTACTCGCCAGGCCTTCCTCGATTCGTTCCTCGTGCCCACGCGCACGATGCGCCCGCGCCAGATTCGTTTGGGATTGCGTCTGGATTTCTGATTTTGATAGATCACCATTGTGTCAGAACCGCGAGCGGTAGCGACCGGATCACACGAGGCGGCTCTGAAAACACTCCATGATTGTATCGACGGTTTCTACTTGCCACCATGATCCGGTCGCTACCGAGGCTGTGTCAAAACTCGTGTCAGAACCCGGAGCGGTAGCGATGGGATCTAACAATTCCCGCGAAACTTGATGATCCGGTCGCTACCGCTCGCGGTTCTGACACGCCCGTTGACAATTTGTCCGTCGATAAAGTATTGTCGCCAAGTTAACTCGATGAATAGAAGCTCAAACACATCCACGATGGTCCGATGCGAGGCAGGCTGCGTGTGCTTGTGTTGTTGTTGTATGCCGTCGAATGAGCGGACTTCATCTGGTGGTATGGGTTGACGTAATCATACATGCACAGATCGCGAAGGCCGCTCAATTTCGAGCGGCCTTTTTGCTTTTAGGGAAACGCATTTTAAACGCAGAGGACGGAGAGGTTCCCGCAAAGGGCGCAGAGGAAAAGCTTTAATGAACAGGCAGGAGAAAAACCAACATGACCACATCTAAGCCAATCGCCATCTACTATGAACATCCCGACTGGTTCCGTCTGCTTTTCGCGGAACTTGATCGCCGCGGCACTCCTTATATCGCCATTGACGCCGCGAGCCATCAATACGATCCGGACGAAAATCAGAGTGATTATGCGCTGCTTTTTAACCGCATGAGCCCATCCGCGTATTTGCGCGGACATGGGAACGGAATCTTTTACACCCTCAACTATCTAGAACATCTCGAGCGTCTCGGAACGCGAGTGATCAATGGGCGGGCTGCATTTACGTTTGAGACTTCAAAGGCCCTGCAGCTTTCGTTACTGAATTCGCTCAGTCTTCCTTACCCACGAGCGCGAGTAATCAATCATCCTTCACAAGTCCTTGCGGCCGCGCGCCATCTGCGCTTTCCGATCGTCGTGAAGGCAAACATAGGCGGCAGCGGCGCCGGTGTAGTCCGTTATGACTCGCTGAATTCGCTGGCACGCGTGGTCGCCGCCGGCACTGTCGATCTCGGAATCGATCAGACGGCGCTGGTTCAGGAATTCGTGCCGGCACGCGGTGGCCACATCACGCGCGTCGAAACTCTCGGAGGCAAATATCTTTATGCCATCAAGATCTTCACTTCCGGCGAGAGCTTCAATCTGTGTCCCGCGGATATTTGTCAGACAACTGACGGCGTCGAGCTGGCGCGACTTGCCTGTCCGATTGATGCGCCAAAGACCGGATTGCAAGTCGAAGGTTACCGGCCGCCCGATGAAGTCATCGCCGCCGTCGAGCGAATCGCGCAAACGGCCCAGATAGATGTAGGCGGCATCGAGTACATCATCGATGACCGCGATGGCTCACTGCTTTACTACGACATAAACGCCCTCTCGAATTTTGTGGCTGATGCAACGCGCGTTGTCGGGTTCGATCCGCACGCGCGGCTGGCCGATTTTTTGGAACAGGAGGCAAGCAAATGCGCTACGGTTACTGGTTACCGGTTTTCGGCGGTTGGTTAAGAAACGTCGACTACGAAGGGATGCAGGCGACTTGGGAGTACAACAGCCGCCTCGCACGGCGCAGCGAAGAGATTGGTTTCGATCTTACGCTGATCGCCGAGTTGAATCTCAATGACATCAAAGGCGTCGAGGCGCCATCGCTCGACGCGTGGTCTACGGCCGCGGCCGTCGCGGCGGTTACTACACGTTTGGAGTTGATGGTCGCCGTGCGCCCGACCTTTCATCAACCGGCGCTGCTCGCCAAGCAAGCCGCCAACATCGATCACATCGGCGGCGGCGGCCGGCTCTCGCTCAACGTGGTTTCGTCGTGGTGGGCCGACGAAGCGAAAAAATACGGCGTCGAATTTGAGCAGCACGACGATCGCTACGCGCGCACCACTGAATGGCTGGAAATAGTCGAACGGCTTTGGCGCGAAGATCACTTTTCATTCAACGGGAAGCATTACCGCGTTGAAGACGCAGTGTTACAGCCAAAGCCGATCACCCGTCCGCGCCCGGTAATCTATGCCGGCGGCGAGTCAGAAGCCGCGAAGCAAATGATTTCGCGGTTCTGCGATGCCTACGTCATGCACGGCGACGAACCTGCTCGCGTGCGCGAGAAGATCGCGGACATGTCCGAACGGCGCGCGCGCTTGAATCTCCCGCCGATGAAATATGGCGTTGCGGCCTATGCGATCGTGCGCGACAGCGCGGAAGACGCGCACCAGGAATTAGCGCGCATCACTAATGTCAAGCAATCGGCCGCCGGCTACGAAAATTATCAGCAGTGGCTGGCCGGCACTAAGCTGGAGCAGCAAGTCTCACTGGAAGATTACTCAGTGTCGAATCGCGGCCTGCGCTCAGGCCTGGTCGGAATGCCCGAGCAAGTCGCGAAGCGCATCGACGAATTCGAGGCCGCCGGCGTCGATCTGCTCCTGCTGCAATGCAGCCCTCAACTAGAAGAAATGGAACGCTTCGCTGAGACAATTATCCGGCCGTGCGCCATGGCCACGGCCGCATAAGGTATCCTCACCGCAAAAAGAAAAAGTCCGCGCCAGCCGGCACTGAGGCAGCGATGACTTGCTAGCGGCCTTGTTCAGCTTTGACCAACTCAGGCTTCCAGGTGGAGGGCCCAAAGAATCTTGGTGAAGCTGGCATAATCGCTGAGAGCATGTTGATTGCATCTTGAGATTGAAGCTCGTCGAGCGCGGCGCACAAGCGGGATGTCCCCAGGTTGCAGGACTGCAATCGCGTCTACTTCGCCGTCGGGCGCCTTCATAACCATCTCCCGAAATGCGCTGTAGTCTCCATCGATGATTCCCTGGAAGGCAATCAGTTGCTCTTCGCGCGTAAGCTTAGGATGGGCGCGCGGTTTCAACAGGTTAGGACTCTCGAGCAACTCGCGGATTGATTGACTTGTGCCCGGGGGAAAGCCAGCGGCGTTAATTTGTTTCAGGGCACGCAGCGACGCCGGAGTGGCCTGACTCATTAGTATCGCGAGCGCATCGTCGCGGTGGGGATGTCCGATTTGATTCGCAATCCGCAACAAGACGGGCGTTGCCAACTCCTCGTCCA
>Ga0193747_1000690_pt1 | contig 10394 bp, 7 predicted proteins | sample L1m2metaG_FD_143048 | JGI IMG/M metagenome (GOLD analysis project Ga0193747, IMG submission 143048) | Soil microbial communities from a riparian zone of the East river system, Colorado, United States - L1m2 | ecosystem: Environmental > Terrestrial > Soil > Riparian zone | place: USA: East River...
CAGCGGATCCGCCGCACGACGATCTACGTGACGCACGATCAGGTCGAAGCGATGACCATGGGCGACCGCATCGCGGTGATGAACGACGGCAAGCTGCAACAGCTCGACACGCCGGAGACGCTGCACGAGCGTCCGGCGAACCTGTTCGTGGCCGGATTCATCGGATCGCCGTCCATGAACTTCTTCCCGGCGAAGGTGACGGGATCGAACGGCCAGGTCGTCGCCGATGCGGGCTTCTTCAAGGCGCCACTCAGCGGCAAGGCGGCGGAGGCCGTCGGTCGCGACGTGATCCTCGGCATCCGGCCGGAGGACATCAACGACATGGCGACCGAACGGCAAGACGGGCAGCTCCCGATCGACGCGAAAGTCGAGGTCGTCGAGTTCCTGGGCAACGAGCTCCAGCTTCTGCTGAGCGCCGACGCGACGAACTTCATCGCTCGGGTCGGAACGCAGACGCAGACGAAGCCCGGCCAGACCCTGCGCGTGGGGCTGAATCTCAAGAAGCTTCACGTCTTCGACAAGCAGACCGAGGCAGCGTTGCGGTGACCCTTCGGGGTTCCACGAGCGACTTCCCGCTCGAATCGGTCATAGGGCTCCTCGCGGGCACTTCAAAAACAGGGGAGCTACAGGTACGCGGCGACTCGAAGGTCGGCGCGCTTGGCTTCGCCAGCGGACGTCTGGTCGCCGCGGTGATGGAAGGCGAAGGCGGCGAGAACGCCCTCGGCGCGATCTTCGCGATCTCCCAAGCCGAGTTCGAGTTCACCCCCTGGGAGTCCGCGCCCGAGGCGAACCTCGAAGGCGGCGATTTGGTCTCCCTCCTGAAGCGCGCCGCCGAGGCGCGCGATCGCATCACCACCATCCGCACGTCGATCCCGGACGACCGCATGCGGTTCCGGCTTTCGGAGAAAGCCGCCGACCAAGGTGCCGTCACGTTCACGCCGGACCGTTGGCGCGCGTTGCTCGCCGTCAATGGCGAGCGCGACGTCGCCGCGATCGCGGAGCAGCTCCGCCTTGGGAAGATGCAGACGCTGACCCTTCTCTCCGGCCTTGTGAAGGACGGCGTCATCGAGTCGCTGCCCCCTGCCGAGAACAGATCGTCGGGGGCGAGCTCCGCATTCACGGCGCCTCCGCCGGAACCGGCTCCGCCCGCGGAAACGTGGTCGCCGCCACCGGACGCCGAGGAGACGCGGGCACCGACCCACGATTGGGCGAGGAGAACGTCGGTGCCGGCGTGGCAGGAATCCGAGCCCGCGAAAGACGAAGGCGCGCAGCCGGCACAGGACTGGTCGACGAGCGCGCCCGACTGGACGGCGAAAGAGCCCGAGGCGCCCGCGGCGAAAGAATTCGCGCCTCCCGCACCCGAGGTCCGCGAAGATCTGCAGGCGGAGATCGCACAGCGCATGGACGGGTTCGGATCGCCGTCCGAGCCGGAGGCGCCCGCGGCGAAAGAATTCGCGCCTCCCGCACCCGAGGTCCGCGAAGATCTGCAGGCGGAGATCGCACAGCGCATGGACGGGTTCGGATCGCCGTCCGAGCCGGCCGCGCCGGAGGTCGAGGTGCCGCCCGCGGTCGATGACCGTCTGGCCTCGCTCTCCGGACTGTTCGCGCCAGGCCCCGCCGCAAACGCGCCCGCGCAGCAAACGCCGCCGAGCGAGGTAGCCAAGCCAAAAGAAAACGACTGGTGGCGCGCTCCCGGTGGTGGCGCGCCCGCGCAGGGCGCGCCCGCCCAAAACGTGCCGGCGGAGTCCTGGACGTCGGCGCCTCCAGCGTCGAAAGAGGCGCCCGCGAATGCCTGGGCGCCGACCGCGAAGCCGAAGGAGCCAGCCCCGAACGCAAATCCGTGGGGAGCGCCCACGCCGCAGCAGGAGTCGGCACCGAAGGACGAATGGGCACCCCCGCCGGCGCAGCCGGCCGCGCCTGAAACGGCGGCCGAGAGGGACAAAAAGAAGAGCGGTGGATTCCTGAGCCGTTTCCGCAAGGAAGAGACGCCAACGGCTATCGCGCACATCGAGCCCGCGGCCGCCGGCGCGAGCAAGACCGGAAAGCTCGCGTCGCTCTCGAACGCGCTGCTTATGGAATACAACAGCGGCGGCTACGGCAAGGGCAAGATCGAGACGCGGCTCGCGAATCTTCTGATGCGCGTCGACGAGCAGGCCGATCCGATCGATCGCCCGTTGCCGGTCGTCGATGACCTCATCGACGCGGCCGCGTTGGAGCGCGAAGGATTCGACGAGCAGCAGGCCGTCCCGTACCTCGCGACCCTCGTACGCCAGATCTACGAGGACGCCGAGCGCGCGTTCGGCAAGGACAAAGCGAAGAAGGGTTACAAAGCGGCGCAGCAGCAGGTGTTCGGCGGGGACCCGACCGCGCTGCAGGCGCCGGAGCTCGCCGGCAAGCTCCCCAAGGTCTGAGCCTCTATCTCGGCATCGATCTCGGCGCCTCGAATATCCGCAGCGTCATCGCGCGTGACGAGCAGCCGATCCCGCGCATCGTCGCACGCGACGAGCGGCCGACCCCGCGCAGTGGGGCCGTCGACGTCATCGCGGCGATCGTGGAAAGCTCCCGAGCCGCGCTCGCGACGATGGGCACGTCCGCCCGCGATCTGGCCGGCGCCGCATGCTCGGCGCCCGGGCCACTCGATCACCAGAGTGGCATCGTTCACGACGCGCCAAACATCAACGGCTTCGTCAACGTCCAGCTCGCCGCCGGGATCGCGAGGGCACTCGGCATCGAGTCGGTCTTCCTCGACCGAGACACGGTGCTGGCCGGGATCGGTGAGGCCGTCGCCGGCGCCGCCAAGGGCGTCCGCGACTTCGTGTACGTCACCATCTCGACCGGCATCGGCGGGGCGATCGTCGCCGGAGGCCGAATGCTCCGCGGCACGACCAACACCGCCGGGGAGATCGGCCACTGGCCCGTCAGTCTCGACGGACCACGCTGCGGCTGCGGCAGCTACGGCTGTGTCGAGTCGCTCGCTGCGGGACGATTTCTCGCCGAGGCGTACGGCGTCGACGATGCCGCGCGCGTGTACGCCGGCGCCGCTTCGGGCGATGAGATCGCCATCGCGATCGTGACACGCGCTGAGGCCGCGCTCGGCAACCTGGCGATCGGGCTCGTGAACGGCTTGAATCCCGCACTCATCGTGGTCGGCGGCTCCGTCGCGGAGCACGAACCCGCGCACACGCTCGAGCCGATGCGCCGCTCGATCGCGGAGCGCGCATTCCGTGTCGCCGCGGAAGCGGTGCGCGTGGTTCCGGCCGGTCTCGGCCGCGACGTAGGCATGCTGGGTGCGGTGATCAGCGTGCGAGAACGGCTCGCTGGCCGCGCTGAATGGTTCCTCTAGTCTTTTGCCGTAGCGGGGCTTCGCCCCGGTAGGGGCCCCTGCCCCTTGGGAGGCGCATATGAAGGCTCGTGTCGCGATCAATGGGTTCGGCCGCATCGGCCGACAATTCCTGAAAGCGTCGCTCGAACGGCACCCCGAGGTTGAGATCGTCGCACTGAACGACCTCGCCGACCCCAAGATGAACGCGCACCTCTTCAAACACGATTCCAATTACGGGAAGTACCAGGGCGAGGTCTCCGCCACCGCGGACTCGCTCGTCGTCGACGGGCGCAAGATCAAGGTGCTCCAGGAGCGGGACCCCGCCAAGCTCCCGTGGAAAGACCTTCAGGTCGACATCGTCGTGGAGTCAACCGGATTCTTCACCGACGCGACCAAGGCGAAGGCGCACATCGACGCCGGCGCGAAGTACGTGATCATCTCCGCGCCCGCAAAGAACGAGGACAAGACGATCGTGCTCGGGGTGAACGAGAAGGAGTTCGATCCGGAGAAGCACCACATCATCTCGAATGCGTCGTGTACCACGAACGGGCTCGCCCCGGTCGCGAAGGTGCTGAACGACGAGTTCGGCATCGAGAAGGGCTTCCTCACGACGATCCACTCGAAGACGCTCAGCCAGCGGCTGCTCGACACCGTCGCGAACGATCCACGTGACGCGCGCGCGGCATCGGAGAACATCGTTCCCGCCGAGACCGGTGCGGCGCGCGCGGTCACGCTCGTCATCCCGGAGCTCAAGGGTCGCTTCACCGGCATGGCCTTCCGCGTCCCGACGCCGACGGTTTCGGTAGTGGATTTCACGGCGACGCTGAAACGAGAGGTCACAAAGGAAGAGGTCAACGCAGCGTTCAAGCGCGCGTCCGAGGGACCGCTCAAGGGGATCATGGATTACACCGAGGAGCCGCTTGTCTCGAGCGATCTCAAGGGCGACGCGCATTCGACGATCGTCAGCGCGATGGACACGATCGTCCTCGGCAACATGGTCAAGATCATTTCCTGGTACGACAACGAGTGGGGCTACGCGTGTCGCCTCGCCGACATCACCGAGTTCGTCGCCTCAAAGATGCGCGTCCCGGTCGCCGCTGGCCGCTAGCACGGCCGCGCTCTTTCACAAGCGCACGATCCGGGACGTCGACGTCCGCGGCAAGCGCGCCCTCGTGCGTGTCGACTTCAACGTGCCGCTCGAGAAGGGCAAGGTCGCGGATGACACACGCATCCGCGCAGCTCTTCCCACTCTCAGCGCGCTCATCGAGGGCGGCGCGTCGATCGGGCTGGTCTCTCACCTGGGACGCCCAAAGGGAACCGACGCCAAGCTTTCGCTCGCGCCGGTCGCGAAGCGGCTCGCGGAGATCACCAACTGGGAGATCCCGCTTCTCGACGAATCGGTTGGTCCGGGCGTCGAGAAGGCCATCCGCGCGATGGAGCCAGGCGATGTCGTGATGCTCGAAAACGTGCGATTCCATCCCGAGGAGGAGAAGAACGATCCGGCGTTCGCGAAGAAGCTCGCGGCCGGATTCGACCTCTACGTGAACGACGCGTTCGGCACGGCGCATCGCGCGCACGCCTCGACCGAAGGCGTCGCGCGCATTCTGCCGGCGTACGCAGGCCTGCTCCTCGAGAAGGAGCTCGTTGCGCTCGGCGGGATCCTTGACCGGCCCGCGCATCCCTTCGTCGCGATCATCGGCGGAGCCAAGGTCAGCACGAAGATGGACGTCCTGCGGTCGCTCGTGCCACGCGTCGACACGCTCGCCATCGGCGGCGGCATGGCGAACACGTTCCTCCTCGCGATGGGCCGTCCGATCGGGCGATCCCTCGCGGAGCCCGATAAGCAGACCGAGGCGCGCCGGGTCACCGACGAGATCAAAGCCGACGGAAAGGAGCTGCTTCTTCCCCTCGACGTGGTCGCCGCACCGTCGGCCGACGCCGAAGGCGCCTCGGGCGCCGCGATCTATGACGTGGATGAAGTCCCGAGCAACCTCGCGATCGTCGACATCGGCCCGCGCACCATCGAGCGCTACGCCACCGTCATCAAAAACGCGAAGACGATCTTCTGGAACGGTCCGGTCGGCGTGTTCGAGGTGCCGGCATTCGCGAACGGGACGCGGCGGATCGCGGAGCTCATGGCCGAAAGCGGCGCGACGACCGTGGTCGGCGGGGGCGAGTCCGTCCAGGCGGTCGAGGAGGCCGGGCTCGCCGACAAGATGACGCATGTTTCAACGGGTGGCGGCGCCTCGCTCGAGCTGATCGAAGGCAAGACGCTCCCGGGCGTCGCGGCGATTCCCGACCGATGAGCGACACGCGGATCGCGTCGGTCACCGCGCGCGAGGTCCTCGATTCGCGCGGTGATCCGACCATCGCCGTCGACATCGCACTCGCCGGCGGTGCCCGCGCGACCGCGATGGTGCCCTCTGGTGCTTCGACCGGCGCGCACGAAGCGGTCGAGCTGCGCGACGGCGACAAGAAGCGGTATCGCGGCAAGGGTGTGCGCAAGGCGGTCCAGAACGTCGAGCAAACGATCGCGCCCGCGATCAAGGGTAGGGACGCGATGGACCAGCGCGGACTCGACGATGCGCTGATCGCGCTCGACGGGACGCCGAACAAGGCGAAGCTAGGCGCGAACGCGATTCTCGGCGTGTCGCTTGCGGCCGCGCGCGCCGCCGCGATCGCGCAGGGCATGCCTATCTATCGCCATCTCGCCACCGGTCCGGCGAACACGCTGCCCGTGCCGCTCATGAACATCCTGAACGGAGGCAAGCACGCGACGGACTCCGCCGATATGCAGGAGTTCATGGTCGTGCCGATCGGCGCGCCGACGTTCAGCGAAGCGATCCGCATGGGCTCCGAGATCTTCCACGAGCTGAAGGACGTCCTGCATGAGCGCGGGATGTCGACCGGAGTGGGGGACGAGGGCGGTTTCGCGCCGTCGGGACTCGCCACCAACGAGCAGCCCCTCGAGCTCATGCTCGTGGCCATCGAGCGCGCGGGTTATCGCGCCGGCGAGGACGCGGCGATCGCGCTCGACCCCGCGGCGACCGAGCTGTACCGCGACGGCGACTACGCGCTCGCGCGCGAGCAGCGCTCGCTCGACTCGGAGGGCCTGGTCGCGCTCTACGCCGACTGGGCGAAGCGTTATCCGATCGTCTCGATCGAGGACGGTCTCGCCGAAGACGACTGGGACGGCTGGAAGAAGCTGACGGCCGCGCTCGGCGACCGCATGCAGCTCGTCGGCGACGATCTCTTCGTGACGAGCGTCGCCCGTCTCGAGCGAGGCATCAAGGAGAAGGCCGCGAACGCCATCCTCATCAAGGTGAACCAGATCGGCACGCTGACCGAGACGATCGACGCGGTCGCGCTCGCGAAACGCGCCGGGTTTGCGTCAGTGATCTCCCACCGCTCCGGCGAGACCGAGGACACGACGATCGCAGATCTCGCCGTCGCGCTCGACACGGGTCAGATCAAGACCGGCTCGCTGTCCCGTACCGACCGCGTCGCCAAGTACAACCGGCTCATGGAGATCGAGCGTGAGCTCGGTAAGGCCGCGAGGTACCCCGGTCGCGAGGCGTTCCCGCGTTACCGACGCGCCTAGCATCACGGCATGCTCGTTCGGTCGCTTGATGAGCTGACCGCGGCGGATCTGCCCGAGGCCGGGGGCAAAGGTGCGAACCTCGGCGAGCTGCGACGCGCTCAGTTCCCGGTCCCCGACGGGTTCGTGATCACCACGGCGGCCTACGCACTCGCCGCCGAGGCGGCGGGCGTGACCGGGGAAACGCCCGCGACCGCGCGGGTGCGTCTTGCGGCGTCGCCCGTTCCCGCCGGGATCGCCGATGCGGTCCGCGACGCGTACCGCACGCTCGGCGCGCCTGCGGTCGCGGTGCGTTCGTCGGCGACGGCCGAGGACCTGCCCGACGCGAGCTTCGCGGGCCAGCAGGACACGATCCTTGGTGTTGCCGGAGAGGACGCCGTCCTCGATGCGGTCCGCAAATGCTGGGCGTCCCTCTGGAACGACCGCGCCGTCGCGTATCGGAAGACGCACGATGTCCCCGCGGGCGGCCTGCGCCTCGCGGTCGTCGTGCAGCGAATGGTCGAGGCGGAAAGCGCGGGCGTGCTGTTCACCGCCGATCCGATCACGGGGCGAAGGCGGCGCGCCGCGATCGAGGCGGTGCGCGGTCTCGGCGAGCAGCTCGTGTCCGGCGCGGTAAACCCCGACCACTTCATGGTCGACACGAGGTCGGGCGCCGTGCTCGAGCGACGCGGCGACATCCTGAGTGACGCGCAGCTGCGCGACCTTGCCGCGGTCGGCGCCCGCATCGAGGAGCACTTCGGGCGGCCGCAGGACATCGAGTGGGCCATCGACAAGGACGGAAAGCTCTGGATCGTTCAGTCGCGCGACATCACCACGCTGTACCCGATCCCGGCCACGGCGCCACAGAACGACGATGACCTGCGCGTGTACTTCTCCGCGAACGTGGCGCAGGGCGTGTTCGATCCGTTCACGCCCATGGGCCTGCAGACGTTCCGGCTTCTGAGCTCCGGCTTGGCCGCGGCGATCGGTCGCCCGGTGCGCGATCCGGCCGCGGGCGCGCCGCTCTACGCGGAGTCCGCGATGCGAGTGTTCATCGACCTGACGCCGGTGCTCCGAAATCCGTTCGGCAGGGAGCTGCCGGCACGCGTGGTGAGCGTGATGGAGTTTCGGAGCAAGGCGATCTTCGACAAGCTGCTCGAAGATCCGCGGCTGCGACCGCGGGGGTCCGCGTCACGGTCCCGTTTTCGGGTGATCGGTGCGGTACTGCATACCGGCGCACCGCAGAACGCGGTTCGCGCGATGCTGCGGCCGGACGCGACACGGAAGCGAATCCTGGCCGAGATGGATCAGGGCCTTGCGGACGTCCGCATACCCGAGACGCCCGCCGAGCGCGTCGACGCGTACGAGAATCTCATCCTTACATTTCCGGCGAGATTCTTTCCGCGGATGGTCGGCATGGTCGTCCCGGGCGTCCTGAGCTATGCGCTCGCCAATCGTGTGCTCGGATCTCACGCAAAACCAGGCGAGATGCAGACCGTGCTTCGCGGCCTGCGGTACAACCCGACGACCGAGATGGACCTCGATCTGTGGAACATCGCACGCGCGGCGCGCCAGGACGCCGGCTCGCGCGATGCGCTTGACGCGCGTAGTCCCGCGGAGCTCTCGGCGCAGTACCGAGCGCGCTCGCTCCCGCCCCTCCTGCAGCGAGAGATGACGAGCTTCCTCGAGCGCTACGGGCACCGCGCGATCGCCGAGATCGATCTCGGCGTCAAACGCTGGTCCGAGGACCCGGCGCACCTCCTGGGTGCGATCGCCAACTACATACGCCTCGGGGACGAGGCGACCGCACCCGACGTGCAGTTCGCCCGCGGCGCGCGGGAAGCCGAAGCGATGATCAAGACGCTCGCCTCGCGTCTGCATGGACCCCGACGCATCGTCCTCCGTTTTCTGCTGGGACGGGTGCGCCTTCTGAGCGGGCTGCGCGAGCAACCGAAGTTCCAGATCATGCGCGTCTTCGCTTTGGGCCACGCACTCATTGCGCCGGTGGGGGCCGAGCTCGCGGACCGCGGGCTACTCGACACCGCCGACGATGTGTTCTTCCTCACGCTGCCGGACCTTCGCCGCGCGATCGCCGGGGAGGACCTACGCAGCGTGGTAAAGGAACGCCGCGAGGTCTATCGGCGCGAGCAGGGCCGTCGTCACATCCCGCGCGTTCTTCTCTCCGACGGCACTGACGCCGAGACCGAGCTGCCCGCCGCGACCGATGGCGGCATCCGTGGGACGCCGGCTTCTCCCGGCATCGCACGCGGCATCGCGCGAGTGATCCTCTCGCCGGTCGGTGCTCGCCTGGAACCCGGAGAGGTGCTCGTCGCCCCGTCGACCGATCCGGGCTGGACGCCGCTCTTTCTCACAGCGGGCGCGCTCGTCATGGAGATGGGCGGGATGATGTCGCATGGCGCCGTCGTGGCGCGCGAGTACGGCATCCCCGCCGTCGTCGGAGTGCCCGACGCGACAGGTCGCATCGCGACCGGTGAGCACGTCACGGTCGACGGCTCAGCGGGAACGGTCGCAAAAGAAGTGTCCGCGGTCTAAGCGGCCTTGCTGCCCCAACCCGGGTGGCGGTGCTCCCCACGAGAGCATTCGAGGCAGTAGTACGCGCCGTCCATGTAGCGTCCGAAGGGAACAGTTTTGTCGCAGCACGCGCACTGGTAGTAGAAGAGTCGCTCAAGGACTCGGAACATCGCGAGACCTCCGCCGTGATCACGCGGAGCCGGCGAGGTTAGCTGTCGGGCTCGGGCGGCGTGCTTAGCGCCCCTCCTGCGTGCGCAGGATTCGCCCCGGTGGTGGTTTCCCCGCTCCTGATGGATTAGGCCGTGGGCCAATGGTAGTGGGCCGAATCACCGACACCGCATCGCCCGTTACTGATTGAAACGATTTCCCCCATAGAGGGGAGACCGGCCGCCCCTAAACTCCGGCGAGCGCCAACTAGACGAGCGGGAGTGTTGAAAAGATGGCATTACTGGAGCGCGTGCCCCAAATGGCGCCGGCCGCGACGTCATCCGCGGAGGCTCCCGCCCCGATCGCACCGGTCGCGATCGAGGAGACCGGGCTCACCCAGGGGTTCATCGCCGACCTCGTCCTGAAAATCCTCTACCAGAAGGGTCAGGCCACCGCGGCCGACCTGGCGGACGTGATTTGCCTACCCCTCGCCAAGATCCTCCTGGCCATCCTCGAGTTCCTCAAGGCCGAGCACCTCGTCGAGGTCAAGGGCAGCTCGGGCACGGCGGCCGCGACCTACATCTACGTCATCTCCGCGAAAGGGCAGGAGCGCGCGCGCGAAGCGTTCGCCAAGAACGGCTACGTCGGGGCCGCACCGGTCCCGCTCCCGGCGTACGTCAATCGCGTTCGCGCGCAGTCCATCGGGAGCATGCAGGTCACGTTCGACGAGATCCGCAAGGCGCTTCAGCACCTCGTCCTCCCTGAGAAGACCCTCCGCCAGCTGGGCCCAGCGATCAACAGCGGTCGCTCGATCTT
>Ga0193747_1000693_pt1 | contig 10359 bp, 10 predicted proteins | sample L1m2metaG_FD_143048 | JGI IMG/M metagenome (GOLD analysis project Ga0193747, IMG submission 143048) | Soil microbial communities from a riparian zone of the East river system, Colorado, United States - L1m2 | ecosystem: Environmental > Terrestrial > Soil > Riparian zone | place: USA: East River...
CCTCGTAGGCCGGCGGGATCCCCGCCTGGACGCGCTCGTGCAGCCGGATGATCCCCTCCATCAACGCCTCCGGGCGCGGCGGGCACCCAGGCACGTAGATGTCGACCGCGACGATCTTGTCCACGCCCTGGAGGACGGTGTAGTTGTTGAACATCCCGCCGGAGCTCGCGCAGGCGCCCATCGCGATCACCCACTTCGGCTCGAGCATCTGGTCGTAGATCTGCCGGAGCGGCGCGGCCATCTTGTGCGCGACTCGCCCCGAGACGATCAGCAGGTCGGCCTGGCGCGGCGACGAGCGGAACGCCTCCATCCCGAAGCGCGCGATGTCGTAGCGCGAGCTGACGATCGCCATCATCTCGATCGCGCAGCACGCGAGCCCGAACGTGTCGGGCCACATCGACTTGCTCTGCGCCCAGTGGATCGCCTTGTCGAGAGTGGTCAGGCCGAGCCGCGACTCGAGGTCGCCGAGCTCGGTCTCGAACGCGCCGGGCCCCTTGCCCTTCCAGAGCACGCGCTCGCTCTGCAGCCCGTAGTCGGCGAGGCGCTTCACTGCCAATCGAGTGCCCCCTTGCGCCAGATGTAGACGTACGCGATCGCGAGGATCACGACGAAGAAGAGGAACTCGAGGAAGCCGAACCAGCTCAGCCGGTGCAGGATCACCGCGAGCGGATACAGGAACACGATCTCGATGTCGAAGAGGATGAAGAGCATCGCCGTGAGGTAGAAGCTGATCGTGAAGCGCTGCGTCTTCGGTGCGCCCTGCGAGACGCCGGACTCGAACGCCAGCCCGCGTGCTCGCGTCCTGCGCGCCGGGCGCGTTGCGAAGACGATCGACATGACGACCATCGACGCGGGGATCATCAGCGCGAAAAAGCCGTAGATCAGGAACGGCAGCCAGTTGTCGAGCACGCGCGGCTTCTCCCCTCTCGCGGAAGTCGGAACGTATCAGGACCGGGACACGCACGAAGCAGGGGTGAAACCGTGGAGCCAAGCCTGAGACGGGTGTTACAAAGTCCGGGCAGCGCAAGGCCCGATCGCTCCGCTACGATGCGGTCATGGAGATCGCCGAGCAGCCGACGATCACGCCGCTGATGTCGGTCACAGACGCCGCCGCGGCGAAGATCCGGCAGCTGATGGCCGAGGAGGACGACGTGAGCGTGCTGCGCGTCGCCATCCAGGGCGGCGGGTGCTCCGGCTTCCAGTACGGACTCGGCTTCGATCGCGGCTCGCAGGAGGGCGACGTGGAGTTCGAGGCAGCCGGCGTGCCGGTGGTCGTCGATCCGTTCAGCGCCCCGTACCTACAGGGCGCTGAGATCGACTACGTCGACTCCATCCAGGCGGCCGGGTTTGCGATCAACAACCCGAACGCCACCTCGTCCTGCGGCTGCGGCCACTCGTTCCAAGTCGAGGAAGGCTCCGAAGCCGAAGGCCACGTGGGTGGCTGCGGCTCCGGCTGCTCCCACTAGCTCTCGTCCACTTCGGCCGTTAGGCTCCCGCCCGTCAACCAACCGGGAGGCGGAATGTCTGCGGTGTACAGGTTCTGGGCCAGCTTGATGGCGTTGGCCGTCGTTGTTCAGATTGGCCTGGTAGGGGTGGGAGCCTTCCATGCGGCGAAGGAGTCGGACGATCACAAGACGATCACCGACGACACGTTCGGAAGCTGGTTCGGTCCCCACGTCGCGCTCGGCTACCTGCTCGTTCCGGCGGCGCTGGTCCTCGTGCTCCTCTCGTTGGTGGCCCGGGGAGGACGCATCAAGTGGAGCCTGATCGCGCTCGGCCTCTTCATCGCACAGGTGCTTCTCGCCTGGCTCGCCTACGGGGTTCCGGTGCTCGGGTTCCTGCACCCGATCAACGCGCTGTTGATCCTCGGCACGCTCGGCAAGATCGCGCACGGCGAGTGGCGGCGCCCGAGTCAGCCGCCGGCAGCGCCGGCACCCGCGGTCTAGGACCCTACTTCGCGCTGAGGCGCTCGCCGAGCCAGGCGAGCGCCTCAGCCTGCTCGGTGCCGTTCGGGCTGTGGCCCCCGGCGAACCAGCGGACGCGTTGCGGCTTCGGCGCGGCGCGGATGAGGGCGACGAGCGCCCTGCGCGGGACGATCTGGTCGCGCTTGCCGTCCTCGAAGAAGATGGTGTCCGGCCGGGCTTGGTGGATCCAGCGCAAAGGATCGACCTCCTGGAGCAGGGGAACGATCTGCTTGCGGAGAGCCGGTGGTGCGCCCTTCACATATGCCGAGACCGGGTCCGCGCCGCCGGAGATGAGCACGAAGCTGCCGATCCGCGGATCGACGCCCGAGAGAATCGCGCCGCTCCGGGCACCGGCGCTGAAGCCGAGAAATCCCAGTCGTGTCGGGTCGACTTGGGATCGCGACTGGAGAACGTCGACGGCTCGGCGCAGGTCGACCACCTCTTGCTCGAGCAGAGCGCTCCGCCGGCGCACGCCGGGAACCCCCGGCGGAAGGGTTCGCGTCCGGAGCCGTGCGACGGGCGAGTCGATCGTCATCGCGACGATGCCGCGCGCGGCGAGCGTGGCCGCAAGGCCGAGGAGTTCGCGCCGGTCTCCCCCCGAGCCGTGCATCAGCACGACGGCCGGATGCTTGCCCTTGCTCGCGGGCAGCACGAGCAATGCCGGGACGCGGCCTCCGCGAGGGCTCGCGTAGGAGAGGTCGTCGATGCTGCCGGCACGTCCGGTGGCGACCTGTCTCGATTGGACGGCGAGTGCGGTGCCGGCGTCGTAGGCGAACGGGCCGGGCTGTGCCGGGGCCGCGACGTGCTTCGCGGCGGAGCCGCAGCCAACGAGCACCACTGCGAGCGCGGCGATTGCAGGGACACTGCGCATCTAGGCGGAACCGTAGCCGGACGACCCATCTACGATCTGATCCCGTGAGCGCCGACGAGCAACGCCCGCTTCGCGTCGTCGTCGTCGGCTCGGGCCCGGCGGGCTTCTATGCGGCCGGCGCGCTGCTCGGAGGCGAGGTGCCGGCCGAGGTGGACATGATCGAGCGCCTACCCACGCCGTGGGGCCTCGTGCGGCTCGGGGTCGCTCCGGACCATCCGAAGCTGAAGTCCGTCTCACGTGCCTACGAGCGGATCGCCGAACGCCCTGGATTCCGCTTCCTCGGCAACGTCGAGGTCGGACGCGATCTCCATCACTCCGATCTCTGCCGGCTCTACGACGCCGTGATCTACGCGGTCGGCGCGCAAAGCGACAAGCGCCTCGGCATCCCCGGCGAGGACCTGCCGGGATCGTGGGCCGCGACCGAGTTCGTGGCCTGGTACAACGGCCACCCCGACTTCCAGGAGCTCGAGTTCGACCTCGACGTCGAGCGCGCTGTGGTGATCGGGAACGGCAACGTGGCGGTCGATGTGGCGCGGATGCTGGCGCTCACCCCCGAGGAGCTCGCGCCGACCGATGCGACCGACAAGGCCATCGCGGCGATCGGGAGCTCGAAGCTGAAGGAGATCGTGATGCTCGGCCGGCGTGGACCGGCCCAGGCCTCGTTCACGACCCCAGAGCTGCAGGAGCTCGGCGAGCTCGCCGGTGCAGACGTTCTCGTCGATCCCGCCGAGCTCGATCTGGACGAGATCAGTGAAGCGGGACTCGCCGGCGACACGAATGCCCGGCGAAATCTCGAGGTCCTGCGCGAGTTCGCCGGGCGCGCACCGACGGGCAAGCCGTTGAAGCTCAGTCTCCGCTTCCTCGTGTCTCCCGTGGCGATCGTCGGGGACGAGAGGGTCGAGGCGATCGAGGTGGAGGGGAACCGGCTGGTTCCGGACGGCCGCGGCTCCATGCGGGCCGAGCCGACGGGCGAGCGCGAGACGATCCCGACCGGACTCGTGTTTCGCAGCGTCGGCTATCGCGGCGTCGCGCTCCCGGAGGTCCCCTTCGAGGAGGGTCGCGGCACGATCCGCAACGAGGGAGGTCGCGTCGTCGACGAGCACGGAGAGGTGGTCCCGGGCGTGTACGCCGCCGGCTGGATCAAGCGCGGGCCTACGGGCGTGATCGGCACGAACAAGAAGGACGCGTCCGAGACCGTGGAGCTGTTGCTGGAGGACGAGCGCGCCGGCCGGCTCGAGCGGCGAACGGACGCGACCGCCGACGCCGTCGACACGCTGCTCGCCGAGCGAGGTGCGCAGCCCGTCCTGTACGAGGGCTGGAGCTCGATCGACCAGGTCGAGCGCACCGCGGGCGAGCCGCACGGGCGCCCGCGCGCGAAGCTCGTCACCTGGGAAGAGCTGCTCGAAGCGGCCGAATCCGAGCGCGTCCCCACCTCGTGACCTAGTCCGATCGCCCGGACGGGGGAGAAAGCGTCACGGCCTCAGCGCCGACAACAGGAGTATGCAGTCGGCTGTCGTGGAGTGTCTCCGGTGTGGCCAGTCGCGCGAAGTCCCGCGAACGTCGAGCCACGTGGAGTCGGGGGAGTGCACCCGTTGTGGATACCTCGGGTGGGCGGCTTCCTACGAGCTGACCGAGCGGATGCGCAAAGCCCTGCGCGAGCGTCCGGTCGAGTCGCGTCGCCTTCGCGCCGTCGCCTAGTCCCGCGCCCGAACTAGACTCGGCGTGTGCGCAGCACCTCCCACGACGAGGAGCTCTGGGGTGTGGAGACCCGCAAGGCCGTCGAGAACTTCCAGATCTCGGGCGAGCCGATTCCGGCCTCCGTCGCGCGCTGGCTCGGCCGGATCAAGGCCGCCGCGGCGCGGGTGAACGCCGAGCTTGGGCTGCTCGATCCGGACAAGGCCGAGCGCATCGCCGCCGCCGGAGACCGGGTCGCTGCGGGCGAGCTCGACGAGCAGTTTCCGATCGACGTCTTCCAGACCGGCTCAGGCACGTCGTCCAACATGAACGCGAACGAGGTGCTTGCCTCGCTCGCGGGCGAGGACGTGCACGCGAACGACGACGTCAACATGGGCCAGTCGTCGAACGACGTCTTCCCGTCAGCCGTGCACCTGGCCGCGCTGGACGAGATCGTCCACCAGCTCCTCCCCGCGCTCGACGGGCTGGCTGGTGCACTAGAGCACAAGGCTGCGGAGTTCGACGACGTCGTCAAGTCAGGACGTACGCACCTGATGGACGCGGTGCCGGTGACCCTGGGCCAGGAGTTCGGCGGCTACGCGGCGCAGGTCCGGCAGGGCATCGAGCGGGTCCAGGCGGCGCTGCCGCGGCTCGGCAGGATCCCGCTCGGCGGCACGGCGGTCGGTACCGGGCTGAACACGCATCCCGAGTTCGCGCAGCGGGTGCGCGCACGCTTGGCCGAGGACACTGGGCTCGAGATCCTGCCGCCGGCCGATCCCTTCGAGTCCCAGGCCGCCCGCGACGGCCTCGTGGAGGCGTCGGGCGCGCTCAAGACCGTCGCGGTGTCGCTCACGAAGATCGCGAACGACCTGCGCCTGATGGGCTCGGGGCCGAGGGCAGGCCTCGCGGAGATCAGGCTCCCGGAGCTCCAGAAGGGCAGCTCGATCATGCCCGGCAAGGTCAACCCGGTCATCCCCGAGGTCGTGACGCAGGTCGCGGCCCAGGTGATCGGGAACGACGCCGCGATCACCGTCGGCGGGATGCAGGGCCACTTCGAGCTGAACGTCTTCGTGCCGATGATGGCGCGCAACCTGATCCAGTCGATCCGGCTGCTGGCGGCCGCCGCGCGGGCGCTCGACGAGAGATGCGTGACGGGGATCGAGGCGAACCGGGAGAACGCGGAGCGGTACGCCGAGCTGACCCTGTCGGCGGCGACGGCGCTCAATCCGCACATCGGCTACGACAAGGCGACCGAGATCGTCAAGACCGCCGCGGCGACGGGTCGGTCGCTACGCGAGGTCGCGCGGGAGGCCGGCGTCGACGAGAAAGTGCTCGACGAGGCGCTCGACTACCGCGCCATGGCCAAGCCGCATGAACACCGTGCGCCGAGCAGCTAGCGCGGCCGTCGTCTTGGTCTTCGGCGCCGCGGGCTGTGGTCATACAGCGAAGGCGACCGTGGACCGCTCGGACCTCCCGGACATCGTCTTGCAGCCGAAGGACCTCGGCGCTTCTTTCAGTCAGTTCGACGAGGGAAAGCAGACGACGCTCGATGCCCATTCCGGTCCGCGCCACGACCCCTCCCGCTTCGGCCGCGAGGAGGGCTGGAAGGCGCGTTACCGTCGAGTCGGGGCCATCGCACGGGGCGCCGCGGTCGTCGAGTCGCGCGCGGACCTCTTTGGTTCAGTCTCCGGCGCCGAGAAGGATCTCGACGCCTACCGCAAGGAGCTGGACGCCGAGATTCCCGGGAGCGGCGCGACGACCACGCTCTTGGACGCGCCGCGCATAGGTGATGCGTCCGTGGCGGCGGAACTCCGCCAAGCGCCGCTGATCTTCTTCACAGTGGCCTGGCGCGACGCCAACGTCACGGGCTCCGTGAACGTCCAGGGCAGAACCGCCACGACCACGCTGGCAGGCGCGCTCGCGCTGGCGCGCCTACAGGAACGACGCGTCGCGCGCGCAGCCGGGCCCACTCGATAAACCGCCGTATATATGAGCTCGTCATTTGACGACGGAAATCCCGCGCCTCAATATCCCGCCACTCGCGCTCGACTGGCGGGCGCGTCACGCAAGGGGGAGAGCGTGAAGAGATTCAGAGGGGTTCTCGTGGCGGTGCTTGCCGTCGCGGCTTTTGCCGTGTTCTGTACGGGCGGTGCAGTAGCCGCCGACGACGAGGATGTGGTGTTGATCCCGAAGGTGGTGGGCGACCCGGACGAGGGCGGCGCGCCGCCATCCGGGTTCATGGACTTTCGGGACGTGGACGTCGGCAACGCCATCACAGAGTGCCCGCAGGCAGGCGAGCCGATCGACAAGTCGCCGAAGCCATTGGACCAGCGTGCGAAGGATCAGGTCGAGCAGCTCTCGAACGGCGGGGACGACAACAAGACCAACCAGGACTACGCCTGCTTCCCGCAGGACGAGACATCGATCGCCGTCAATCCGACGAACCAGAAGAACGGGCTCGGCGGTGCGAACGACTACCGCCTCGGGTGGGGCTCGTCGGGCTTCTACGTGACGACGGACGGCGGGAACCACTGGTACGACGGCGTCAAGCCGTTCCCGACCAGCGCCAACCAGCCGCGTGACCACATCGACGGCGGCGGCGACCCCTCGGTCGTCTACGACCGCGGTGGCACGGCCTACTACAACGACCTCCACTTCATGCGGGAGAACGACGAGAGCGGCATCTTCGTCGCCCGCTCGACGAACGGCGGCTTCACCTGGAGCCGGCCCTGCGTGCCTGCCGGTAGCACCGACACCGCAGCCCGCTGTGGTGGCAACGGCGACGTGCGCCGGCCCGGTGACGGTGTCGTCAGCTACTTCGCGGACAACGACAACACGTTGAACGGCAGCGTTCCGGCGAACGACAAGAACTACATGACCGCCGGGCCGCGGCCGGCAGGCGTGACGGCGACATGCTTCGCGCCGATCTCGAAGACCGCGATTCCGGCCGGACAACCGGGATGCCCGACCTCGCTGATCGGCCCGGATCGTCTGTACGTCACCTGGACGATCTTCTTCGGCAATCTCGCTCAGATCTACTTCAGCTACTCCGACGACCGCGCCTACTCCTGGTCGCCGCCGAAGGTGATCAGCGGGAGCGCACCGTTCTGTCAGTTCGGCGTCGCGAACAACTGCGACTCGAACCAGTTCTCGAACCCGACGGTGAATCCGACGACGGGTGAGCTCTGGGTCTCGTTCGAGAACTTCAACACGCCCGACGAGAACCAGTACCTCGTCGTGCGATCGACCGACGGCGGCGCCACGTTCCAGGGGCCGTTCTTCGTCTCGGTCGTGTTCGACGTCAACTACCCGCGCTCGGGCTCGAACCGCCAGGACTGCACAGCCCGTGGCCAGGGTGGGCGGAACGTGCTCTCGAACAGCTGCTTCCGCGTCAACTCCGGCGGGAACATCGTCGCCGACCGGCGCGGGGGCGAGTTCGCGGACGACCTGTACCTCGTGTTCTCGGACAATCGCAACGGCTCGCGTGTCGAGTCGAACGCCGATGTGTTCTTCTTCACGTCCAAGGACGGCGGCACGACCTGGATCGGTCCCACGCGCGTCAACGACGATCCGTCAGCCCAGCCGACCGTGGCCCAGGGCACGCGTGACTGCGACCGGATCGTCGGTCGTGTGTGCCCGACGTCGCCGCAGAACTTCGGCAACGACCAGTGGTTCCCGTGGATCGACATCTCCGACAAGGGCGATCTAAACGTTGTCTTCTACGACCGGCGGCTCGATACGAACTCGACCACCGGCGAGTGGCCGACGAGCCGCACCTTCCCGAACGGCCGGCCGGGGAACTACCTCGTGTGGAACTTCGGCGCCCAGTGCTCGATCACCACGACGGCGACCGTCACTGCGACCACGACGACTCTCCCCGCGGGCGCGAAGCAGTGCCTCGGGAACGAGGCGGGGGTCGTGCCGGTGCCGCCGGCTCCGCCGAATCCGGCGTCGGGGGCGGTCATCCCCGGCGGGTTCCAGACGGTGTCCCCGTTCAAGAACTTCAACGTCTCGGATACGGCGTCGAACTGGGACTACACGTTCCGGGCTGGGATCTTCGCCGGCGACTACAACAACGTCGCCGTCGACCACCAGAACCAGGCCTGGGCATTGTGGACGGATGCCCGCAACGGACGCTCGGCACGTCAGCAGGCGGGTCGTAACCCGATCTGCGAGCAGTCCGACGTGTTCGACGACGAATACAGCGCAAACAGCGGCGGGAGTGTCCGTAACTCGGCGACGCAGGGGATGAATCTGTATCTCCAGACTCCTTGCCCACTCGCAATGCAGGACAAGGGAGCGAACTCCTCGCCCTAGCCGTCCAGCTCAGCGATTCGACCGAGAGGCCGCCTTCGGGCGGCCTCTCCGGTTAGGGCTGGCGCAGCGCCGGCGGGCAGCCGAGCGGCATGACCTTCGCCGACGCCATGTCTCCCGCGGCTCCGCGGGCGATGGCTACGACGCCCAGGCAGCGGTCCACGGCGACGTTTGCGAACGCGGTCGAGAATCCGCCGGTCGAGCTCGCGCGAATCGTCTTTCGCCACGTTGCCCCGGCGGAGACGGTCAGCCGGATGCGCTCCTGCTTTCTGAAGCCCGTGCCGGCGAGCCGGAGCGGCGCGCGGTCGAGCACACGTAGCTTCGGCGGCTTGGAGGCACTCCCCAGAGCCGAGCCGATCGCGGCGGCTGCGACGACGAGCGCGAGGAGAACGGTGAGTAGGCTCCTTCGCATACCCATAGGATGCCACGTCCTGAGCAGACTTGCGGGATCCCGCCTGACATGAAGAAAGCGCTATTTATCCTGGCACTTGCCGTTTCGGCCTTGCTGACGGCCTGTGCCGGGGGCGAGTCGAAGATCCCGACCAGCGGCCTGAAGGGGCTCGTGCTGCACCAGGCGGATTTGAAAAGTCCGTTCTCGACCGTCGTGGACGGTCCGACGGCGCGCCTCGATGTCCAAGGGACTTCGCGGAGCGATCTGCACCGCTTCGATCGTCGCGGCGGCTGGGTCATCCGCCTGCACAGGCCCGGCAGCAAGGCCACCCGCGGTCCACTCGTCGTCGCGTCGACCGTGGACGTGTTCGGCGGCTCCGGCGGGGCAAAGCAGGACCTCGAGCTCTTCCGGGCTCAGCTGAGTCGCATCCCCGGAGGCAAGCCCGTTTCGGTCTCCAAGCTTGGCGACGATGCGACTGCCGCGACTTCCGTCCAGCCCGGGGCCCTCGCGGTTCGGTCCTTCACGATCGCCTGGCGTGAGCGAAACGCCGTCGCGTCGGTAACAGCCAACGGCTTCGACGGCAAAGTCTCGTTCGGGGACGTTCTGCGGCTCGCGCGGCGCCAAGAACAGAGGCTGGCCCGTGCCTGACTGCTGATAGCGATTGCTATTTAGGGCGCGGTTTCCTATAGTCGCGCCTCTACCGGGCGGCTGGAGGGTCTGGCCGCCGGGGAATCGAAAGGGGAGAGAATTGAAACGATTCGCAGGCCTCGCGGTCGCCCTTACGGCGATTGCAGCCTTCCTCGTGCTCTGGGCGGGATCCGCATCCGCCGTCGTCGATCCGCCGTTCGCGGGCGATGAGGACACCACTCCGCTGTCCGGGTCGTACGACATGCGCGACCAGTCCGGGACAACGAACGTCACCGAGTGTCCTCAGGCGGGTCTTCGCGGAGCCAGCTCGAATCCGCTCGACAAGCGCTCGAAGGACGACACCGAGAAGAAGAGCGAGGGTGGCGGAGACGTTCGTGTGAACCAGGACTACTCCTGCTTCCCGCAGGACGAGACGTCGCTCGACATCAACCCGGCCAACGAAAAGAACATCGTCGGTGGCGCCAACGACTACCGGCTCGGTTGGGGGACATCCGGCT
>Ga0193747_1000694_pt1 | contig 10348 bp, 6 predicted proteins | sample L1m2metaG_FD_143048 | JGI IMG/M metagenome (GOLD analysis project Ga0193747, IMG submission 143048) | Soil microbial communities from a riparian zone of the East river system, Colorado, United States - L1m2 | ecosystem: Environmental > Terrestrial > Soil > Riparian zone | place: USA: East River...
GCACCAACACGCGTCGATCTCGCCGGCGGCACGATCGACATCTGGCCAATTTATCTTTTTCATCCCGGCGCGATGACCGTGAATTTTGCGCTCTCCTTGCGGGCGCGGGTGCGGATCGAAACGCTCGAAGACGATCGCATTATTTTGGAATCACGCGACCGCGGCGTTCGGGTTGAGACGACAATCGAACGCATTGGCGAACTGGCGAACGATGAACAAATCGAAATGGTTTCCAAGATGGTCGACTTCTTTCGGCCTGAGATCGGTTTTCATCTGGTGGCCGAAAGTGAGGCTCCGGCGGGCGCCGGCATCTCGGGATCCTCAGCGCTGGCGATTGCTCTAATTGGGGGACTAAACCGTCTCGTAGACAACAGATACGACGCTCGCAAGTTCATTACGATTGCAGCAAATATTGAAAGCACCGTGATCAAAGTACCGGCTGGTTTTCAAGATTACTATCCGGCGTTTTACGGCTCGACTTCATGCATTCATTTTCACCCTGACGGAATTGAGCGCGAACATTTGAGAATCGATGAGGCAGAACTGCAGCGGCGCTTCGTAATCTGCTACACCGGCGAGCCGCGCAATTCCGGAATTAATAACTGGGAAATCTTTAAGCGCCACATCGACGGCGATGCGGAGTTATTTGAGATCTTCGAACGCATTCGCGAGGCCGCCACGCGAATGCGCGCGGCGTTGCTGGCGAATGATTGGAACGCCGTCGCCGAAACAATGCGCGAAGCTTATCCGAATCGGAAGCGCCTGGCGCCCGGCATCACGACTCCGCAGATGGATCGTCTAGTCGAAAAGGCCTTGGCTAACGGAGCGGAAGCCGCGAAAGTTTGTGGCGCCGGTGGCGGTGGTTGTATTGCGTTCCTGTGCGCTGAAGGACGCAAACAGGATGTGGAACGCGCGTTAACCGAGGAAGAAGGCACAGAGATTTTGAATTGGAACGTATCGCGGGAAGGGTTGATGGTTAAATCCTAAAGCACGCGAAAGGCGCAGCCCGCCCTCTTTGCTTCGCTGGCCAAATCCGTATTGAACCCTCTTAGTGGTAGTCTTTATTATTCACATGGTAACATCCCGCACCATCGTTTTCGATTAAGCACAAAAGGAAGAATTTGATGACCGCAACTTATTCGCGCGCGACTGCACTGGTACTCTCGGTTCTGCTTTTCTTAAGTCTGATTCCGCTGTCTGCATTGGGCGAGGAAGGCATGTTCCTGCCCGACATGCTTAATGAATTGCCGCTGAAAAAGCTCCAACAGCGTGGCCTGAAGATTCCGATCACTGACATTTACAATCCGAACGGGCCGAGCATTAAGGACGCCGTGGTGATCGTTGATGGCGGCACGGGCGAGTTTCTTTCATCCGAGGCCTTGCTGCTGACGAATCATCACGTGGCTTTCGATGCGCTGGTCGCGGCTTCTGACCCTTCGAAGGATTACGCGTCGAACGGTTATTTCGCGCACAATCGCAGCGAAGAGTTACCGGCAAAAGGCTACACCGCCCAAATCACGCAAGAGTTGAAAGACGTCACGGCTGAGGTCCTTGCCGGAATCACCGACACCACATCGCCGCAGGACCGCGCGGCCGCAATTACCAACAAGTCACGAGCGATTGCCGCGGCTGCCGGCAAGCCTGCCGAAGGCATCACTGCAAACGTGTTGCCGCTGAACGAAGGACTCTCGTATTACCTGTTCACCTATCTAACGCTGCGGGACGTGCGCATCGTTTATGCGCCGCCAAAGAATATCGGCTTCTTCGGAGGCGATCCGGACAACTTCGAATGGCCGCGGCATGACGGCGACTTCACTTTCATGCGCGTCTACGCCGGTCCCGATGGAAAACCCGCCGAGTACGCGGCCACCAATGTGCCTTTCAAGCCGAAGAAGTTTCTGTCGATCTCAATGGGCGGAGTGAAGGAGAACGAGTTTGTGATGGTTATGGGTTATCCGGGTTCGACGCGGCGTTATCGCGAGAGTTACTCGGTTGCTTACAACCAGGACGCGGCGATGCCGTTTCTTATCGATGTCTTCAACAAACAGATTGAAGAACTGCAAAACGTCGGAAAAACCAATCGCGAGCTTGAGATAAAGCTGCAAAGCAGAATCTTTGAGATTTCCAATACCTTGAAGGATCTCGAAGGTTCGGTTATTGCGATGCGACGCGAAGGGATAGTCGATAAAAAGCGGGCCGAAGAAGCAGCCTTTGCGAAATGGATCAACGAGAACCCTGATCGCCAAAAGAAGTACGGCGAAGTATTGCCCTCGTTAGAGAAGGCGTACGCCGAATTGACCAAAACTGCGCAGCGCGACCTTTTGGTTCAGCAGTTCGCCTCGCTCTTTGACGTGTTTGAAGTTCTTTCGCTGGTCAACCGATTCGCGGCGGAGAAGGAGAAGCCGCAATCGGATCGGAATCCAAACCTAATGATGACTGTTTTGCGCGCACGCGGCGCTTTGCCGGAGATTTTTGCCGATCGTAACACCGCGATTGAGCGCAATATGTTGGTCTTTATGTTACGCAAAGCCGCCGAGCTTCCGGCCGGACAGAAGATCGATGCGATTGAGAAGCGATTTGGAAATCTTCAGGGCGATGCTCGCCTTCGCGCCGAGGAAGATTTCGCGCGCACATTCACGGAGGATAAGAACTTCGCGACCGCGGAAGCCGTCAATGCATTATTTGAAAAAACGGCGGCGCAATTGAAGGAGCTCAACGAACCGTTAATAGACTTAGCCGGCGAGATCGGGGATCTTGCGGCGCAAGTCGGAGCAAGCCAGCGCGCCTTTAATGCTACGGTCTCGCGTTGGCGGCCGCTGCTGGTTCAGGGCATGAGCGAGATGCATGTCAGCAAGCCTTATCCCGACGCTAACCGCACTTTGCGTTTCACCTATGGCGACGTGAAGGGTTATGTTCCCCACGACGCCGCAATCTACCAGCCGTTCACGACGCTCTCCGGCGTGATTGAGAAGGATACGGGCCGCGAACCATTCGATGTGCCGGCGAAACTCAAGCAGCTTTATCGCACGCGTGATTTCGGTCCGTACGCGACACCGGATGGCCAGAATGTGCCGGTTGACTTTCTTTCGACGACTGATATCATCGGCGGCAATTCCGGGTCGCCGGTAATGAACGGCCGCGGTGAGCAGGTTGGAATCATCTTCGACGGAAACTATGAAGGGCTCGGCAACGACTTCTTTTATAACGAGGCAAAAGGCCGGGCAATCGCCGTCGACATTCGTTACGTGCTCTTTATCGCCGATAAATTTGGCGGCGCGGGTTACATTCTGAAGGAACTGGACATAAAGAACGCTCCGGCCGCTATGCGCCGCGCCGCGTAATGGTCAACTGCGTAAGCTGGTGGGCTAAATTCACACAGGAGAAGACAACTTGAAAAAGGTAACCATCATTCTTTGCCTGGCGCTGATCGCTTCGGCGCTCGGAGGTGGCGCGTTCGCGAAACCGCTGCCGATATCATCCATAAACCGATCGCAAGATGACAACGTTTTCAAACACCGAGATGCAGGTGTTCAGTTCGAAGTACCTAAGGGCTGGAAGGCAAAACCCGACGGCGAAGTAATAACAGTCTCGTCGCCCGACGATAGCGTTCAAGCCGTGTTTTGGGTCCCGGACGAGGACACTTTCGATGCGGCGGTTAAGGAACTCGATAAGGAGTTGAGCAAGACCATCAAGAATGTTAAGACGACCAGCAAGAGCAAGGAAGATAAGCACAATGGCATGGCCCACTTTGAAGAAGCCGGCACCGGCGAAGTAGACGGCGTGACCATTGCCTGGAGCGTCGATGTGCTTGGAGCCAAGAAGCCCCTGATCATTTTGACGTTCGCCGCGCCTAACCTATTCGAAAAGCACGCCGAAGAGTATATGAAGCTGGTTGGCAGCATCAAGAAAATCGACTAACCCCTTTTTGCTGGCTAATTTGTGCCGGCGGACCGGTCCGATGGTCCAGACTTTTTTCTTGACACAGGAAAACCGCATCGTTTAGGATTCGCCGTCGTTTCAATCAGTGCCGGGGTCGGATTTACACCTGCCTTCGCATTTCGATTTGCAAGCGCAAGAAAAGAGATTTTGGTTTTTTAATGAAGTATGTGCACGATGATCGGCCTTTTGCGCGTTCGCGTGTGCTTTGTTCGTTGTGTGTTTCGGTGTTGCTTCCCCCAGTTGAAAGCGCGTCCGGCTCACAGCATTAACCCGTTGGAGAAGTAGCATAGACTTTAGTCTGTGATCGATTCGATCTCAAGACGTAGTCATTGACGAAAAACCGCAGGCTGAAGCCTATGCTACTTGTTCCAGTTCTTTCGAATCGTTAGGAGGATTCGTTTGTATGTCTAGAATAACCGGTAAGGTCAAGTGGTTTAACAACTCGAAGGGCTATGGCTTCATTGAGCAGCCAGGCTCGTCGGACATCTTCGTTCACTATAGCGCCATTCAAGGTGACGGCTTTAAGACTCTCGAAGAGGGTCAGGAAGTCGAGTTTGAAGTGACGCAAGGCCCCAAAGGACCACAGGCCGAAAAAGTGACAAAGGCGTAGGTCTCCCCGGCTTGCTTTTTAAGCTAGCCACTGACCGCTTCCGGTCGTGAGCCCGGAAGACGCGAAATAAAGAAGGCGATCTCGATAATCGAGATCGCCTTTCTTTCTTTGTCCGACAAACTTCAGTTTGTCGATGACGCGACACAATCAAAGGGATGACGGGCCGATTTCTAGACCATGCGGCGACAAATTGAAGTTTGTCGGCCAGCTACTTATCAGCTTTGGCCTTGAAGCTGACGTGGCCATTCTCAACGTCGACGGAAAACCGCAGCCGCTCAGTTCCAACCTTTTCTTTCAAACCGTCAGCATGCTCCATAATCAGGCGGTGAAATTTAGCGAAGGAGAGGTTCGTAGCTGCTTCGCCACAGCTTCTCTTCGCTTCCATCAGCGCCTCGTAAACACCCTTAACTGTCTGTACGTCATGACGAACATCCCCGCACGAAAACTCGGAGCGGGTGAATGGCGCGGCGGCTTGGTGGTTCGAAGCCCGGGCCGCGGCCGCAATATCTCGCCCTTCTTCACGACCTTGCATGGTGCGGCGCCACATCTCGCGGAACGAAGCATACCGCGTCGCCAGTGAGTTGTAGTGATACCTTTGCGCAAAGTTCAGCGTCCGGTCGTCGCCCAAACGTTTGAGGTGACTTTCAAGCCGCATCTTCGTGTCATAAGGCGGGCGCTTGCTGCCGCCGTTGAAGTAGATATCATACTCAATCTTTAGGCGACGAATGTCTTCTTCGAGCCGCGCCAAACGGTCCTCGACAGTGGGCTCACTATCCAGATCGACACCCTTGCTCCGCTCACGTCGTTCCTGCGCGAGCCTGGCCAGCTTGTTGTCTTGAAAAGCCAAGTGCGAATCTCCTGTTCGGGCGACGCAAGCGGGGGCGCCGTCAATAACTTCAGTGTAGGGGCTCGGCTCTCGGCCTGTCAATAAAAGTTTTTCCTGGGCGAGGAGACAGTCGGGAGGTTTTTCTTCTTCGTGTGTAGGTTAGTCTTTGTTACGTTACTCGCTTGAAACCGCGGTGGAGCGAATCGGCAGCTTGCCGTGATAAAGCCCGTAGACTTCTTCTTTCACTTCGGCTGGGAAACATATCCGATGCAATTCATAACCGCGGCCTAAACCTCGCACGGCTTCGCTAACTTCGCTGATCTCGCGAATCTGCGGATGGGCATAGCCATCCTCGACGTAAATACGCGTGCGCGGCTCGACGCCTTCAGCGGTGTAATAGCCGTAATAAGGCACATCACTGGCCCGATCTTCGATGAAGTAGTATTCGGGATCGAAATCCCTACGCGTGACCGCAGCGCGAGCGGCCTCAAGAAAATTCTCTCTTTCGTCGTGAGGCATGTCGAGATCGATCGCTTTGAAAAGTCGACGGCCGATAAAACGCCGGCTCAAATCACTCAACACCGGATCGCTCGAGTGCTGCCATTGCTTCATATGAAAAATGACATCCGAATCGTCCATTTCCAGATGCTCGGTGATGCTCAAAGACTGGCGACGCAGAACCTTTTCAAACGACGTTCCGGGCGCGCACCAAACAGAGGCGCCTCTTTCAACCAGGTCTAACGCTCGCATTAATCCCGACCGCAAAACAGCTTCTGCCGACCGCAACGTCCGGTGAAAGTAAACCTGCCGAAACATGTAGTAGCGTGCTTGCAAATACTCTTCGACCGCAAAGACACCACGGGCCGCAACATAGATGCGATCGCGTTCCTCATCGATCCGGAGCGCATTGATGATCCACTCCAGGTCGTAGAGTCCATACTTCGCTCCAGTCATCAGTGAATCGCGCAACAAATAGTCCATTCGATCCACGTCGAGCTGCGAAGAGACGAGTTGGCCCAAGGCGGCAGGTTTGAAAGTCCCTTCGATGATCGAAGCGATGCGTTGCGGCAGTTCCCTTGAGTACGAATGTAATAACCGGCCCAGTTCTGTCTCGTCGGATAGAACAGTTCTCATCGTCATCTGCTCGTGATGGACGCCGAGAATGTTTTCCATGGCGTGAGAGAATGGTCCGTGTCCCACGTCATGCAAGAGCGCTGCTCCGCGTGCGGCCACGCGATCCGCCGCGTCGATATTGTGCCGATCAGTCAACTGATCGAGGATGCGCGTCATGAGATGCAGCGCGCCCAGACTGTGTGTGAACCGGGAGTGCTCGGCTCCTTGATAGGTGTAAAGCCCCAGACCGAGTTGCTTAATGCGTCGCAGTCGCTGAAACTCCGCGGTGTCGATCAGGCGAATCAGTAATCGATCCTCGGCGTGGTCGTCGCGCAAAGGAATGATATTGTGAACCGGATCGCGATAGATTCGCTGAGACATTTCGTAGCCTGACTATTTACTGGACGAAGTGCGCAGTCTATCACGCCGGTCTCTGGTTTGTGCCCATCGACTTGCGATTGATTCTCGCGAATGGTGAGCGGCCCGTCTGGGCAATCATTGTCTCGATGGTTGCACTAGGCGAGCCCCTGATCCAAGAGGATGGATAAAACTCAAATTATTGGAGACATGTTCTGACTACCTCGTCACAAGAAACTTTAACAGTCCTGGTTCCACAGAGTGCTCACCTTACCGCTCGCGTCGTATTTGTGGCTGAACGCGATGGGCCCCTTCGCTAGCTCTAATCCGAGCAGCGCGCTTGTTCCAGTCGATCAAAGCTACTCCGAGAGAGTAAAGAGCGTGCCAGCCATTTTTGTTTATCTCGACTGCATGCGTCAGCAAAAGGTACCGCCGCGTCGTAGGCTGCATGCTTCACGTATTCGGACCCGAGAACGTCGAGCGCGTCGTAGAAGTCGGGAAAAAACTTGATGGCCTCGATGAGATTGACTTCGGCAGTCTTAAGGTCGTCCTTGCTTAAACTCTCTACAGCCAGGGTCGCGCGCTAAGCAATTCTCTCTGCGATAGCGCCCAACACTATGTCACAAAGATGTTACTAAGGCGACTCTCCATCGGTGGGATTTACGGAATTTCGGAGTGAAACCGAAATTTCGGATTCGCAATAATCGCCAACGGCCCCAAACCTGTGTTTTTCATAGCCAGGGAGGGCTCTCTACCCATGGCACCGGCATTGCCTAAGACCGACTGGAATTGAATGCTACCGGTGGGGCCGGTGTCCGAATAGGCTCTTGAATGAGTAGAGTGGATACCCAGAAGGACCACCAAAATCGGAATAATGAAGAGGGCCAACAACACCAACAGCGTTTCATATTTGGGTTGTTAGAATCTTTAAGTGAATTTTCTAAATCAAAGAGGAAGAAAGAACATGAAAAAACTAGGAATCAAATCGCTGCTCATCGCATTTGCCGCGTTGGCGGTTTTTGCGGTTACTGTGGCAGGTCAAGTAACCGGTGGAGCGGTGACAGGAACTGTCCTTGATCCCAATGGCGCTGCCGTTACCGGTGCCACCGTTTTGCTTCACGACAAGGCGCGTGGGCAAGACCTTTCAGCGGAAACCACGAGTGCGGGATCTTATTCATTTCCCAACGTGCAAACGGGAACCTATACGATCACCGTTACGGCGACTGGTTTCGCCAAGGCGACTGGCGACGTCGTCGTTTCGCTTAACCAAACAGCGACGGCCAATGTAACGCTTACGGTCGCCTCCACCACCGCGGTCGTTAACGTTACTAGTGAAACCCAAAGTATCGTCCAGACGGATACCTCTCAAGTGGCAGAAACATTTAAGGAGCGGCAATTTCAGGATCTGCCTGTCGGCGGAGATCCGAACAACCTCGCGCTTCTCGCTCCGAATGTGACTGCCCCGCCGATCGGAGTTTCCGGGGCAGGTGCAATAACCGGCGGACTGCGCCAGCGAGCTAACGTTTTCACAGTCGACGGCGTCGATAATAACGATGTCGGTGTTAGCGGCAACGTTCGCGGGGTCATCCAGGATTCCGTGAGCGAATTCTCCTTCCTGCAAAATAACTTTAATGCGGAATTCGCCTCGGGGGGCGCAGGTTCCTTCAACACGATCACGAAGTCAGGTACTAACACGTATCACGGCAGTCTCTTCACGTACATCCAGAGTCAAAAGCTTAATGCGCGGTCGACAGATGAGATTAACCTTACTAACAAGCGGTTCTTCAAAGATGCGATATACGGGTTCACCGTCGGAGGGCCGATTCCAATACCGCGTTTTGGTGAGGGTGGCCCCGCGGTCAAATCGGGAAAGGATAAGCTTTTCTTCTTCGTGGCGGCCCAGAAGGACTTTTTCAAAGGTGAAGGAAGTTCCGCGGGCTACATCGCTCCGACCGTTGCAGGTCTCGCAAAGATCGCCACGCTTCCGGGCGTAAGTCCTTTCGTGATCGGTCTTGTGCAAAAGTCGATGCCTTTGGCCAGTAACCAGTTCGATAACTGCGACCCGGTGAACGGCACTGGTCCAATTCTCGGCTCCTGCGGGATCCAGGAAGGCAACGTAAATGTTGCCCAACCCAATAGCAATACTACCCACGCCTGGCAGGTGAACATCGACCACAATCTGAACGCGAAGAATCAGTTCCGCTACAGATTTTACAAATTCGACTACAACTCGGCCGATGCGTTTCTCGTCCCGCTGTTCGCATCGGACACGAAGCAGAATCAGATGTCGTTCTCTGCAAACTGGATCTCTAACCTGAGCGCTTCGCTGGTCAACGATTTCCGTTTTGGCTACATCAAGAGTACGACCCTATTCAATCAGCTGCGTGATCAGTCCCAGTTCAATTTCCCGATCCTTGACCTTGACCTGTTCGGAGTCTCCCTTGGGCCGGCAGATCAGCAAACTGACAGCAAAAAGACGTTCCAGTACTACGACTCGATAACATGGATCCGCGGAGAACATGCGTTCAAATTCGGGGGCGAGTACATTAGGCGGCCAAACTCGATCTTTTTCCTGCCCCGACATGGCGGCGAGTATGAATACTCTAACCTTGATGTATTCTTCAAGGACATTAAACCGACTGATTTCAATCACATAGGGATCGGCGACCCAATTCAGCCGCTCGCCTCGCATGCGTGGGGTGGCTTTTTCCAGGACGACTGGAAAATACGTCACAACCTGACACTCAACCTGGGCGTTCGTTGGGACTACCAAAGCATCTATGAGGTTGAGAAGCTGCAGGCAGTATCGGCACCCGCGAATATCCCGGGCGTGATAGATTTTCACGTGCCCAAAACGGATAAGAACAACTTTGCTCCGCGTGTCGGTTTTGCGTGGGCGCCATCCTTCTCGAACGGGATCCTCAGCAGGCTATTTGGTAAGGAAGGTGACAGCTCTATCAGGGTCAACTTTGCCAGAGCGTATGTCACAGCCTTTTCGAACCTGGTAAGCGCCGGCCCGCCGGCTGCGCTGCAGGGCGAACTGGTAGACGCCGGACCCGCTACGAACTTCCTTCAACAGGGCGGGGCAAGCCCTGGTCCGTATGTTTTTAATAATTCCGTGGCTAATATCCGGGCTGTAACGGGCTCGCGCATTTTGGATCATGTGAGTCCATATGCAGACGCTTTCGCGGTGTCGGTCCAGCGCCAGCTTAATAGATCAACGGGTATCGAGTTTCGTTACCTGCGGACCTATGGCAGGAAGCAGTTCGTTCAGGTTCAGACAAACTCGCAACCTGTTGCCGATGGCGCGATGGTCATTCCAACGCTCTTTGCGCTACCTACTGCTGCAGCCCTCGGGGCCCTTCCTACAATAGGTACTGTAGTAGCGGGTGATCCGGTACTTCAGGGAGCGACCATAGCCAAGAGACAGCTGCCGCAGTTTTCCGGGGTGCTTACTAGCGACCCGAATATAGGCAAGTCGCAATATGACGGTCTTTCTTTGA
>Ga0193747_1000696_pt1 | contig 10333 bp, 9 predicted proteins | sample L1m2metaG_FD_143048 | JGI IMG/M metagenome (GOLD analysis project Ga0193747, IMG submission 143048) | Soil microbial communities from a riparian zone of the East river system, Colorado, United States - L1m2 | ecosystem: Environmental > Terrestrial > Soil > Riparian zone | place: USA: East River...
AATACGAATCTCTTGGCCAATTTGTCTTCGAAATAAAAAATAAGGTCAAGTTTTATGGAAGTAATGGCGGTAACTGTGGAAGCGGAGGGAATCCTGGAATCTGTGGCATTTCTGGTATAGGTCCTAGCCCAGGCTGTGTTTGTTGATTTTGGGACGAAGAAGGTCTCGCTTGTAGGGTTGCTGTTAGGTCCATTATTTTTCCATCTCTATTCATGGTAAGTTTGATAGTATCACCTACATTCTTTTGTGTGTCAATATAATTGATTATATCATCAATCTGTTTCGTAGGATGTCCATCAACCGCAGTTATTATATCCCCAAGGTGTGTTACGCCATTAGCATCTTGAGTCACTCCTAGTAGACCAGATTTTTCTGCAGGACTACCAGCCATTATCGAGCCTACTACTACCCCTTTATAATTTGTTGGTAGACCTGCTGCCTTTGCCATGTCCGGACTTAGTTTACCACCAGAAATTCCTAGCCAAGGATGAACATATGTTCCATTTTTTACTAGAAATGGTACTTCTTTGGCAATTGTATTTGAAGGAATTGCAAATCCTATTCCCGAGTATGCTCCTGTTCTTGAGAATATAGCGGTATTCATGCCTATTACCTGGCCTTTTACATTAAGCAAAGGTCCCCCAGAATTACCTGGATTTATGGCAGCGTCGGTTTGAATTGTATTTGGTATTGAAAATCCAGTATCCGGATTGGGTAACAGCCTTCCTAATTGGCTTACTATGCCTGAAGTTATAGTACCGCTAAGACCAAATGGGTTACCAATAGCAATTACTTGCTCTCCAGTTCTAACGTTAGAAGAATTCGCAGTTGGAAGTGGCACAACCTTCTCTTCTGAAAAATTATCAGTAATTTGCAGTACGGCTAGATCTGCAGATGGATCTTTTCCTATAACTTTTGCAGAGTATGTATTTCCATCTGTAAAGGTTACGTCGGCCTTGGTAGCTCCATCTATAACATGATAGTTAGTAATTATATGACCTTGACTGTCATATACAAATCCAGAACCTAATGCCTCACTTCTTCCAGTTTCAGGCACACCATTTATAATTATCACCTCATTAGGATTGGATCTTGTGGTTGTTATTTGTACTACAGAGTTTTCAACTTTCTTGAAGACATCTGGCAATGAAGTGGATGATGGAGATGATGAAGGTAGATTTGCTTGGCTTGACAACGTATTATTACTCAAGCTAGCTGCTACTACCTCTCCTACTGTGAATCCTGGTCTTGATAATGATGTTCTTGCTAGGAGTACTATACCTGAAACTATAGCTATGGATAATATTGCTGAGACACATATAATTCCCATTGTTTTTTTATTAATCAAACTCTTCATTAATAGATTATAACTCCTACTCTAAAATATATATGAGATTCTGATTAACTTTTGCTTAACATAGTTACGTATTCATTATTGAAAGCTAGCATTTGCATTTCGCATATAAATAAAAATATCCATAATAATGATATACGGTATAAGGAATTTGCTAACCAAAGCAGGCCTTTAGCACAAACACCCGTTGATTTATGTCTATGTTCATGTCAAAATACGTCATTTCTTGTTACTATTGATTTTTTTGTAAACTGTGTTTCTCTTGTTCCCCTTTTCTATTCTAACCATGATCTGGTTAGTTAGATTCTCCATTATGTGCGCTAGAAGCCAATCTCAGTTTCTCTTTTGATTTTTCTGTTCAAACCTAATAGCTTCATCCACCTCAGTAGCATCAGTAAGTAAATCAACTATCATAGCATAGCAAAAAATAAAAAGTATATAGATTGGGTTCTGCTTTTTTTGTAGTAAGTTCTATGCTAGTTTATTGAAGTTACCATAGGCTCTTCTTGTATTTTTTCCAGTTCTGGTTCGACTTCTTCAAGTTCCTCTTCCTCACCTAAACTAGCTTTATTCTTTCGCTTGGCTCTTTCTGCAATTTCGTAATCGAAGCACATGGTAGTCATCTAATTCGACTCTATCCTATAAATGACTTATCATTTACAGCTGTTGTTGTTGTTATTATTGTAATTCTTGATTGTTTGATACTCTTATCTTCAGAACCAAGAAACTGACTTGCCAATTGCACTATTAGATTTAGATTATGCATGATATAATTATTTTTTTTGAATACACCTGTGATTAATAGATGCTAAAAATAAGAAAGGCTAATTGAAAAAAACCCTCTTTCTCAAATCTTTTGCACTGTTTCTGACAGTAACTTCTGTTACGCCTGCTGCGCTAGCAATATCTGCCTGAGTTACCTTCTCATCATTCTTACGACTTGCTAAATACAATACTGATGCTGCTAGGCCCATAGGATCCTTACCGGTAGATAATTCCTTTTTGGTAGCTATGCTCATAAGTCCTGCTGCTTGTCGCTTTGTTTTTTCGCTTAGTTTAATTTTATTTGCTACTTTAACAATACACTTCATTGGATCCAGAAGGGGCATTTTAAGGTCTAGTTCAAAATACAACAGTCTATAGCTTCGCGCAACTTCTTTGAGTTTGACATTGCTACCCTGGGATATATCTTTTAATGTCCTTGGAGTTCCAAATTCCCGACATGCAATGTATATTGCAGCACTCAAAATCCCTGATACTGTCCTACCACGTATTAGCATTTTTTCCTGAGCTTTTCTATAAATATAAGCTGCTTTCTCAACTATTGGATCAGAAAGACCAAGTTTATCTTTTAATCTATCAAGCTGATTGAAAGCCTGTAAGAGACTTCTATCTGCTGAGCTACGAGTCTGTGTCCTTAAGTTAGATATTCTTAACCTGTCCATTGTAGAACGCATAGCGGCATCTATTTTCTGTCCACTGGCGTCCTTGTCTGTCATTCCAATTACAGTCGACAGCCCCATATCATGTCGAGCTAAGGATGTCGGCATACCAATTCTGCTTCTATCAATTGAGCCATCCGATGATGATGCATAATTCAACCACTCAGCTCCAGTTTGTTCAGCTTTATCAGAAATAACCACCCCACAATTACTACAAATGATCTCTCCAGAATCCGTGTCTGTGATTGTTTTTTGATTGCTTTTGCAGATAGAACATATAGTACTAGAACCAGAAAGAGGAGATTGTACCGCATCTTCTAAATTAGAATACATTATCTTGTCGGTTTTGGAATTATAATTATTATTGTCCTGAGATATTGTTACGTTCATAGGTTTTACCATGTAACTATAATGAGGTAATTACATATAAACATAATAGTTACCTGTTTGCTAGTAGGTTACAATATGGTAAGTTACTATAGAATACTAACTTATATACACTAGCCGTTGATATTTAACTGACGATTATTGAAAAAAACAGATGATAATAATACCATTCCTGTAACAAAAGAAGACATCCGACAGAAGGCTCATGAGGCACATGACAGAACGTCATTATCACCAACTCTCGAGAGAAAAATAAACGATATTACTATAGGACTTCGTTCCGAGTTTTCCAGAGGCCTTCATAGCATATCAGAAGAAAATGCTTTGGTTATAGTAGATTATATTCAGGCGATGAAAACAGAGATCAATCCATCTGATAATTACAGAAAGGACAGTATCAAGACATTGTATACATTTTCAAAATACAATAATAATAAATCATTTAAGCATATAACAAGAGATGATATATTCTCCTTTCTTGAAAGCTTTCGTAAACCTGAAGCATCTGATCCTCTGCATAAATGGATTGGAACTTACAACTTATACAGAATATATTTACTTAGGTTTTTCAAATGGATATACTCTCCTGATACAGAATCAGATAAGAGGCCAAAACCTAAGATTGTGGAGAATATCCCACAATTAAAGAGAGTGGAGCAATCAGGATACAAGCCTACTGATTTATGGACTATAGAAGATGACCTCCTATTTCTGAAATATTGTAGTAACAAGAGAAACAAATGCTTCCATGCTGTGGCATATGATACTGGCTGCAGGCCACATGAATTGCTGAAATTAAGAATCAGAGACATTGTATTCAAGTCTGCAGCAGGAAATATACAGTATGCAGAAGTCTTAGTTAATGGTAAAACAGGTAGCAGGCACATACCATTGATTGATTCTATTCCATATGTCAAAGATTATTTAGACCATGAGCACCCTCAGCCAGGAAATCCAGATGCAATATTATTATCGGGATGTGGAAGAAGTTTAGGAAGATCTTTAAAAACAGCTTCTCTAAGCACCATCTATGACTACTACAAGAAGGAGTTCTTTCCCAAATTACTAGCTAGGCCAGATGTCACACCAGAGGACAAGCGGAAAATAAAGGAGTTATTGAAAAAACCTTGGAATCCCTATGTAAGACGACACTCTAGCCTTACTAAGAAATCTAAGATATTAAAAGAATATATTCTGCGGCAACATGCAGGTTGGTCTACTAATTCAAATATGCCACAAAAATATCTTCATTACTTTGGAAACGAATCATGTGAATCACTGTTAGAAGAATATGAAATAACACCAAAAGATAACCATCAAAAAGATACACTAAGATCAAAACAATGTCCTAACTGTGCAGAGCCAAATAAGCCTGACAGCAAGTTCTGTGTTAAATGCAGGATGGTATTATCATATGATGCCTACTCGGAAATACTAGAGTCAGAGAAGCAGATGGAAGATAAACTTACTGTGATAGAGGAAAGGTTCAACAACATGCAAGGGATACTAGAGAAATTAGTTGCAGGTCTTGCCAAGAGTACAGATCAGCAACAACTAAACAGTTGGGCACGATCATTGTTCTCTCCAGGCGCAAAAAAAAGGCGGGTCAAAAACACTGCACTATAATTTAAAAATTCTATGCTGAGGATGATGCCTTAGATCAAGAATTATTTGAAAAGCACATACGACTGCCAAAATAAACATTAAGACTACAGGTAGTAGCCTCACGCCAAAAATAGGAATAACAAGTATAACAACACCGGAGATTATCCTATAAATGGCCCATGTTCTTCTGGTCTTGTATTCTGAATCAGAATCGCCACCGACTGCTGTTAGATGAAGTATAGATTGAACAAACAAGCAAGTAGATACCGAACCACAAATAAGCCAAAGCTCTGAAAAAGGTAATGCAATTTGTTGGTTACTTGATGCCACATGTTTTATACCAACTCCAATAGCGGTAAGTCCAACTACTAATGGGAAATGTATGTACAACCAAGCTATGTAAATTCCTATTCTACCTTTTTCACGAGCTGCTCTAATTGCTGAGCCATCTACATTATCAAAGTATATCCACCATAAACTAAACGGAATACTTAGTCCTAAACCTACTGATAATGTTGAATATATATTCCATTCATGACCAGCAAGGCCCATAACTACGCCTAAAATTGATTCGCCAAGTACTATTATAACAAAAAGTCCTATACGTTCTGGTAAATGAGAAATATTCGGCGGCGCAGACTTAATAGCTAATCTTCCTACCAATAATGGAGTACCGAAATCAATTGCCGAGCCTATTCCCCATAAAATAAATCGTAATGATGTTGATGGTACAAACGCTGATACTGTCCAGATTACAGCTGCTGAAGTGAAACCAATTAAGTATCTTTTTGTTAATGGCCTGGCAGAAGATATATGCCGTCCTACACGAAAATACTCTATAACTAAAATAAATCTAATAGCAGCATAAGAGAGAGCAAAACCTGCAGATGTCTTACCAAGGGCATCAGGTACATTTACAGCCATAGCTGCAGCTGCCATCATTTGCAATAGGGTTAATATTCTATGCCCTAAATCATCAGTATCAAACCTAGTAGCAAAAAAAGTAGCACCTATCCAAGCTAACCATACTGGTATAAAAAGCGCAATAAAGCTGAGTAAACCTGATAAAGAGATATCATGATTCAGATTTTGAGATAATTGGGAGACTACTACTACGAAGACTAAATCATAGAATAGCTCAAGCCATGTAGCATGGCGTTCTTTTTCTTCTTTCCTTTCTTCTCTATTAGACTCGTTCATTGTATAAATCCTGTATGGTTAGGTGTTTTTATTTGTCTATGAATTTCTTTCGCACCGCAGAAGCAATAGCTAGAGTTCCAACAAAAGTGGCAGAGCAGTAGCCACAAATTGTCTACTGCTCCAGATAATAATGCAGCAGCTAATGGACAGGCAGAATTTATTGACACCCTCGAGATGAAGCACCAACTTGACATTAATAAGGAAATAAAAAAGCCTGAATTAGAATGTCGTGTTTAATTAAATCACTATAAAAACAGTCATAGCGAATCATTCTTATTGTATTCAGGTTAGACTGTCATATAAAATTAGTAATGTTGAATCATCAATAATAAAAAACTAAAACCATAACACCGTAACTATTTGTATGTCCTACGGTACTAAGTAGCCATCATGCAAAGAGCAAAACAGAAGAAAAACAAGAAAATGGTCAAATTAGAGAAGCTTGTGGGAAAGAGTGGCAAGAATGGTCGTATCTATCTGCCAAAGAAATGGATTGGAAAAAAGGTTAAAGTGACCTTAGTGCAGTAGTGTATTTGATTTCTTCTGAGTTCAACAAAAAGCAGTCTTAGACCAGAGTTAATGCACATAATGATTGATAGATATATTAAATCTGGAGGAGAGAATAATAATACGCTTGTTAATGTTGAACTTTTAATATATTGCAGGTTGTATAATGACGTCATTAAGAAAACGCTTGACATGATTAATAGCAACTAATCTCAACAAATAATCGATCCATATTATTGTTTTCTTATCGATAATCATGCTATGAAAACTGGTATCCAATCTATCTATAGTCACAAAATAAAGAAAGTTATTGTATGCTAGTAGGCAAATCATATTTTAAGTAATGATGCTACAGAGATTCATGCGAGATTGTATATAGTCAGTCCCAATCCAAAAAATGTACCTTAGGATCCGCGAATAGAGTCACTTAGGCAAAATATCGAAGCTCCGTCACTTGGAATACCGCTGCAACACAGCTTGGAGAATGCGACAATGAATCACAAAGAGCGATTTGGGTTATGGGTACATGAGGACTAATGTTCTTCATCATTGGCAATGGAACGAGAGGGTTGTGCTGGATTGAACCATCAATGACATTACAGTATTTACAGAATACTTCTTCTTAGGTTTATGGTTTGGTTACGCTTGAGACACATATCTTATTGAACCCTAGATCTTTGATGTAAATTATTATCTCATATCAAAAAATGACTGTTAGGAAGATAATGATGGCGGTGGTTGAATCTCTCTTACACTGAAGTTTTTGAAATCCATATCATCTATGTTATCCCATCTAAATATTGCAATAGGACCACCCCATGTAATTATTGTATTAGGAGTGCCACCACAATCATTTTGAACAGCTCTCCAATTTCCAGTGTCTGTAAATCCAAAGACTTTATGCCAATTATTTCTAGGTGTGTTTGTACTATCAAAACCATCATCAATCCATTGTTCTAAATTTACTGTACCATCATTTTTATTGTAGAATATTGCCTTTATTCCGATCCATTTTCCTTGCAGCTGAGTTTCTGCATATTGTTTCTCTGGATCTTCGGTTGTATATCCCGCAGTGAATTCTAGCTCTTTTTCAAACTTGCTTCTTCCAGTTTCGTATAAATTTGAATGATATGATGTCCCTTCGCAAGGAATACTATTGGTGTGTATTCCACCACGTGCCAATAATTCTATATGAGGAGGACCATTGTGTATCGAATCGGTGAAACTATTGATTTTAAAGTATCCTGTCATTTCTACATTCTTCCAGTCGTTAGCTAATTGCATATATCCTTTTGAAGCTAACTGTTGTTGATTTAATGTTGAAATCTTATCTGGATGATATCCTGACGAGGCATAGACTCCAAATCTTACTTCTGTGGAGGTCACCTTGAATGAACCGTCTCTGTTTTTTATTAACTTAATAGACTCTATATGAAAACGCGGGTCGCTGTTTGGTATCTGTTAATCCAGATAACCTTTTAGTTGTTGTTAAATTAGTCTCAACATAATTACTATCATTATTTGAATCATTTACGTAAAGATATTTGCCGCTCTGATTATACCGCAGATCAGACATAGTCAATACCTTGAATCCATTATCGTAAAGATACTTCATCTCGGCAGCAAATAAGCTGACGTCAGTGCTGTCAGGTAGTCTGTTGTTATCTATGTCATGATACCCTATTATAGGGATTGATCTCATAATTCCATCAGGTTGGTTGTTGAATTCTGTCTGTGAATTAACAAGTTCAACAAATTTCTGGAAAATCATGGTATCGTTATGTGATAATGCATTGTCCATTCCATTATGAGTTATTTCCTTAATGTCATATCTGTTAGTATGTGTTAATGTGCCATTACCATAGAAAGTTCTACAATCAGCCTGAATCGTTCCTCTCTTCCCACCATCACAATGCAGATGCATTAATCCAGTAGTGAAACCCCCTATAGAAAGATAATAGTACTTTGCAATTGTGGTTACATCAGTGGCATTATTCCATCCTGCACTGTGAGGCGGTGAAAAAACTGTAGCATTAACACCATGATCTGCCAAACATTGCTTTGACTGACCTACTTCATAATTTAGTTCGGTGTATGATAGTTTATTTAGGCGTTTATGATTCATGCTATGAGATTCTATATCATGACCTTCTTTATGTAATTCCCCTATATCTCGCCATGTCATCCTAGGTTGTTGTATATCTTCTTTACCAGCCCAATTACAGACTATAAAAAAAGTCACCTTGAATCCATATTTATCTAAGATTGGTTTAGCGTTTACAACTTGGCTTTTATCATCATCATAAAAATTTAAAATAATTTCTTTCTTGGTATTATTGTTTGGAGACAGTGGTGACGCTGAGGGCGACGGTGATTGACCCAGACCAAGAGTATACCTTATCTGTCCATAAGCTTGAATTGACGAAGATAGAGTCATAGAAGCTGTGAATGCGAGAATGACAATTATGGCTAATACGACTCCTCTTTTTCTAGTTATCAATAGAGATTGTCTAGGATGACTATCTACATCTAAGGTATTTTACTTTGGATTAACAATGTGAACTGACAATGTTAATTTAACTACTATGCCTACTTGTACTAAGAAGGTACTTGCTTTGTACATCTGAGCCTAGGCTTAGCTTATCTTAGAATATAAAAAAATAAGATCCTCAGCTAACATAGTTAATTCATGTCTATATATAACCTCATCAAAGTATAACACTCATAATCCAGATGGGCTACGAAAATGTTATTCTAATTGTCATATTTATTGGGATAATACTATTTGGATCAAAAAGAATTCCGGAGCTTGCTAGATCACTTGGTAGGGCACGACACGAATATGATAAAGCGAAGTATGAAAGCATAAGAGAGCGATCCGAGAATCTGAAAACCAGCGATGAAGAAATAGAATCTAATATTAACGAAAGACGATCTAGACTCATGCAGGCAGCATCTAAAGTTGGTATTTCAAATATTGATTCACTTTCCGATGAAGAACTTGGTAATATGATTATTAATTCGATAAAAAATACAAAGGATCACCAGCAATAAGCACGAAGGAAGGTTTACGGTCTTTCGCTTATCCTATACAATATAAGTTACTGTGTGTCTAAAAAATGTCATTGGAAAAGAATCAAACCAACATGCCTCGAGTTCAGCTCGTAATATGTCCTTTATATTAAGACAGATGGCGTAATACTTATTCACAAATGTTACTTTTCTGACCTTCTCATTGCAAGTAAAAGTTCTTGCTATAATTACAGCTGGATATATCAGAATTAGCAACATTCATTTTATGTTCCATCACCACTATCACAATCATACGGTAATATCACCCTCTTGTCTTTAGAGAATCGGTATTGATCGGCATCTCTTTTATTCTCCCGTTGTATTTACATGAAGATCCTACATCTTTCTCTCCAATTATTATCAATACACTTTTAATATATAATTAATAAACTTGAGTTAACAACGTTAATCATTATATAAATAAATGACACATTATAGTACCTGCAGCTTCATGAAAGAAGAAGATGACAACTATACTACTATTGCTCAAAATAATAGTACCGGTGGTGGTAACAATGACAAGGATGAGGCTGATAGTTTCACCGTATCTCGTAATAATGTCTTAAGTACAATTGAAAGTTTTATAGAACAAATACTTAGAATAAGAAAAACTCTCTTGGGCGTTTCTATATCTGCTTTAGTATTAGCACCCCTTGCGATAGGACTCTCAATATTCTTACTAAGACACCCTTCATTCTTTACCATCCTAGATCAAGAAGATGAATTCGGACTCGTTCTTAGCATATTATTAGGTGCAGTTATCGTA
>Ga0193747_1000698_pt1 | contig 10305 bp, 9 predicted proteins | sample L1m2metaG_FD_143048 | JGI IMG/M metagenome (GOLD analysis project Ga0193747, IMG submission 143048) | Soil microbial communities from a riparian zone of the East river system, Colorado, United States - L1m2 | ecosystem: Environmental > Terrestrial > Soil > Riparian zone | place: USA: East River...
CCATTCCCCATCCGCCATCGTTTGTCGCGCTGCCGCCCAGACCGATGATGATTTCGTTCGCTCCTCGATTCGCCGCGTCCAGGATCATTTCGCCAACACCAAATGTGGTTGAATGAACGGGGTCTTTCTCGTTTTCTGTCAGCCGTCGCATTCCGGCGGCCTCGCTCATTTCCATCACCGCCAGTTTGCCATCCTCAATCCATCCGTAACGCGCCTCGATCTCGCGCCCGATGGGATCGTGCGCTTTGCATTTCAACCACGAACCGCCGCGCGCTTCGCAAATTGCTTCCGCGCTTCCTTCCCCGCCATCGGCCATGGGCACAATGTCGATCTTCGCGTCGGGTAAAGCGTCACGCAGACCTTTTGCAATGTTTTTCGCGACCTCGCGTGCGTTGAGCGCGCCTTTAAACTTATCGGGAGCGATCAGGATCCGCACAGTTGCAATTTCACCCCGCGTGTTTCCCCTGTCATCCTGAGCGAAGCGGAGTCGAAGGATCCCGCGGCATTGCCCGAAAGTTACATCTCGGGATTCCCCGACTTCGCTCGCAACGACACGATGCAGTCACGCCTTCAACTTCTTTTCCAAGATTTGGCCGACCAACTGCGGATTAGCCTTCCCTTTTGATAATTTGATTACCTGCCCCTTAAGAAAATTGAGGGAGGCGACGTTACCGCCTTTGAAATCTGCGACCGGTTTGGGGTTCGCGGCGATCACTTGGTCGCATAATTTTTCGATCGCGCTCAAATCGCTCAGTTGCTCGATCCCTTTTTCTTTCACAATCGCAGCTGCCCTTCTTCCACTTGCAAACATTTCCGCGAAAACTTCTTTGCCCTGCTTGCCGCTGATTTTTCCGCTGTCGATCAGGTCGACCAACTCATCAAGTGCTTCGGGAGGAATCGGACAATCGTTGATGGTCTTACCCGCGATACTCAGAGCGTTCTGCAAATCGTTCAAAATCCAGTTTGCGACATTCTTCGGTTTCTTTGCAGCTTTGGCTGCCGTTTCAAAGTATCTTGCCAGATCGAGATCATTCGCCAGGACTGCGGCATCGTAGGGGCTCACCCGATATTGTTGGACGAAGCGCACGCGTTTGGCCTTCGGCAACTCAGGCACGCGCTGTCGCACTTCGGCCAGAAGCACTTCAGTTTTCACCGGCACAAGATCAGGATCCGGGAAGTAGCGGTAATCATGCGCGAATTCTTTCGTGCGCATGAGAAATGTTTCGCCGGTTGCGTCATTCCAACCACGTGTCTCTTGCTGAAGTGTTTCTCCCTTCTCCAGCGCGGCGATTTGACGCCGGACCTCGTAGGCCAGCGCGCGTCGCACTCCGCTGATCGAATTCAGGTTCTTGATCTCGATCTTCGCTCCAAGCTCTGTCTGCGACTCCGGCCGCACCGAAATGTTGCAGTCACAGCGGAGTTGCCCTTTCTCCATGTCGGCGTCGCTTACCGCACCGTAGATTAAGATTTGTTTAAGCGAAGTGAGAAACGCGAACGCTTCCTCCGGCGAATTGATTTCCGGTTGCGTCACAATCTCCATCAATGGCGTGCCCGCACGATTAAAATCGATCCCCGTGCTGCTCTCGAAGTGAAAGCTTTTCGCCACGTCTTCTTCGAGATGAATACGCACCAGATGCACTTCCTTGTCCGGCGTGACGATATTTTTCTGCGCGTCCTTGGGGTAAGCCAGATCGTGTAGCGGGACGACGCCGTTGGTGCAAAGCGGCATGTCGTACTGCGAAATCTGATAGTTCTTCGGCATGTCCGGGTAGAAATAATTTTTGCGATCGTATTTGCAGAGCGGAGCAATATCGCATCCGAGCATGAGTCCGGTGAGCACCGTCATGCGCAGCGCCTCATGATTCATCACCGGCAGGGCGCCAGGCAGGCCAAGGCACACCGGGCAAGTGTGCGTGTTCGGTTCCGCTCCGAACTCAACCGGAGAAGCGCAGAACATTTTGGAGCGCGTCTTTAGCTGGACGTGCACTTCAAGCCCGATGGTGGCGAGGTATTTCACGGTTACTCTAATATCCGTTGAACCGTTGAACTGTTAAAGCGTTGAAGCGGCAGTCCCTTTGTCATGTTGAGCGGAGCGAAACATCTCTGGCTGTCGGCTTGCGGTAACTCAAACTCCAGAGGGAACAGAGATTCTTCGCTTCACTCAGAATGACAAAGGACGGTTCGGACGCTACAACGCTTCAACCCTTTAACGCTTTACCGAATCGCGTTCCAACGCGTAATCGAGCGCACGCTGAATATCGAATTTCCTGATGCGCTCCGCGAGCACCGGATCGTTTGCCACTTCAATGACGCGTGGATTTTGAAGGAGATCGAGGAAACGCCCCTGAGCGATCAGGTCGGCGATCTCCGGATCGCTTCGTAACGCGACGATTTTTGGATGCTCGGCCAATTCGCGCGCACCGGGGAACGTCAAAAATTTCTGCGTGCGCTCCGGATTGGAAAGGACGCTCCCCGCTTTCTGCAGCATTTGGTAGGTTCCCTGCGAAATCGGGTCTGTGTTCTTGAGCACGCTTCCCAGCAAACCCAGTTCCAGTGAATTCTTCAGGCGTGCCAGTGATGTCGCCAGTGTCTGCTTGCGGTCTTCTGGTTCCGAAAGAAAACGGCGGCGCACCTCGAGCGCACGCGAGGTTGGGTCTTGTGCACTGTGCGTTGCGGAGCCGGACCGACTGCCAGCTTGTCCTTCAGCCAGCGCGCCGACTGTTCGCACACTTGCAACAGTCACCCAAAGCAGAAAGAAACCGAAAAACAATCCGAGAATCGCCCCTGCAAAACCGTAAATTAGGTAGAGCAATCCGGATTCTTGTTGGGAAGTTCGCTTGAACAAAATCGCCCCGACACCGCTTATGAGCATGTACGCTGCGACCGCAAGTGTTGCACCGCATAAGATCGACAAAATTGGATCGGGCATTTTGAAAAAAGGCCGCACCGCCGGAACCAACAAGGCGCCTCCGAGAAACGCAGCCGCGTAGGCGGTCCCAAGACCAACAAGACGCATGATTTGACGCATCAAACCCAATCGCCAGCCGCGCAGGACTTCGAATAAGATCAAAATGACGCCAAAAGAAATGAACATCACCTGCCAAAGCGGCGATCCAGCCACGGATGGAATCGCGGATTGCAGGTTGTCGACACCGAAAGTGTTCGCGTGCTCGCGCCCCAGGGTCGGAGTTGCGGATAGAATAACGCTCGGCATCGCCAGACTCACCGCTTCGCAATCCGCAGTCCGCGATCCGAAATCTTGGTCGCTCGCTGCCGCAAAGCATGATCGCAAAGCACCAGCGCGGCCATCGCTTCTACAATTGCCACTGCCCGGGGAAGAACGCATGGATCATGACGTCCGCGCGCAGCGAGGCGGGTTTGGTGGTGCGAACTGGTTACCGTTTTCTGTTCGTGGCCGATTGTAGCTGTCGGCTTGAAGGCGACACGAAAATATATCTCCTCCCCGTTACTGATGCCGCCCTGCACGCCACCGGAATTGTTGGTTGCTGCGCGAATCTTCCCGGCGTGCACCTCGAATGGATCATTGTGTTGCGAGCCCTGCATCCGGGTCGCCGCAAAACCAGAACCGATTTCGAATCCTTTTGTCGCCGGTATGCTCAGCATCGCTTTAGCCAGATCCGCTTCGAGCTTGTCGAAAACCGGTTCACCAATTCCCGGCGGAATGCCGCGGACGAGACATTCAATAACGCCGCCAACTGAATCGCCCTGACCGCGAACCTGCTCGATCAGCGACAGCATCTTTTTTGCCGCTGTGGCATCCGGGCAGCGCAAAATATTTTTCTCGATGTCTTTGGCTTTCACCGCGGAACGATTAATTTTAGCAGCGACTTCGTGAATTTGCGCGACGTAGGCGACAATTTCGAATTCCGCGTACAGCCCCGACAATATTTTTTTCGCAACCGCGCCGGCTGCTACTCGACCGATGGTCTCCCGCGCTGAAGCCCGGCCACCGCCTTGCCAGTTTCGAATTCCATACTTGGCTTCATAGGTAAAGTCAGCATGCGAAGGCCGAAATTTCTCAGCGAGTTCTACATAGTCCTCTGGCCTTGCGTCTTTGTTACGCACCAAAATCGCAATCGGCGTGCCCAGTGTTTTGCCATCGAACACGCCAGAGAGAATTTCACACCGATCTTCTTCTTTCCTTTGCGTTGTGATCCTACTTTGACCCGGACGGCGGCGATCCAGTTCACGTTGGATCTCGGCCTCGGACATTTCAATGTTCGACGGGCACCCGTCGATCACAACGCCAACGCCGCCACCGTGCGATTCGCCAAAAGTGGTGACGCGAAAGAGTTGGCCGAAAGTGTTGCCCATTGCGTGCCGATTTTAATCTAATCAGCACACGAGCGCGAGGTGGATCGGCTTCTCCGAAGACGATGTCAATCTCGCGTGCGTTTCGTGCTCTTCCGCGCAGCCGCCGTCGAAAGCTGTGGCGACCGCGGAGGTACGGGCGAGGACTGCACGATGGACGTTGTGGTTTGCCCGTGAACGAGAAAGCGATCCAGCACGCGATCCAGAGACGCGATTTCGGGTAAATGGACTTTGAGAATGAAGCAATCTTCTCCAGTAACTCGATGGCATTCCACAACCTCGGGAGTCTGTTGAGCGAGCGCGGAGATTTTCGGCAGGTGCCCGGGAAGAGGCCGGACTCTGACGAACGCGGTGATCTCATGTCCCGCCGCTTTCGGATCCAGTTCGAGACGATAACCGGCGATCACACCACTCCTTTCCAGGCGTCGAACACGCTCCTTCGCTGCCGGATTGGACATCCTGATTTTTCGGGCCAGCTCAGCGATCGACATCCGTGGATTCCGTTGCAAGAGCTTCAGGATTTCAATATTTTTGTTATCTCGCATTATTTCTTTAATATTAACAATCATAAACACTATAATTCATTAATAACTAACATAAATAACTCCATTTTACATTACTTTTGCTTGCACAGCTAACTCAAGCCTCCATTGTGAATAGTATGACGGACGAGGTCGTCCTGCCGATAAAGCCAATCGCCGGAGAACAGGCGCAACCGGCAAGACCTGTTCCGCCAGAGGCCTTCTTCATCTGCAGCGCCATTTTTCATTATCTCGGGCCGGCCTTTGCGGTGCTTCTGTTTGCAGAAGTTGATGTATTAGGCGTCGCATGGCTGCGGATTGCAAGCGCGGCTGCGGTATTCGCATTCTGGAAGCGTCCGTGGCGTTTATTCGCAGAACTCAACGCACGTGAACAGCGAACCGTAGTCGCATTAGGTTTCGTGTTGGCGATTATGAATATCTGTTTCTATGTGGCAATCGATCGGCTGCCGCTAGCGACCGTGGGAACCATCGAGTTCCTCGGACCAATCGCGTTGGCAGCATTAGGCGTGCGGACGATGCGGAATCTTGCCGCTTTATTACTCGCGTGCAGCGGCGTGTTCCTGCTGACCACCGTGCGAATCAGTGGTGAACCGATTGGATACGTTTTCGCATTTGCGAATTGCGCGCTATTTGTTCTGTACATTTTGCTCGGCCATCGCATCGCAGCAGCCGGCGGGCGCGGCGGAGTTGAACGTCTGGCAATGGCGATGCTGGTCGCAAGCATTGTGGTCACCCCGATTGGATTGAAAAGCGCATTGGGAGCGCTGCTGGACCCGAAGCTTCTTCTGGCCGGCACCGCAGTCGGTATTTGTTCCTCTGTCATCCCGTACGTCTGCGATCAATTCGCTATGGCGCGCCTATCGAAAGCCACTTTTGCTCTCATGCTATCGCTGTTGCCCGCGACGGCGTGTCTGGTAGGAATCGTTGTTCTGCGACAAGTTCCATCGCCTTCAGAACTAATCGGTGTCGGCGCAGTGATAACCGGAGTCGCTTTGAAACGAAGCGCAGATGATTAGGATGATTAAACAGGAGAGATAACGCAATGGACTATACAAATCTTGGAAAAACCGGGCTCAAGGTATCGCGAATCTGCCTGGGCTGCATGAGTTACGGACTCAAGGAAGAGAGAGAGTGGGGTCTGGATGAGGAACAAGGCCGGCCTTTTATCAAACGAGCGCTTGAGCTTGGCATTAACTTCTTTGACACAGCCAACATGTATGGAACTGGCAGGAGCGAGGAAGTTCTGGGCCGCACGCTACGCGAATTTGCGAAACGAGATGAGGTAGTCGTCGCGAGCAAAGTCTATTTCCCAATGCGTCCCGATGTGAACGGGCGCGGACTGTCCCGCAAAGCGATCATGACAGAGATCGAGCACAGTTTGCGCCGCCTGGGAATGGATTATGTCGATCTATATCAGATCCATCGTTGGGATTACGATACGCCGATTCAAGAAACACTCGAAGCCCTCCACGATGTGGTGAAATCAGGAAAAGTGCGTTACATCGGGGCATCATCGATGTTTGCCTGGCAATTCTGCAAGGCGCTTTACCTGGCCGACCTCCACAGTTGGACGCGCTTTATTTCGATGCAGCCACATTACAACCTGCTGAACCGGGAGGAGGAACGTGAGATGTTGCCTCTTTGCCTTGCGGAAGGAATTGGCGTGTTACCGTGGAGCCCGCTCGCGCGCGGCCGTCTTGCTCGCGCATGGGAGACGCAGCCAAGCACTGTGCGCGGTCAAACCGATGAGTACGGCAAGACACTTTATTCGGGGACTAAGGAACTGGACAAACAAGTCGTCGATTGCGTCGGAGAAATCGCCAAGGCGCGAGGCATCTCCCGTGCGAAGATCGCGCTCGCGTGGCTGCTTCACAAGCCGGCGGTAACCGCCCCAATTGTTGGCGCAACCAAACTTCATCATCTTGAAGAAGCGGTGGCGGCTATGGACGTGAAACTATCCGACGCAGAAATCGACGCTCTCGAGGCGCCATATGTGCCTCATCCCATCGCCGGATTCGAATGATCAAGATTTGAGAAAAATGTTAACCTGTCGGCGCGGCGTAACTTTTAACAGCACCAAACCAACTAGCAACATGCTTCCTGATTACGTTGACTTCTTAATTAAACGATTTGAGAACCCGGATGAGCTTCGCACTTTTGAGAAAGGACGGTTCGAACTTATCAAGATCGGCGGAATGACGATCGGCCGGGCGACATATGAACCCGGCTGGAAATGGTCGCAGCACGTCGCGTCAGTTGCCGGGACTTCCCTTTGTCAGGTCGAGCACGTTGGCATGGTGATATCCGGGCAAGCTGCGTGTGCCATGGAAGATGGAAGGTCTTACGTCATGAAGCCAGGAGACATCTTTTACATCGGTCCCGGGCATGACAGTTGGGTCGTGGGCGATCAACCTTATGTTTCGCTCCACTTTCTCGGAGCGGAAAAATACGCGCACGACTGAGAAGAGGACTGCTCGCGTTTCGAGACCCACCGCATCACACTACACGTTTGAGTGCGTGATTAAATCGCTTCAAGCGCGTCCTTCAAATCATCTATTAGATCGCGGACGTCTTCCACGCCCACTGAAAGCCTGACGAGCGAATTGGTAACGCCGAGTTTTTCGCGCTGCTCCTTCGGTACCGAAGCATGCGTCATAAGCGCCGGGTGATTGATAAGGCTTTCGACACCACCCAAACTTTCCGCCAGCGCAAACAGGTGTGTGTTCTCCAGAAAACGCCTGGTCCCCGCGAGATCGCCTTTCAAAACGATGGTTACGATTCCGCCGAAGCCGCGCATTTGTTGCCGTGCCAGATCGTGGTGCGGATGGGATTTTAGTCCGGGGTAACGGACGAATTTCACCTCTCGCTGTTCTTCGAGCCACCGCGCAATCTCGAGCGCATTCGCGCAATGTCTTTCCATCCGGAGTGCCAGAGTTTTCAAACTCCGCAGCACAAGAAAACTGTCGAACGCGCCGGCAATTGCGCCGACTGAGTTTTGCAAGAATGCGATTTGATCGGCGAGCTCCTTGTTGTCGCCGACCACGACCACTCCGCTCACCAGATCGGAATGACCGTTCAAATACTTCGTCGCAGAATGCACGACGACGTCGAATCCGTTCTCGATTGGGCGTTGAATCCACGGTGTTGCAAACGTGTTATCGCAAACCGAGATAATTTTGTGCTCGCGCGCGATTTTGGCAATTGCTTCGAGATCGATCAGCTTCAGCAGCGGATTGCTCGGAGTTTCGATCCAAACCATGCGCGTGTTTGACTTGATAGCGCGCTCGAGATCCTCCGCATCGGTCAGATCGACATAGGTAAAATCAAGATTCGCCGAGCGACGGCGCACCCTATCGAACAAGCGGAATGTGCCGCCATAAAGATCATCGCTTACAACGAGATGCGACCCGCTCTCGAGCAACTCGAGGACAGTGGCCATTGCAGCAAGGCCTGAGGCAAATGCAAACCCCCGTGTGCCGCTCTCCAGATCGGCGATGCACTTTTCATAAGCGAGCCGGGTGGGATTAATTGAGCGCGCGTAGTCGTAGCCTTTGTGTTTTCCGGGGCTTTCCTGCACGTACGTCGACGTTGCATAAATCGGTGTTATTACCGCGCCAGTGGAGGGGTCGGGCTCCTGTCCCGCGTGAATCGCGCGCGTGGCGAATTCGTGTTGCTTTTTCATGCTTGTGCAATCTAACCGCGAATAGTGCGATTAGCGCTGACAAAAATCAGAGTCCACTTCGCTCACGCAACGGGTCACTGCTTCGGCATGTGCAACCGTAAATACGAGAGCAGGTCGGAACGCGTGACTAACCCGAGGAATTTGTCGTCTTCCATTACGATGGCGACACGGCCGCGATCGAATACATCCAGAAGATCCTTGATCGTCGCGTTTGGCGAGAGTGTTTCCAACTTCGACGTCATCGCATTCTTTACCAGATCATTAAAGTGCGAGGCGTCGCGATGTACCTTCACAAGCACATCGGATTCGTCGAGAATCCCAATCGCACGTCCATGTTGATCAACCACCGGAACCTGTGAAACATTCGCGTCGCGCATCCGTTTGACCGCGGTCAGCAATGTGTCGCTCGGTCCGACGGAAATTACTTCGCCAGCCTCGTAACGATGCGAGACCAGATCGCTTAAATCCCCATGCGGCGGACGATGAATAAAACCCTGTTCCGCCATCCAGAAATCGTCGTACATCTTGGAAAGGTACTTGTTCCCGGTATCAACCACGAAGGTAACGACGCGCTTCGGCTTCGTCTGTTTACGGCAGTAACGCAGCGCTCCGGCGACGAGCGTGCCCGTAGAAGACCCACCGAAGATCCCCTCTTTACGCAACAGCTCACGCACTGTTGCAAAACTTTCCCGGTCATCGATCTCGAACGCTTCCGTCACCAGCGACATGTCGGCGATGTCAGGAATAAAATCCTCGCCGATGCCTTCGACGGCCCAGCTGCCTGCTTCGTTGAGCTTGCCTGACTTTACGTATTCGTAAAGCACGGAGCCTTCTGGGTCGGCCAAAACCATTTCGATTCCGCGTCGCGGCTTGACGCGATTGAAGAATCTCCCGAGACCAGTCAGCGTCCCGCCGGAACCCACTCCTACCACAATTGCGTCGACATCGTGCCGCATTTGTTCCCAGATTTCCGGTCCGGTAGTGCGCTCGTGCGCCAGAGGATTTGCGGGATTACCAAATTGGTTCACGTAGAATGCGCCCGGGATTTCTTCGGCGAGTCGCGCTGCCACATCCTGGTAATATTCGGGATGGCCGCGCGTCACGTCTGAACGAGTGATCCGTACTTCAGCGCCCAGCGCTTTCACGTGCGAGATTTTTTCCTGCGACATTTTATCGGGAATCACGAGCAGGACGCGGTAGCCTTTCGCGCCGGCAACCAGCGCAAGGCCCAGACCTGTGTTGCCTGCTGTCGCTTCGACGACCGTTCCGCCGGGCCGCAATTTCCCCTCGTCCTCCGCTGCTTCGATCATCGAGAGAGCGATCCGGTCCTTAATTGATCCCCCTGGATTCTGATTCTCAAGCTTGAGAAAAAGCTGACACGGACCGGTGTCGAGCTGTGTGATCTCCACCAGTGGCGTATCCCCGATTAGTGACAGGATTTGAGGCGGACCCTTGGAACTGGTCTGGGGAACAGTTGGAGTTTCGAGCATTGCGAATTTTTAATGGGAGGCTATCGGTGGCTCGCCTTTATGCGACCATTCCGATTTGCTGTCTTCGAGGAATTGTTGGAGCACATCGAAACGGACTTCGCCGTAGTTCAATGCGTAGCGGAGATCGCCGCCTTTGTAAATCCAAGTCGTGGGAATCCACGATAACGGCATCCCGGCGAATTGCTTGATCTTGTTATCCCCCTTCCGCGGTCCCGGGTCCGCCACAATCGTGACGTTCGGTCGGTCTGCGATCTGGAAT
>Ga0193747_1000700_pt1 | contig 10292 bp, 7 predicted proteins | sample L1m2metaG_FD_143048 | JGI IMG/M metagenome (GOLD analysis project Ga0193747, IMG submission 143048) | Soil microbial communities from a riparian zone of the East river system, Colorado, United States - L1m2 | ecosystem: Environmental > Terrestrial > Soil > Riparian zone | place: USA: East River...
TCTAGTTTCTGTATTACCAGTTCTAGCGACAAACAACGCGATCACGCCCGCCACAAAAATGAGTGAAACGGTCGCCGACACAGTAATCGGTAGCGCGAAAAGGACTATGGATCCCGCTATGAGAACCCCGCTAGCTATTAATGATCTTAGAAATTGCCGCCATTTGATCTTCGACGCTTCCGCGGATGCTGCAATGGTAAAACCGGAACGGTCAGGAAGGGCTGGAAGCGGGCCTGGAGCTGGCACAGCGCCAATCTGTGTCCAGATCAGGGCTAGATTGAATTGTCCTTGTTGGACGACGCCGATGGCATAGACAGGAGTAAAGACTAATACGCCTGACAAGCCTTCTACATTGCACCATGGACAGGTTGGCAGGCTCTTAAGATAGTTGTGACCGCTGTTCGCTACGCACGGTTTAAGACTTGAAGCTAGCCCTTTTAGGGCCTCGATCCATGATTCTGGAGAAGGACGCACTCCGCCTGGCGCAAATGCGCGCTCAAATAAATTTGCTACGGGCTGTGAAACCGCTTCCAAAGGGATGGTCCCGACGGGCTGTTCCATTTGTCGCAAGCGCGCATGCGAACCATATGCAAATCTATGTTCTGAAATTAATCTGTGGAGCGGCGGTGTCTCTTTCGCTCCAAGGAATTTGCCTGCGAATGGGTGCCGGCCCAAGAAGAGCAACTGAAAAATAATTACTGCCAGTCCGAAAGCGTCGTGATTCGGTGTCCGAATCACGCCTTGAAGAGAACGACCCTGCAGCTCAGGAGGAGTGTGAGTGTCGATTCCCACGGCGCAAAGATATTGCCTAGCTTGCGCAATGATCTGGAAGCTATCGCAGTCAAACAGCACCACGGTTGAATTCTTCGAGGCCCCAACGCTTCCGTGATTAATGTCCCCGATTACATGTTCTTGTTCGTGAATGAGTAGGAAAGCACGTGCTATGTTTGACGCGGCTTGTATTAGGAAGGGCCACCTTGCTTCTGGAAATTGGGCCAGACGACTTTTCACACCGTACAAGATGTGGACGTCCTCATAACCTACTAACTTGTTCATGAGGAATCCAATTGTTCGGCCGCCAGGTCGATCGAATAGTATTTCTGTTGGCCATGCTGCAAGCTTAAGAAGCCTTTCAGTTTTGAGACTCACCATTAAGGCGAGTTTTTCAGCTTTCTGATGATCTATGTGTGCTCGATATATCTTAGCAACAAGATTACCTCGGCCCTGCACATCATAGATGGCACCCTCGCCGCCCTGCTTGAGCTTGTCAGCCAAATAAAGCGAGCGGCCTTGGCTGTTATAGACTTGCAGACTCCTGGTTCTCATGGTCAGGTTGAGCAGAATCTTCCGGAGTCGCTACAGCTTTTCGGGTTGCAATGACAATTGTCTTGTCATCATCAGTACGTTCGTTAATCCTCTCGGAGTTGAGGAATTCTTTCAGCGAATCGGTGTATTTATTAGAGTTTTGCTCTGGCGCCGTGCGGAGCCATTCGAAAACAGGAGCGAAGAAAGGACTATGCGCTAAACGGCCCTCGTAATCTAAGGTGAGGGTTTGCACGCCGTCCGTAAATAGAGATACCTCATCAATGCGTCTATTCACGAGACTGAAATCAACTTTGGTCGCCGCGTTTTCGTCCGTTGTAAAGTTCGTCTCATTCGCATACTGGCCTTGTTGGGGCCAAAAAACCCAGCGGTAGTTTTCCGGTTCCTCGGAATCGGTGATTACAATGGCACCGTCACCGAGTTGAAAGAACACAGCCGCCGAATCTCCGATGAGAGCCGCTAGTAACGTCGAAGCAAAATCTCGCGGTATGAGATCACCGCTGCAATGAGCGATGACTTCGGTTTGATAGCCCGCGATCCAGTCTGTAACGATGTCACGAGTAATCTCGCGTAACGGCGTTTGGCTTTGGATCGCAGACTTTGCGCGGTCACTAATGAAAGAGCACGCCAAACCTGCGCCGACCTCAGCATGCTTCGCACTTCCCGCTCCGTCCGCCACGACCGCAATTAGCACCTCGGCACCGCCTACTCCCTTAACAGTTTCGCAGAAGCTGCTGTCCTGACACGGAGTTGCAGTTGCGAGATGGGAGGTGCCAGCGGCTGAAGCAAAAATAAACTTCCACGACTCGTTAATCATGAAGCGGTGGCCCAACCGTCAGGAGCCGTAGGGTTCGCCAAAGGAACGTCATCCCCAGGATTAGAGCGAGATACGGAACTTAGAGAGTTCGATAGCCAGGCAAACAAGTCTCGAAACCTCAGACCTTTTAGTTTAAGCGGTTCTCGAACTGCGATCTGGGCAAGTATATCCATATTTGCGCCTTCAACTCCTACTGCGCGGAAGGTGAAAGATTTCGCTTGTTCGCCGGACTTCACTAGCGACGCGGCGTGTTGCCACTGATCGGTAGGACCACCGTCGGTGATCAGAAACACCCACGGCCGATAATGTGTAATTCCATTACTGCGATACACGTCTTTTCTGGCCCGAAGTAGTTCAAGACCTTGCTCGATCGCCGCCCCCATAGGAGTGTCGCCACTTGCCAGAAGGTTTGAAGGTTGGAAAACGTCCGGAGATTGAAAATCTGAGTGGATTGTGACTGGTCCAAAAGTAACAATCGCGACTTCCACTCGCTTTGCAGCCATAGCGTCTGCCATGAGCTCATCTTTTGAACACTACAAGTCCGTCGTTAAGCTCACGAATAGGTTCTCCCATCATCGAGCCTGACGTATCCAACAGAAGTAAGCACGGACATCGCGGCTCTGGATTCTCAAAAATTGGTGCATCTGGAAAAGGAACTTGATCGTAGTTATCTTCCATTATATTCCTCGTAAAAAGTCTAAAGTCGAAGTACTTAAAGTGTTCGCCTGTCTAGTTCGGCGTGTAGACCTCAAAACTATCAAATACTGCAACCCCTGGCGTTTTTGTTTCTCGGTCAGTTCCAGCATTCATCGCAACGTACAATGCGTCAATGTCCACTGCGGGTGGAACCTCTTGTTCTATCGTCCATAGCTGATCGCCAGCACTCGTCTCCCACAGTAATTGATTAACCAAAGCATCATACCTAAATCGCCAGTAGCGATGCTTCGAGGAATCATATGTGACTGTCTTAGATGAGATCTGGCCAGCTGCTTTAAATTCGAAGTAGAGCTTGCCCTGTTGATATCGAAACCTATGCCAGTGGTCATCATCGACTAAGATTGCAAAGGTCGTATGTGCCTCTTCATTTGTTACAGTCTCGACACCGACGGCCGGAAACGTCGTCCTCAGGTTGAAAGAACTCACTGATCTGTAGCCGTTACTGTGAATACCTTTTGTTTTCTGTGGAGGAACGATCACTAGCCGGCCGCCGCCCTGCTTCACCGTAACCAGCGAGTCTGAAGACGTTGACTGCCACATTGCGGGATCCCGTCGAACGTCCAAGAAGCTGTCTTTCCACAGAACCTTTAGAGATCGACGTGGCGGTGTCCTCGGCGTTGAACGGATGATCGAAGGCGAAGATTCAGAACTAGAAGTTGAGGATGAACTATGAGAACTGTGTGAGCTATGCGAAGAATGCGAACTGTGAGAGCGATGTTGCGGGAACGAGACGCCATCACCATTATGAACCAGTACGAATTCGAAAACATTTCCCGATTCGGCGACGAACCTTTGAACCCCTTCTGAGTAGCTCGCGCGGTCGGGCGCGCCTTGGTGCGGGGCGTTAGATACGACTGATGGCTGTTCGAACGCCGCGGCGTTCGCCTGGTTCGAAACAGCTATTAAGGCAGTTGCCATTGGCAAAATGGTGGCTTTCTTCATCGCATTCACCTCGATCTGTCAGTTGTATAAATAGCTCCCCTAATTTGCGAACTTACTGATCTTCAAAACGGGATGTAATTCAATGCCGTTCTTGGCACCGCCGATCGCGTCATGTAGAAAATCGAAGAATCCCACCCCGATGATTTCTACGATGGAGCCAACGGGTAAGCTTGTTAGGTCTGCTCTTACTTTCTCGTAATCTTCTTCGTGCCCGGTTCCTTCAGCGCAAAGCGGTGCCGGAATCTCGGCGATCATTCTTAGCTGTGGTTTGTTGAGATCCTCAACAATTAAATGGAGGTCCGAATCCTTTTCTGGGCGAACTTGGATCAGCTTTGCCCTAATTCTGTAAACCTTTAGTTCCTCCGGCGCGATGCGTTTATCTCGCGGATACGGAATCTCGTGAATTGGAATCGCCGTAAGTTCTGCGACAGTGGTATCTATAGGTGTGAGACTAACGACATTGCGATCCTTGTCACCGAGAATTTTGACAGGCCAGCGGTCATAACCACACTGTTTTGGTGCGGCTTGGCCCAGCGCGGTGCCGGCGAGAATCACGGCACCGACAATTGAATACCACCTATTGGCAATACTTGCCATAAGCAGGTCTGTTTCCTTTATCTTGGGCTTCCTTTTGAGTCATGTATTCGCCGGCCTTCGTTGCTCCATACCATCTTGTTCCTGGGCAATGATAAACGTGAGAGGATGTGTTGACCCAAACCTTGACAGCTGGGTTCCTGCGGTCGTTCTGACTGGAGTTTGTATTTGAATTGGTATTTGAGTTTTGGGTCAGCACCGCCGGCGCGCATGCCAGGGTTAATAACAGACAGCCAATAATCAGAAGTTTTCGCATTGTTTATTTACCTTTCGAAGGTTCGATCGAACCTGGTCTAAAACGGTGCTGTGGCTTCGCCGTAGCTAACAATCGCTAGCGAGGGTTTAATGTCGATTGGTTGATTTGGTCGTCGCAGCGTACCGTCCGGTTTCTTAATCGAGTTAATGATTGACTGCCAGTTGTACGTAAAGACTCCATGAATCACTTTTGTGGAGTGGTTCATGCCGCCGTTAGCTATAACCTGAGACAGCCACGCATCTGAGGGTGATCCAGATAGCGTGTAGAGGCCAATGCTGCCAGTATGATGTCCATCGGCAGTCACCGTTGCGACAGCATAATGCCCGCCGTCTAAGCTCAAAGGTCCCGTCGCATCAATTGCACTTACTCTGATAATCACGAAGTTTCCGCAACTTCCTCCTCCGCTTTCGGTAAATTCATATCGGTTGTGAAGGAATCGAACTTTCAATCGCCGCCCGCTAATGCATGTGGAGGCAGCACCGTTTGAGATATGACGTAAGTCAGGAAACGCTCTAAGCATATTCGCGAACGAGAATGTTTGGTTACATTGAATTTTCAATGCCGGGTGGTATTCATAAACATGATTTAGATTGGTCGCTGATTCATGCCCTGACGCATGTTCTGTAAAGATTCTCAAGAAGCCCGTGACGTCGCAGGTTTGATTATCGAGATTGTTGCTACTAAATGTCGCCCATTTGTTCTGTAGAATAGTGAAGCTATCCCCCAGATTCCCCTGCGGGTTGAACTGGCACCAATTTGGGAACTCGACAATGACTGGCTTTGGAGTACCAATCGAGACATTCTGCGGAGTGCCGGCAACATGCATTTCGCAGTCATTTTGCAGCGGATGCAATGGACCGTGGGCACTTATGTGAATGCGCAAAGTCGGTTGAATAGTATTCTGATCAATCATTGTGCGCAGGAAGCCCTCGTTCATCGTGAAAGATTTTCCTAAACATATGGTTGTACAGAAGAAGACCAACAACAGCGAGAAAAGGTTTAGAATTCGCTTCATGGCGCGGAAGCCTCCAAAAGCTTAGCATCGTTACTGATTTCTGAATGCCTTATATCACCGATTGCAGTATGAGACAACAAATAAAAACACAAATAAAAACGCAAATAAAGACACAAATAAAGGTTCGTTGCTTTTGAAATATGCCACTCAACACAAACCGGATTTGATCTCACCCAAATCCTACAACATTTTGTTTTGTTCTCGCCTGGTTCGCTCTAACGCCTTCGTACGACGCCACTTCAGATCGCGTGCGTCCCTTTGGTCTCGGCGAGACGATCCTCCGTTTTGGATAACTCCTTATTATCCAAAGCGAAACCAAAGCGAGAACTTCATTCCAAGTCGCACTATTATGACCCCAATGAGCTAGTCCGACAATGGTTCAATTCAGAGAAGGCTTGCCCTTACGCCGCTTTGGTTGCTTGTTCCTTGAAACTTGAATCCTCGGTGATTAAACTAGCGCGGTTTTTCCTACCCACCAAGACGAATCGAAAAAGCTCTTCAAATTCATGAAGAGTCCGCCCCCGGACTCGTTGCGGGAGTGCATGCTATGCAACTAAACCAAGCAATAACCGAGTTTTTTAATGGCTACTTTTCCACTCATGACAGAAGCAAGAAGACCCAGGTAGCATACAAATCAGATTTGGAACAGCTTGCGGCGTACGCGCCCAAGGAGTGTTCTCTATCTTCGCTTGACGCCGGCCTCATCGAGAGCTGGGCTGCCGATTTGCGGGTCAAGTCCTATTCTCCCGCATCAATGCGACGCAAAATGGTTGTGCTTAAGGTGTTCTGTTCTTACTGGGTTCGAAAGGGCGTCCTTTCGGAATCGCCCTTTTGGAGAGTCAAGCTCAGCTTCGGAAGAATAGTGCAGCTCCCGCGGGCTCTAACTGAGTCCGAAATGCGCGACTTGTTGGCTCAAGCCCGACAGAACCATTGTGCTGTGGAGGTTACGCGTAAAGGTTCTGCTCTAGCTAAGGGTAAAGTTCTGCGAGCGTCAGCACGATCATATCGCGCACTTCGCAATCTGGCACTTGTCGATTTGCTCTTCGCAACCGGTATGCGTGTAGGAGAAGTGTCCGCACTAAACCTAAGAGACTTTGCGGTCGCTGAGTCAGTCTTCAAAGTAAGTGGCAAGGGAGGCAGAGATCGGCTGGCCTTCGTTGTGGACGAACAGACAGTCCGTATACAGCGACAGCACATAGACGCCCGTTCACGACTGGCCTCGGAAAGCTCCGCCTTATTCCTAAATGCCTCAGCCGAGCGCCTCTCTACCCAAGGAATCGCGAATATCATCGCTCAGTTTCGCAAGGAAGCCGGCATAGAGCGGCACGTCACTCCCCACATGCTCCGGCACACAGTAGCAACTCTACTACTGCGTAACGGTGTGGACATACGAGTGGTGCAGGAGTTTTTAGGCCATGCTTCGATCGCTACGACTCAACGATACACACAGGTGACCAAGGAGCATCTCATTCGGGTCTTAAGAGAGCATCATCCGTCATTGGGACTTAGGACGGCCTCCTGAGGCCACAGACTGTTGTCGCCTGACTTAAATCTAAGTGTTCTGGAGCGCACCCTACGACACGCCGCCACGTTTATGCCTCCCAACAGTAAGTTCAAGGGCTTCGTTTAGAGCACGAGGACAGCCTCGGCTTGTTCCATTGTCTGTGCAATCCCCTGGGCGGATGGGCCGCCGAGCGTGTTTTCGTGACTGGTGTTGTTGAGTGCCGGAGTTTCGCTGATCGTTTGTGCCAAAGGTTCTCTTTCGAACTGGCTGCCCTGTCCGGGAAGCTGAACTCTCAATAGTGTTTCCTGTCGATCGTGGTGCTTGTCGAGTAGGGCGAGCTGGTCATAGTTGTGTCCGTTTGGAGCATGTCCTGCAAGGGATGCGCCCGTCTGAATTTGCGCGAGCGGCTGATCCATCAAGTGTGCGGAGGTGTGGAGTTGGTGAGTGAATTCCTGCGTATGCGCATACTGCTGGTTCGCGTGTTCCAGGCCGAGCGAAAGCGACTCAAACAGGTTGCTGGCGATCTCATTTATCTGGGCGAGTCCTTCCGATGTTTGGTCGAGTGAGACGTTGCTTGCCGCGGCGCTTTCTATGATCGCCTGTGTAATTCGTTCGACGTGATCGTCGTGGCGTAATGCTTCCAGCAGGGCTTTGAAGCCTTCTTCTCGAACGGTGTCTTTCAGGTAATTGTTGATCGCGGCGGCTGCTGGTTGCGACAGCTCGCGGAACTGGGCGAGTTCCTTTTCGACACGGACATCGGTGCGAGCGGTGGAAAGGTCGTTGGCCTTTTCGTCGATGGCGGTAAAGGTCCGTTCGAACTTCGCTTCGAGTTTCTCGATGTTGCTGCGAAGGTCGTTATATTGCGCAGCCTCGCGGCCGGTAAGCTCGCTCAGGGTTTGTTTCTGGGCCGCCTCACGCTCTTCTATTGAGAGATAAAGAGATTGTTGCTGCAGATCCTTCGCGTGGATGCTGGCCTCGTTATGCGCTTCGATAACAAGGTCTTGTTGGATTGACGGGAGCTGGTTTGCCTCTGCTTGTTCGACGAGTTGGGCCGTGGTGGTAGTTTTATCGTCCAGCGAGTGCAATAACTGGGTTGCTTCGTGCGGTTCGGCGCTGTCGATTGGTAATTTGGCTTCATCTCTGGCGCCTTCGAGTACCTCTCGGAATTCATTTTCGTAAGCGGCGGCAGCGCGTTCGTCTCGTATCGGTTGTTCGGCGCGCGTCACCTGTTCCTTTACAAAGCCTTCGAGTTTGGTTCTGGCATTATCGAGTTGCAGTTCGACAGTTTGCGCCGCTGCAACTTTGTCCATCACCTGATCGGCTACTTGTATGAGTCGTTCGTCGACTTCGCGTCCCGCGTGAGTATCTTTTAGTTCTTGTGGTTCAAAAGACTGCCAGGCGAGTTCGCGAGCCTGGTTGTGTGCGGCCTGTCTAGTTTCCTCTGAAAGCAAATCTCTGATTGTTAGGTTTTGAATTTGTTCGCGTGAGAGTTCCGGAAGCGCTTTGGCGTCGAACATCTCCTGAGAGCGATCTGTGAGGATTGCACGTTCGATTTCGTTTGTGGCGACCACATATCTTTCGCCTGCGGGCATCTGTTCTTTGTTCGCGACCGTAAGGTTTGGGATCGACGCTTCGGTAGCGCGGGCCGCAAGTGAGTTAACAGCTTTCTGATTCTGATCGAGATGAGTAAATGACTGCAAGTATTCGTTGCGGGCACTGGCGGCATATTCGTTAAGTTGCGTGGCGCGTTCAATGTCCGTACCGCTAAGGCTTTGTTGGACGATCGTATATTCGCGTTGGTTCTGTTGGGCGAGGGAATTCGGCGCTTGCGGATCGAGGGCGATATTCACAAGCTCTCTGACAAATTCTCTTTGTTCCTGCGCAGTTCGTTGCGTTCCCGGCGCTGTGGGGTCAGCGCGTGATAAGGATTCCAGCGCTTTAGTTGTGCAGGTGGCGACGTGGTTGTCGAGTATGCGAAAGGCGGTGCGTGCTCGTTCCTGCAGTTGGCCGGTCTGTTCGATGTTTTGTTGCAGATCGCGGGCTTCGTAAAGCAGGCCGGCGGGAGCGTCCAGTAGTTGGCCTGGCTGTTTCAGAACCCGTTGCTGCATCTGGAGCCATGCTTCGCCCTGAGCCTGTTGTTGGAGCACTGCTGTCTCGGTTTGCGAGAGATGCGAGGCGTGTGCGCGATCCCGCTGCGTGTAGCTGATGATTTCGTGAATGGAGTTGGGAGAGACAGGGTATTTCTCTGGAAGATCGAGATTAAATTCCTTGACATCGTGGTTAATGGTCGCAGCCTGGATATCACCGGCGATCTTGATCATATCGCCGATGGTTTGCTGGCGTTCATCGGGGGACTGTCTGAGATGTTCGGCAATTTGAGCCTGTCGCGGCTGGTCGAAAGTGTTAACGACGTGGCTGATGGTCCTGACTTCGAGATCTGTAAGCTCGGGGACGATCGAAGAGGACTGGAGGGATTGCATGGAGACAGCGTCGCGCAGGACTTCGGCTTCGGCAATGGATCGAGCTTCAAGCAAATCTGCGCGAGCATAGTATTCCTTGTAGAAGCCGGTTTGTGCTGGCGCCGGAAGGTTTTCAAGGATCGCTTCGGTTTGTGAAGGGGCGTTGATTGTCTTTTCCTGCGTCGGTTTCGGTGTATTTAACGCTTCGTACTTAGCGGCCAGAGCATGGTTATGGAGATAGTCTCTTTCGTATTGAGGGAGGCTGCGATGTGCCTTGTACAGATCGAAACTGTTTTGCCGAGTGAGCGTTTCGGTCGGGTTCCGGAGACTCAGGTAAAAGTGGTTCAGCGCGGCCTTGGTGTATCGCTCGTCGAGGTTTTCGAGCAGTCGCGCGAGCATAGGCGAGGGTTGCAGTTTTCCTTTGGCGAGTAGCTGAACGCGTTCTGCTTTTTCTTTTCCAAACACAGTCATGGAATAAAGGACTGCGCGCATCTGTTCGCGTTCGACGCGGCTGTCGGCCAGCGGCGATACGGAAAGGAAGAGTTCGCGCATTTCCGAGACGGAGAGTGCTTTCTTATCGTGGGCCGGCTTATTGACGCGATCGGCCAGGTGCGCTTCGTACTGTTCGTGTAGTTGGTAGTTTTCCAGACGGATTTCAATTGCGG
>Ga0193747_1000701_pt1 | contig 10284 bp, 17 predicted proteins | sample L1m2metaG_FD_143048 | JGI IMG/M metagenome (GOLD analysis project Ga0193747, IMG submission 143048) | Soil microbial communities from a riparian zone of the East river system, Colorado, United States - L1m2 | ecosystem: Environmental > Terrestrial > Soil > Riparian zone | place: USA: East River...
GAATATGATTGGTGGGCCAACGAGCACGTGCGGTTTGCCGGCGCTTATGACTTGCATTCCGTGATAGAAGCCAAGAGGGTCATTGCGCGCGGTGTCTCCTGAGTAGGTGCAGTCGGTGTCTTTTGGATTGTTAATAACTTTGTCGGCGTAAGTGAGTATTTCACCGGCGAAATCAGCTGAAGGGACTAATTGATAAGCGGAGACGCTATCAGGGAGCGGGCCGCTGCCTGTGGAAACATAGCGGCCTTTTTCAAATTGAAAGGGTCTGCGCACAGTGCTTCTTGGATTCGAGATCATATCTCCTGAATAGGAAGCATTGATGTCTCCGTTCTTGCGGCATGATTCGTAGTTATGCTCGATCCGAGCGGGTTCTACGTAAATTACTCTGCGATCGGCGCGGTTCTCCTCTTGATGGATTTCTTCGGTGCCGATCGGCGGGCGACTTTCGATCTCTTCCTGCCGTCTTCGGTCGCGTTCCTCATGTTCGCGAATTGTTGGCGATGATCCGGTCTCGTGCCATTCCTTCAACTCTTCGAAACGGGCAAGGACATCGGGCGGTACGGTTTCTCCGGCTTTGAGTGCGAGGAAGACGGCGGCCTCCTGGCCTGATAGCCAGTCCTGAAAAGGATTGTCTCGGCCAGACACGCTCGGCTGCTTGTGATAGAGGATTGTTTCTTCCCAGGCCTCGTATTCTTCTTCGGACATTTCCCACGGGCGTTTGTTGGGGTCTAGTTGGACGCGGTGTAAAACTTCGGGGGCAACGTCGTAGAAGCTGAGTTGGAACGAAGCATTCATGACTCGTTAATAGAGTTTGAGTCGGACTTTCTCGCCGGCAGCGGATTTCACGGTAATTTCCGCGGGACTGGGCGCGCCGGCTTGTTTGGAGTCTGGTTGGTAAAGCTTTCGTGCGCTAACGAATCGGTTGCCGACTTTATAGTGGTAAGTGATTGAGACGATCGGGGCTGCCTGGTCTTTGAAGAATCGGCTGACCTGGTAAAGAGTGAAATCGCGTGGAACGCAATTGCCTATGATCGCGCGAATGATGTCTTGGATCGAGTTTTGGTACGATTCCTGTTGGGGATCGTAATCTCGTTCGTCGTCCGGACTGAATGCCGCCCAAACCTGATTATGCAGGAAGTCGATCGGGCTGGCGGCCGTGCCGACAATGAAATCGATGTCGTCGGCATCGTAGTTACTCGTGTCGTTGAAAGTGAAAACAGGCCCCTTTGTAATTTGAAGCCACTCTGTTGGAGGGTTATCGCCGTAAGAGATTGCGTAATGGCCTGGTTGATAGAACCAATCGTGTTGAGGCTCGCCTTCAGGTTTCCAGCATAGCGTTCCTATTGAAAGTCGATTCTCGTCGCCTTGTCGAAGCACATAAGCGGGCCCGGTCTCGGAGAGGAATGAGCGCAGTCCGTATTCAGCGTCGACAGCGCCGCCCTTGAGATGAACGGACACTTGTTCGTTTAACAGGAGCGGCAGTTCATCGTATGCAAAGATCTCATTGATGCTCCGGTTGTTAAAGTCGTAGTCTGACGTTGAATTAAAGTCTTCGAGGGAGTTCGGGTTTTCGCTTGTCTGGATCGACTCGGCGACTATGTAAGGACTGTTTGCAAGTGAATACGAGGCGTCGAGTTTGTAACAGGCTTCAACGTGTGCGGCCTTGATGCGCGTACGGTTTTTCGGGTCAAAGACGTATGCGAAGATTTCGGCCTTTATGGACGCAAGCAGTTCGTTGTAGGCGGCATCCTGGATGATGCCGGCGCGCGACGGCGATAATGGATTTACCGGGCGACCGGACGTAACTTGGAGGTGGAAATCGAAGTAGTTGCCAAGTCCGCGTTGCAGGATAAGCTGACCGTCCAAAGTACACTCGAGCGAAGCGCGGTTTCATTGTATCCAATTTCAAGTTTGTTTCCTTTGTAGGTCGTTGAGATCAATCGGTCGCTCAGTCGGGCCCACGCGGGTAATGTTGTTCTGACCTTTTGAGAGTTGAGAGTTATTTTGAGGATGCCGTAATAGCCTTGGGCCGGGCTTGCGCTCTCGTATATCTGGTCGGTGAAATTGTAAATCTGATCTTTCGGCGTGAGCGAATCGTGAAGGGCTTTGGCGAGCTCAGGAGAACATGAGACCGAAATTCGGAGGCCTGTTACGGGCTGGTCGAGAGTAACCATCCGTTCAAACCATACCGAATAGTAACCCGGCTCGGTGCACCAAAGTGTTGTATCAATCGTGAGTTCCAGGGATCCGGAGCTGAACGTCACTTCGGTAATTTGATCGTGGGTTAAAAGGCTTACGATGCCTAAGCCCATCGGGTCCTGGTCTTCGATTGTCTCGTTATCGAAGTTAGACTCAGCGAGTTTTAGCAGGGTGTGAAACCCGTCAATGCCGTTCAATAAACCGTGACCGTTATCCTGGATGGTAAAGCCGTTCTCGGTTGTGGTTATGTCGACAGTCGTTGATCCACTGCGCTGTGAGTTTTGGAAAAGCTCTGCAACGACCTCATCAATGCGGTTATGGAAAAGGCGTTTGATGCTGGAGCGAATCCGATCAGGATTAACCAGGACACTGAGATTGGAGGCGTGGTCAGGGATGGATGATGATTGTGGATTATTTGTCATGGTACGAATGTCGAAAGACGAAACGAGCGTTTAATAATTGGGTTAAGACCGCGAACTGCGGCTGAAAACATTGGTTACTGGCCGCTTGTATTTGGCAAGTGATCGTCATTGCGCGCTTGCGCGGGCGCGAGGGTGATGGGCGTCGTATGATCTGCGCAAGTGGAGGTTACTGACGGAGGTGTAGATTTGGGTCGTGGATAGGCATTGATGACCGAGCAGTAGTTGTACGAACTGAACCTTGGCGCCATTTTCGAGCAGGTGGGTGGCGAAGGAATGCCGCAGGGTGTGCGGTGTTACGTCAGACAATCCGGCTTTGGCTGCGGTAGAGCTGATGATACTCCAGGCAAGCTGGCGAGTGAGAGGGCCTTGTTGGTTAAGAAAGATTGGACTGTCCGGACTCTTTCCCCGCGAAGCTCTGGTGGCCGAGTAACGGTCGATCCAACTTAGGGCCTGCGCGGAGATCGGGACCTGGCGTTCTCGATTGCCTTTGCCGTAACAGGTGACTACTCGCGGACTGGTGCTGATATCTCGGTATCTGAGGGTGATAGCTTCTGTTATTCGAAGGCCGGTGGCGTAGAGAAGTTCGAGTAGAGCGCGGTCGCGCAAACCTTCGTGGTTAGATTCCTTGGCAGCGTGCAGAAGTTCGGATACTTGCGTTGGCGTCAGGACGCGTGGAAGAGGTTGGGCTTTTTTTGGCGAAGGAATGTGGTCTGTGGGATTACTCGTAACTTCGCCTTCAGTTACGAGGAACTCGTAAAAGGTTCTGATCGTGCTTAGGGCCCGCGCAATGGAAGATGCGTTAAGGCATTTGCGGGACAGGGCTCCCATATGCCGGTCAATATCGCGACTGCTAAGACCGCGGATTGTATTGTTGTTTGCGCTGGACCACTTTTGCAGTTGGGCCAGATCACGGCCGTAACTTTGGACGGTATTCGCAGAGAGGCCTCGTTCGATTGTGAGGTAATCGAGAAAGAGCTTAATCAATGGTGACTGTCGAGGCATGGATTCAAATCGGGTTGGAGATAGGTCGGATGTAGCGAGGGGCGGTTTCCGTGTGGCTTGCTACCGACGATCGTTTTACCCATCCGGCGCGGTCGTACACTGCTCCGCAGTCGCAGTGGTTGTCGTCTGAAAGAATCATAACTTCCTTGCCGCAGGGACAATCGATGTGCATGTCTGCGGGTTGTCCGATCGGTGCGTCCGGATCTCTTTTGAGTGCGAGTTTTTGGTAAGCCATGATTTGGTTTCCTGCAGCCAGCCTATTCATTGGTTTCCGGGGCGGTCGGTTGCATTCTGGTAAAGAGAAATAAAGTTTTTCCGTAGGAGACTTCTGCTCGCGCCTGATCTCGTGGGCTCCTGCAGCGGCTCTCGGAAGCTCTTAGCACTGTGTTGCTGTAGTTGAGAAACTGTTTGATGTGCTCGAGAGCGAGAGTATTGCCGTGCAGTGCTGCGCGAATGCGTTGTTGCCCTGCCTCGGTCGTGCGTCCGTCGCGCGAGAGTTCTATTTCGATCGGCGGTGTCATGGTTAGTAATGATTTGGTTGGCCAAGAACCACGGAAGCATTTCCTGCGATTTGAAATGTCTGGCCTTTCATTTCCTGAATCTTGGCTGCCTCGGCGACGACATAGGTAAGGAGCTCACCGTTCAAGTCAGGTTCAAGATCAAGTTTGAGGCTCGCGTAGTTAAGATAAGCGAGGCGTTTGTAGTCCCTGGTTGCTGGGTCGTCGCGGGTTCTGTCGGCGTAGACGATGCCAGTGGGATAGACATACTGGCCAACGATTTCATTCAAATCCATTAACGAGCGCATCATCGCGGCTTTCGTGCGGGGTTGCTTGATCTCAAGTGCTTTGAACAAGGCTTTGGTTACTTTGCCTTCCCAATTGGTAGTTGCAAGGGTTGCTTCCGGAAATTCCTTGTATCGAGCGAGCCAGTTACTAAACGTGCGTTCAATGACTGCCTGGTGTTTAGCCAGATCAACGCCTTCGACGGGAGCGTGTTCGCCTGGATACAGTGAGTCGTAGGCTGCGATGAGTGCTTCGGCGGTTGTTGTTTTCATTGTGACTATCCGATACGTGGAAATGCCGACACGTCGGTGTAGTTCTTTCGGGAAGCTGTGTTGTTGATGGTAATTGTTTGGTCTGCGGCCATTCTCAAGAGTCGGGGCAAGTACTCGTTGCTTACTTGTACGGTGTCGTATTCATGGACTAGTCGGAGGATTGCGGTTTGGAAGTCTTCAATCCATTGTCCGTTTACAATTCGTGAGATCATGGCGCTCGATTAAGTAGGTGCCGCGCGCAAACGAGTCAGTTCGCCGTGCCGCATTCATCCTTGGCGGCGGGCTGGTATCGGTAGACTTTGAAGGGAACACGGGCGTTTACTGCGTTGTGCATTCTGGCGACGTTGTTTGAGAAGAACCAGACTCGGCCAAGACGGGTGTCGGTTGTTGCTTCGATCTGTTCGATTGGTAACGAGTCGTCGAGGCTTCCAGAGAAATCGCAGAAACCGTTAGGGCTGAAGTAGAAGCTGCTGTCGTTGTTCTGGCGGATCGTGGTTTGGAGACTATCAGTCCAGTCGTGAGTAAACCTGCGGACTGACTCATCCGGCATGATGACGAAATCACCAACGCGCGGCCCTTGGCGCAGGTTAAGTTTCGCTATTCTTTCGGTGAGCAAGTCATAGTCACGTTCGGAGTGTTGGACGGCGGTCTCTGGGAGGTAGAACGACTGATTCAAGGTGCGGAATTGTTCGAGAGTCATGGATTCTATCGGGCCGTGTCTGAGGGCACTGTTCTTTAGTTGATCCGTTTTCATGGCGTTCTCTGCTATCTCGAGGCGCTAGCTTCTCGCCGCTTTCTTATTAAGCGGCGGAATTGGGCCGGGTTGAGAGGTCCATAAAAAAGACGTGCCCGCAATCGACGGAGTAGTGAAGGGCCTGTGCTGGGATACCTTCAGCTGGAAGGGTGCGTGATTGGGTTTTGCACTCTTCGCATGTGAGCCGTTCGTTTTGCAGATCGGCTTCGATATCGCTGGTGGTTAGGAACATGATTTTAGTGACTGGCTGTTGGTTGGTTTTGACGCAGCGGTAAGCGGTGAGGCGGATGGATGTAGCTCTTAATCTCTTCGTCGCTGGTCTCGGTCAGGCAAGCGCGAATTAGAAGGTCGACGTACTTGTCGTCTTGGTCTCGGGCGATGAGCATGTATCGTTCGATACCGGTGAGAGGTTCGGCGCATTCGATGAGTGCGCCTTGTGCTTTAATGAGTAAGTGTTCCATTCGCAGCGCGGGGCAATGGCCTTTGGGCAAGTTGTCGTAGCCATGCGCTCGATGCGCGGCGTCGCAAGCGTCGAAGTATTCCTGTAGGCGGGGGTCGTCGCAAAGATAAAGATCTTTTTCTGACTCGAGCGGCTTGCCAACGAGCTTTTCGCCGGCGCGCATATCTAGCGATTCTGCTAGCTCTCCGGAGTAAACAAACCCGAATGATTCAAAGATTGGTTTGATGTAGGCATCAACCCGCGCGCGCGTGAGTTCCGCTGCCGCTTGAGCACGGCAAACTGCCAGGGCGAGGCTTCGGTGTTCGCGTGCCCAATCTTTGAAGTCGGCTGAGGTTATTTTGACGTTCATGGTTTTTTTCAGGCGAACAGCGACTGTTGGTGCGTCGTAGACGACGGCTCTGGTGGAAGTAAAGTTGCGGGCTCATGGGCCTGCAGATCGAAGTTGTTGTCTACTCCGATCGTTTCGAATGTCGGTGATGGTTTTGAGTCTGGCGGTTGTAAGTTGACGAACGCGGGACCGCGCGGAAGAGTTCCGGCGCGTACCTCGGTGCAAGAGAGACAGGTAATTAAAGCTCCGCAGTCGCGGCAAACAAAGTCGCGATGTTCGTGTTCGTGGGTCATGGGGTGCGCCGTCGAATTCAGATAGTGACGTCGGAGTTGTGCCAGTCAGACGCTTCCTGTACTTCCTCTTTGTCTGCTTTGCCCTTGCTGTGGTTGGGGTCAAAGCAAGCGGCGGCTTCTTCTTCGGTCAGCCGATAGCCGTTTCCACTGAACTGGCGATAGAAGGTGTAGAGCCCGTTTCTGTATCCGGCAAAGACGTAGTAATCGCCGGTCTGCGTGCTGTTGTAGCCGTGGCCTTGCTTGAAGCGAAGAGCTTGCTTGGGAAGAAGGCTCCCGAGCGTCTCGCCCGCGAGGGAGGTTATTTCATCAAGAGCTGTTCTCATGACGTCTGGATCGCTGTTGGAGTTAGCCGGCCAGTGCGCAATTCGTTCGAGGATTTGCAGAGGGTCTGATTGAGCACCGGAAACGTTGCCGATGATGTGTCCCGCCTCACAGAAGATGATTGTGTTGTCCTCTGCGCAGAGTTCGATGATATCGGCCTCTGATTTTGGTTGCGGACCGCCGTCGTAGTCGACAACTAATCCATCTTCGAGCGAGACTCCGAAGAGGCTGAGTCTGACGATCGCGTTTAGACGTCCGGCGCCGCACTGCGGACAGGCGGTCACGATCGGGGAGGTGGCTTGTTTTCCAGTGCTCATGGTCAACTCCTAAGACTCTTGGGACGCGGGTTTGTAGCGATAGACCCTGAAGGGAACCTTGGCTCGAACGCCATTATTGGCCTTGGCGTGATCATTGGAAAAGAACCAGACCGTGCCGAGGCGCTGCTCGTCCGTTTCCTCGAGCTCGTTTAATGGCAATGGATCATCGAGGGCGCCTGAGAAGTCACAGTGGCCTGACCTCGTGAAGTAGAAGCTGGCGTCTTTGATGGTGGGACACGTAGTTTGGAGTCCTCCTCCGACATCGGACCAGTCATAGGTAAATCGTCGCGCGGAGTTGTCAGGGTAAATTACAAAGTCACCGATGCGAGGTCGTCCCTGACGTTCATTCAGTTTCTTAATGCGCGCAGTGAGGATATCGAAGTCTCGTTCGACGTCTTTATCGGAGCGATGGAAGTTGGGATTTAGCTCTCGGAATTCCTTCAGGGTCATAGACAGAATGCGAGGGCGGTTGAAGGCGCGGCTGTTAACGATGCGATCGGCGATCTCGTCCGGCTGGAGCGAGATTAGATCGTTGAAGGTGAAATAGCGCTTTCCGAGCCGGGCGTAGATCGCTGTAACGTTTCCATAGAAACGCTCGGACATTTTGAAAGACTCGACGCCTTTGGCGTTCTTCCAACAGACAGGCGGCAATACTTCGAGTGCGTAGATGTATTGAGCTTCGGTGATCTCCTGCGGTTCTGTCTTGCAGGAATTCTCAGCTAAGCGATAAATATCATCCCACTCGCCGATTTCTGCGTCTGGGTATCTGATACGAACCTGCGCGAGAGTTTCTTTTTTGATTGTCGATCGGTAGACACCGTCGGAGTCGGGTTCCGCCGTGTCGATGATCGTGCGGGAGCCTGGAACGTGGAAACAAGGCTCTTTGAATTCTGGAGGCGTGGTCTGTGATGTTGGATTCACGGTCAAGCGGTCTCCTGGATTGTCGATTAGTTCGACACGTAATAACCGCTTGATCTTTTTGAATTCGTTGACTGGAAACGGCGGGCGAGTTGGATAACTGGCAAGGTTTCAGTGGAGTGCGGCGGGCATAGCGATACGTTCCGACCGGCTGGGAGTGATTTAAATCTTTATGGAAACATCGCCGCTCAGTGGCGAGCCGAGTTCCCGAAGTACTAGGTCTTCCCTCCGAGCCGCGCGTAATCTTGTTCCGTCACGCCAAGGCATAGAAAACTCAATGTAACCACCTTGAGGATTAGTCACTACGAAGGGTGCATATTTTTCGGTTTCGAAATACAAGGCCACTACAGTAGGCAACGTGTCTCGTAAGTGGCACATCGTGCGATTGGCGAAAATCTCCGAAAATGCTAAACTCCGGCGAATGGCGGCCTGCATCGTTTCTTTTGTTGATCTGGACGGAGTGCGCCACTCCGTCGAGGTACAAGCTGACGGCTTGTATGAGGCGGCAGTTTTGGGTTTGTCCGGGTTTCGGAAGCACGAACTTCAGCCAGGAGGGTTAACCGAATTGGAAGTCGAAGTGCGCAGCTCTGTTACGCACACCCTCACCGTGACCAAAGTCCGCGAGTGGTTGCAACGAGGCGTCAGGACACCCAAGGAGGCGGTATTGAAGGAACGGCTCCGCGCGTTACTCTAGTTCTTTGGCGGATCTTCTGATTAATTTCCCGTCTGAAGTGACGAATACGAAAGTTTCGGGGTTAGGCCGCTTAGTTGATGGCAGAAGAATAATCTCGATTGAAGGAACACATCTTGAGGCTATCGCCAAAGGTGAAGAGCTCAGAAAGGTATTAGAGGATCGGTTTTATGCTTGCCGACTGTTGTAGCTCGCCATGACGAGCGCTGTTTCCTTCACTACACCTTGGCGTCCGTGTGAACAGTACTGTGCACTCGTTCCGTCTTTGCAGTCGGCACTCATTTTCGCTTCTTTGCCTCCGTTGGCGCTTTCGGCAGCTCGCGGACGACGTCCTTGGCCTTCTTGTCCGCGCGCAGACCCTGAAATGACGGATGCCTGATCGACCCGTCCGACGTCCACTCTGTAAAAACAACCTCGGCGATGAGTTTAGGCTCAACCCATACAGCTTCGCGCAGGCCGCGATCTTTTGGTGCAACTGCGAACGGAGTCGACGGCCTCGACAATTCAACTAGTTGCTTCTTTAGATCGCCGCGTTCCTTGAATGTGAAACCGGTCCCGACTCTACCTGCATAGACCAACTTGCCCTTTTCGTAAACGCCAAGAATCAGCGCCCCAAATCCCGGCAAGCCTTTTTCGGTGGGCGTGTAGCCGGCGATCACAAATTCCTGCTGCTTGTTGCACTTGACCTTCAGCCAGCTTCGATTGCGCGTCGAGTCATAGCTGTTGGCAAAGTCTTTCTATCTTTCTATTGACAGCGTAACTCTTCTCAGCTATTGTCCGGGCGTTTCTTTGGGAGTGAAGGCTGAATTCCCCCGAGCCTGCGACTTCTTGCACATCTCGCCGAATCCAGCCCTACAACAATCTCCACTTCGGATCGTTTCAGAGGGTAAACGTGAGTGCCAGACGCGGACGGATTAGATTGCCACATACAGCTAGCTTGACCATTCTATTCGAAAGGAATAGCTGCGAGCACTTCATGTTGGAGGTGGTTTCCCGACCACTTTACCAAGATAAAAATCAATGCATGGAGTCAAAATCTTATTGACTGCCGAGACAGTCAACCTCTTACTAATGGAGTTCTTTAATCATGGACGTTCGCATACAGTTAGCCGTCGATCTCATGAAGCAGAATCTTGAGAACGGACTCAGGCTGTCTGAAGTCGCCTCACTTATTAACGTTTCAGAGTCACGCCTTCGGCATCTTTTCAGTGCCGGAACGGGCATGTCGCCCAAGGCATACATGCGCAAATTTCGCCTGGCTGCCGCCAAAGATCTCCTACGATCGAGTTTACTTAGCATTGATCAAATCGCCGTTAAGGTTGGATGGCTCGACCGAAGCCATTTTGAACGGCGGTTTAAGCAATGCTACGGCGTAACGCCAGCGCAATACCGCCACAGCGAACGGTTGAGCTTTCTCGCTAGCTCTACTACAAATCTTAGCCAACGCGGCCATACTTCAGCCAGCTAGGCCATAGAATAGCCATTTTGGCCACATCAAAGTTGTTGCCTTCGCCATAGCGCGGTG
>Ga0193747_1000702_pt1 | contig 10277 bp, 10 predicted proteins | sample L1m2metaG_FD_143048 | JGI IMG/M metagenome (GOLD analysis project Ga0193747, IMG submission 143048) | Soil microbial communities from a riparian zone of the East river system, Colorado, United States - L1m2 | ecosystem: Environmental > Terrestrial > Soil > Riparian zone | place: USA: East River...
GCAGTCGAGGGCGGAATTGATACCCTGCCTACTGTACCGTTAGTTGATGTAGGAATTGATACTTTACCTAATGTACCGTTGGTTGATGTAGAGAATCCGGTACTGTTAGAAGCTGTGTTGTTAGAAGCTGTGTTGTTAGAAGCTGTGTTGTTAGAAGCTGTGTTGTTAGAAGCTGTGTTGTTAGAAGCTGTGTTGTTAGAAACGGTGGCAAGGATACCACTTTTTCCAGTTGTCGCTGTGGCATGATGAGGATGATGTTTTTCAGATTGCGCCGTCGTCGAATTTGTATCGGACTGTGTCGCTGCCTGCTGCTGGGTCCCAACCAGTATACCTGTCTTCGCCAGTATACCGTTGACAGTAAGTGTGCTCGGTAATTGCCCCGTAGGCTGTGACGCCGTAGATGTTGTCGTGACATTTTGTTTGGCCGGCGGAGGCGTTGCTTTTCCTGGTTCATTTTTGGTTTGGTTCGCGACAGTGGATTTGGATGTGTTAACAGCCGATTGTTTGGACGAAGAGGTCACTCCTGTTATGTTTACGCTATAAAATTTTGTGGCATTCATGGAATTATCGTGACAAGATAGTTTAGCAGTGAGTTTGTTTGGGCCTTGCTTGATAATCGTATAGTGAGGTGTAAGGGTGTAATTCCACGAGGAATAATCAGCTACGCCGCCGTGGGCCGCCACTGCCTTTTGGTATGGCTTTACGTCATTAACAATAAGTGATACTTGACAACTCATTGTTGAATTATAAGCGGATGTACCCGTGATTGGCAAATTTTTAATGTCAACTGGAATTTGTTGTCCCTTAGCGGGCGAAGTGATTTTAATACCTATAGTTTTTGCTGACTGAGCATAAGTTGAATTGCCAGAAATGGTGAATAAAAGCAGAATAGCAAACGAGAGCGACAACAGTAATTTTTCCAGCTTCAATTATGCAAACGTCTCTAGAGATCTGACTATAAAAATATGGGTTTGAAAAATTTTGGCCAAGTGTAAACTATTTGAGCGTGGAGCGATTAAAACATAGATTTGTAGCCCGCCTAAGTCTAAAAACAGTACGGCGCCGGGATTTCGGATACTGCAGGCTAACTCAAAGATGGCCTGCGTCTTGAGCAGAGAACCTTCCGCATTAAGATATTCACAACCACCGATCAAGGTATACATACGAACTATCAAAGTCATGCCGGTCAGCAAACATATCGGCAATTGGGGGACATATTCACTGCTCATACTATTGCCGGAGTGGTTCTCCTTTCGTTGACGACTTTGTACAGATAAGGCGCTTCAAAGAGAGCCTCTGAATTCGGTCCTTTCTTCTGTCGATTTGATATACCGTATACCTGTCGTCTCCTTTCTTTGATGCAATTGACCGGATACTGTTCCGATCCTCGCATCTCTTGATTGTTGCATTGTGGCCCTATCATAATCCTCTTTATTTTTTTGCAACGCTGTGGTCGTCTACCTAGTTAACTCCGCATCAAAGAAGCGTGGACCCCTCTACGCGTTAATCAAGTATTCCTTGATCCATCTGTCAGTGTAGCGCCTCAGGTTTTGTAGCACCACGATTCTCGATATTTCACTCTCATCCATGATTGAATAGCCTTGCAGCTTAGAACACATCTGCTCGGAAAAGGACCTAATTTCCTTCATTTCAAGCATATTCTCCGCCTCAAGTCGCTGTGTAGACATACCAATATGCATATAGGATTTCAATTCGATAAAGTGTGGGTTACCCTGCTGCATCATTTCGGCGAATTCGTCAACAAATTTCATAGCGTCATTATATTGTCTGATAATAGTCATTCTAAGTACTGTTCTTGTATTTGCAGTTGAGAGAAATCTTAGACTTCTCCACCATCTTTCCCATGCGTCTCGATGACGGGGACGGTTCACGAGGTAAAACATTTTCTTGTTCGACGCATTCGTGGACAAATATATCTGAGTGGGGAGCGAATCCTCATCTGCAAGCCTCTGAAGCATTTCCGGCTCCTGACCATTGGTTACGAGAAAAATCGATTTAGTGGCAGGCAATCTTTTAAGGTATTTAATCAATTGAGGTAGTTTGGGATACATTGTAGGTTCGCCGGACAACGATATTGCATAATGTACAGGAAAAAGCGACTCGTCGAGTTTTTTCCTGTCATTTTTTTCATGTCCGTAAAACCCGTTGATCAATTTTTTCCGTTCAGCCATTAAATGTTCAACAATAACATCGGGTTCGTCAACCAATTCCGGCGGCATTTGAAGTGTATCGTAGAATTCAGTCGGACGCCAACAATACACGCATCGATTCTCACAATTCATGGCAGTTGGAGTCATTTCCATGCATCTGTGGGTCGAGATGCCGTAGAATTTGTGCTTATAACAGTTACCTGCATTTGCAAAAGATTTTTTCGTCCAGTGACATAACTCGACTGCCGAATGGTTGTATACCCCGTATTTTGCCTTTTGCAGCCTCGATTTCACCGCGGGACTAATTTGTATGAGGTTATCTTGAGTAAGGTGTGAAGCGTGTTCGTCCGAGCAGCTCATCTAATTTTCTTCAAAAGGAAATGAATTTAAAGCTTCCATTAGCACCACGACTATCTTGTTAGCTGGTTATTCAAAAGATAATTTTCCCACACTATTTTTGTAGTGTTGGAAGAAGGTTAGAGGAGCACTGAGAAGATTGACAGTTAGTACTCAAGAAATAATGAAAATCGGCCTTGATCTGGTAAACTGGAAAAAAATCCCTTCCGATAGCAACATTCACGTACCTCGTAGAAATATCAAAAAGGTGTTGATTACAGCAGACGTCTCTGCAGCAGAGCTGATGTTGGCAAGGAGTCTCGGATGCGACGCAGTTATTGCACATCATCCAATAGGAATTTCTGCTCTGAGTTTTTCTAAAGTCTTTAGCAGACATGTCGATTTCATGGTCCAAATGGGCGTACCAAAACGTGAGGCCGGGTTAGCAGTACAAGAGCTGAAGAAGAAATTTGATTTATGAGCTCATGCCAACATTTACAACGATGTTGTGGATTCTGCGAAAATGTTGAAGATGCCACTTGTAAACATTCATCAACGTGCGATGAATATATGCGAACTGAAATTCTCAACAAGCTAAATTCTGGAAGAACTAGATACGTTTCTGACGTGATCCGTTCAGTCGAAGAGATTCCTGAATTCAGAAACGCATCAACCAAGATAAAACTCGTTCATGGAAACGTTAGAAATGAAACAGGTCGCTGGATTCTAGTCGTAGCTGCAGGAACCAATGGGGGATATCCCATCGCAAAATTGTACTACGAATATGGGATTTCTACTGTCATATATCTACAAATAGACCACAAGGATGCAAAAAAAATTCATGATGAAAAGTTAAAAGGGAATCTTGTTGTTTTGGGTCATCTCGCAGGGGATTCAATAGGATTAAATGCGCTAGCCGATAAGGCTGGAAACATTAGATGTGGAAACTCTGAGACTCGGATTGGTTCCCCGTCTCATCTAAAATAGAAATATTTAGAATTGCATATTAAATTGCCCTTGTGGAAAATGACGAATCCCTCTAACAATTATATACAGTGATTTCGAAAGGAGCAGCTGTTGGCCTTCGTAGTATAGCCTGGTTAGTATAGGCGGCTGTGGACGACTTGTCTTCGACGGATACCGCTCGAGGAGGGTTCAAATCCCTCCGAAGGCCCCTCTAGTGCTTCAAGTACATCCGCCTTTAATGTTCTCAATGGTTATCATGCAGATATCGCCATCGGCCTGCTAACGCTTCGCAGCACAGAATCGGTCATAGACGGTCGGGTCAACGAGAAGCCAGCCATAGTGATACGCATCGTGGACGTAACGAATTTCCCTAAGATTTGGTTTCAGCTTTTTCGTTCTTAGTGACAAGAGGAACTCCGCTCTGGCCGTCATGCCAATTCTCTTCGACTGAGTAGTCAACTCTTCACCCCTGGGAAGCAAGAGTCGATAGCTGAATTCGGGGGCATCATTCGTAACGGCGTACGTTTGCACCATTTTGTTGATGGCCTCGTGGATATCTGAAATTTCTTTTATTTCAATCGTCTCTAGGACAGGAAAATCTACGTAACAGGATTTAGTTGGCTTCAATCAGGCGAAAAATGTTAGCTCTGCAATAAAATTTTTGGGATCATAATGCCTTTTGCTATCGCGATAAGAAAGATAAAACTAAGGGAACCTTCTTTTGGATGACCAGAAGGTTCCTCTACCACCCTTTCTCCACTGGATATAGTCTAGGAGTATCTGCTTGTGATCAAATGCTAGTCGCGTGGAGTCTAAATCATTTAGCGGCACCCATTGAACTTCAATGGAGTCGTCGTTGGCCCTTGCAACGCCGTTGACGACTATTGCTACCCAAACCACAGTCAGCACATGTCCCCTTGGATCCCTATTTGGATCTGAATAAACCCCGAGTATTTCTATGGGCTCTATAGATAACGATGTCTCCTCCCACATTTCACGTCTGGCCGCCTCCTCTACGAGTTCTCCTTCATTTACAAAACCACCCGGTAATGACAGATGATCCTTGAATGGATCATTTTTCCTCTTTATCAATAAGATATTGGATTCTTGCTGTAGGATAATATCGACCGTAGGCACTGGATTTCGATAGCTCTTCATCGGTTAGGGTGATTAACCTAATCAAACAGATTATTTGAGTCTTGTGCGTGGTGACGATATGGAATTGTCGATTCTTCTCAGGAGTGCCGGAGGCGGGACTCGAGCCCGCGACCTTTCGATTATGAGTCGAACGCTCTGACCAAGCTGAGCTACCCCGGCAAGCTCAGCAGCGTTCAGCATTCACATTTTTTGAAACATAATATATTCTATTCAAAGATTGAATCTATAGGTGTTGGCGTTTGTCATCCTGTCTGTAATGCCTACGAAGATGCAAAAAAACAACCACTTAAGATAACCATTACTTTTACGAATGAACACCCCATCTTGACGTACAGTTGCTGCTGCTGGCTATTCTACCCTGTCCATTTCGGGTTCTTTGCTCAGATCTGTTTTCGCCAAGTCCAATTTGGCAAAACTCCATGATCACCTAACAGACAGCTTCTCCAGTTATCTCTTCTCGACGTCTAGGAATTTGTCACCGGTTTTCTTTGATGTGACAATGGAAGATACAGTCTTTTTATCCTTTTCAGTCGCTGTCTCTGTTTCTCCTGTGTCATAATCGTTGACATTGGTAGACAACTGCAAATATCTTATCTTCTCGCTCATATGTTTGGTCGTCCGGTACTGGTGCTCCCGCTGGATTGAATGGTCCTTTGCTCTATTAGTGGCCCTGCTGCTTTTGTTCCTCTTGCTGGAAGTTTTCAAGTTAATACGCCTTGTACAAACAAAAACATATTTGTTTAGCTCGAATAACGAGAATTGATAGTAAAGTTAAGTATTTTGAATCTCATAGATTTATGTCTAGATTCGTAGAGCAATTCGGCAGCACAATTTCTCAACAATGTGTATATCAGTCCTAACTAAAACTAAACCTGTGTCCACAGAAAATGAGTTATCGGTTCCGATGCAAGAGAATACAAGAGATCTTCCCTCCGGAGACTCGTGTCCAAAATCTGGCGAACTTTTTTCTCCCATTGTTGGGTATAATGATGTTAAGAAAATCTTTGGCCTGTCAATTACTTCTCAGAAGCCTGTTCATATACTACTAGTTGGTCCGCCCGCGTCGGCTAAGACACTCTTCATGCTAGAGTGCATGAAGCTAGAGCGGTCCTACTTTACTCTTGGCAGTCACAGTACAAGGTCTGGTATGCTAGAATATTTATTCGAAAAACGACCCAGGTATTTGATCGTAGACGAAATTGAACATATGGGGATAAAGGACCAAACAGCTCTATTGAGCTTGATGGAAACTGGCATTCTTTCTGAAACGAAATTCCAGAAGACACGAAACACTCAACTCAAAACATGGGTGTTTGCTACGAGCAATGGCACCCAGCGAATGCTAACACCGTTGTTATCGAGATTTGTTACCTTGCATTTTAAACAATATAAGTTTGACAACTTTCATGAAGTGGCATCCCACATGCTTGTGCAGGAAGGTGTCGGGAGTCAACTGGCCTCTAAGATAGCAAACGCCGTGTGGTGGAAAATGAAATCAAAGGATATTAGGGACTGCCTGAAAATAGGCCGGCTCGCAAAGAGTGAGCAAGACATAAATTGGATTGTAGACACGTTTAGAAACTATAGATGAGCGCAGAATTGGTCACACCTATCTAAGATTCATCGAGTTCCATAACACGAGAAAGGCGATGAAAATTTCAACCAAAGTTCCGCTTCTTCACGCAAGCCGCGCCCAGTTCAGCATTTCAGATATCGCCTGACTTTTTCATCCTGTCTATTTCGTTATCTACAGCTTCTCCCATAGCATCGAGTTCTCCAAGATTCTTGAACTTCTGGTAGGTCAGCCTTTCTAGTAATTGCAAAACACTTTTTACTGAACGATACTGCGGTATCTGCGGATCGTTTATTTCAGCGTACAATCCTATTCCTTGCAGGTTATTCAGTTTTGCAAAACCCAATATTAAACCGTTGAAACCTGTGATCAGTGATGATGACGGTGTGGGTTCAATTCCTAAATTTTTAATTTGCTCTGTCAATGCCTGAGATGTCGTAGTGACGAAGGTCTTGGGTTTTTTCTGTAATTCCCTTTCAGTATGAAATGCACCTAGTGTGTAAATCAATTGAACAGAATATTTTTTGGCAATATCGATCACATCTTGGCAGAGTTTGTACAGCTCTTCGTTTGTTTGCGGTTGCCCCAGACCTCCCCCAAAAACTATTACGTCTTGCGCGTATCGATACTGCCATTGTTCTTGTTGGAAATCGATGTAACCGCCTCGGTCCATGACATAATTTGGATAACAAGCAGAGACATATCTAAATGGCAATGTATTGAGATTCTTATTTAGAAAATGTATAGCAACGCTGCCGATATCGCCCATATCTTGCATCGCGGCAACGAGTATCGGCTTTTTGATATGTGGTGTCTCAATGTCTGTAAATTCCATGTACGTAGCTTGCTTATTCGGAATAAAAAAGATTGTTAATCATGGCTAACTGCGCTTGAGCGATGAACTCTGCACAATGAAACTTCGGTTGCGAGCTACAGGTTTAACTATTCCTAGCTGATCGCTAAAACCTCCTCTCTTGTGTGTCTTGCTACAGAAGTGTAGGGGAGGGTTGGAACTTTGTATGAATCAGTTTACTTGATGACTACCTGTAGTATTCGTAAACAAAACAATTGAGCTAGCGTGAAAGCCTCGCAACTTATATCTCAGAATGCACTTGAAGAATCAGCAGATGATTACTTCAACGCCAGTTCGTAGGGTAATGAATGAAAAGCTTGAAAAGATTATAGTGAATAGGACAGCTCAGGAAGCGGCACACAAAATGGGTGCTGTGAATACCAGTTCGTTGATAGTCACCGACCTAACGGACAAGCCAATAGGCATAATAACGGAACGCGATCTGGTAAGAAGAGTGGTTGCTAACGATGCAAACAGTAAAACAGTTCTCATAAAAGATATCATGGCTTCTCCGATTGTTACAATCGATGCGAATTCTTCAGTTGAAGCAGCCGCAGATTTAATGCTTCAGAATAAAGTGCGCCACTTGCTCGTGGTTGAGCATGAAGATGTAAACATGCCGTTAGGCATTATTACTTCGACTGATTTTGCTAGTTACCTAATGGAAGGAGATGATGGTAAATAACATCTTCGATAATTCGCGTGTCTCTACCGAGTACTAAGCATGTGTGTAGTGGTTGTTCTCGATTGGGCTGTGCTAATATAGGTGGATACCTGCGAAACCATCGCTGAGAACATAATGGTTTTCTGATTGTCATTGAAATTAAGGGCAGGAGGGAAGTTGCTCACGCTGGGGCAGCTTGGGCATTGTACAAAGTAAGGGATTCTTCGACATGAATGACCCCCGTTTAAATCGATGGATGGTTCGCTGGGGATACAGTTGCCTCGTCTTGGGGTGAAGCGTATCGACTGTATACTCCCAGTTGCTGATCACCATGGACGTAGATGGAGAAAGTAACTACGACCCTTCATCATAATTAATACCTGAGACAGCGAGCGCTTCATAGGGCTATTTTCATGGTACGACAAACGGCACATGAGTTATTGGAACACCGAATGGATGGTCTGGATTTATAGTTGAAGTTGGATGATGAATATTTTGGTATTTAGAATTATTACTATGAGGCGCGTTTGAAGTAGCAAGGTTGCTTTTCTTAGTGTTGTTATTACTGCCATGGGCATGTGAGGATGGCGTAAGGCTACTATTGCTATTGCCACTACTAATCGTATTTAAAGGCAAAGTATGTTGGTGACGATTCTTGATTATAGAATTATTATTATGAGCTGCGCTTGAAGTGTTATCGTTATTGTTATCGTTATTGTTATCGTTATTGTTATCGTTATTGTTATCGTTATTGTAGCATAACTTGGAAAATATACTTGCGCAATCACTTTATACTTACCTGTTATATCTCTGGCACTAACTTTCCAAGAGTATGAAGCCTTGCCGTTGTTATCCGTAGCGCCTTTGAACTTCTTAAGTAATCCTGATGAACTACTAATGTTTCCCAAAACCGAACTCCCCATAATTGCTTTAGTCGAATTTTTATCAACAGCCATAATAGTCACAATTTCTGTATCTCCTGGATGAACAGTACTCTTCCCTATCCGAATTGAGGGTGATAATAATGACACTCGGTGGTTATTATTGTTTACAGGCGAACGTTTAGACGGAGAAGCATGAATAGCATTCGAAGTGCTAGTAGGAGTCGAAATCTCGGCCGCAGAATTTATTCCTTCATTTGTACTCAATGTTGTTTGTAGGTTCTGATGACTTGGGCCAGTTGGAGTAGTAACAGTACCTACACCAGTTACGTTTACACTATTATGTGACGCCAAGGTAGGTTCATTGTTACATGCGAATTTAGCAGTTATTTTGTTCTGACCTTGTTTAATAGCGGTGTAGGCTGGTGAAAGAGTAAAGTTCCATTTTGAAAAGTCGTTATGTCCTCCCAATGAGGCGTCGTGATATGGGCTGATACTATTTACCTTAACTGATACCTTGCAGCCGGAAGTTGCATTGCCTGTAGAGGTTCCGTAGATTAATAGGTCTTTACCAACTGGAACTTGTTGGCCTTTAGTAGGTAAGGTAATCTTGACGAGGTGTAAGTTAGATTGATATTGTTGGTGGGGTGGTGGTAGCTGTTGTTGCTGATAATGTTGTATTATTGGTGAGGGATTGGTAGAAGCACCAGAATTCTGAGCGTTTGGAAATAATACTGATTGGCCATACGCCGTATTATCCAAGTTGGCATTATCTAGAAGTAGGACAGCTATGGCAACTGTCCCGACTACGAAAAGCGGTATAGGCAGATATGGTTTAATTTTGACTAGTTCATGCCTCATGATATTGATGAAAGTAAAGATAACAAACGATAAAAGTAAAATGATTCTTGGCAGTAGTAAATTGTTTTATTATTATAATCCTGCAAACAACAATTATAATAACACAGACATAATTTTTTTTGCTTCAAAAGCTATTGGTTTTTTCACCTCTAATTCAAGCCAAAGCTTCTTCGGTTTGGACGAATCTTATAACAAATGATAACGATTGCGACATTGATAAAAAAATAGATCAAGTGTTTTTACCTAATCGCAGTTGGTATGTTCTCGTTTATAGATGCGCATATCGGAAAAGTGGCTTAATCAATTTTTTTGATCCCTAAGATCAAAGGTCAATGAACCAGACTTATCTGGGATTCTATCATCTCGGTAGTGGAACGAGATCGGTACAATATGATAAAATACTAAATGACTATTTAGTATTTCCAGTTTTCGTCCAGGGGGGGCGGTAGACTTAAGCGTAATACGCGTCCTCTGAGACAGAAATAAGATTAACAGCAACATGGAGAAAGTTATTTTGATCCAAAGAAATGAACGGAAGAGCAAGGTGAACGTACGGGCGATGGGAATGCGCCGGCAGCTACTAGGCCTCATACGAGGCCATTCTAATTTAGTTTTTTTGGATTATGTGAGCCTGTTATGATGCTACCATAGAACTTTCTGCTGCGATTTTTTTTGCCCCATCATAAATTATCTTTGCGACGTATGACTCGATTCCCAATGCAGCCGAAACTGCGCCTGGACCCTCCAACACAATAGACTCTATAGTTAACCCAGCTCTGAACAAGGACTCTTTCAGGCCAGGAGCTAATTCTAA
>Ga0193747_1000704_pt1 | contig 10240 bp, 11 predicted proteins | sample L1m2metaG_FD_143048 | JGI IMG/M metagenome (GOLD analysis project Ga0193747, IMG submission 143048) | Soil microbial communities from a riparian zone of the East river system, Colorado, United States - L1m2 | ecosystem: Environmental > Terrestrial > Soil > Riparian zone | place: USA: East River...
ATTTGCGTAGCCGCCGGCCTGCGATACCGCGCAAGCCAACGCGTGGAAGGGGCCGTGCGGCCACGAGCGTCATCGCGCGCTGCCCTCATAGACCCAACGGCTCCGAGTGCGGAACAGGATCACCGTTAGGCCAAGGACGATGACGAACAGGAGCCACGCGAGGGTCGCGGCGTAGCCCATGTCGTAGTAGCGCCAGCCCTCGCGATACAAGTTGAGGTTGAAGAAAAGCGTCGCGTTGTCAGGATCGCCACGACCGTTGGTCAGCACATACGCCTGAGTGAAGTACTGGAAAGTACCGATGAGCGCGATGACCAGGTTGTAGAAGAGGACCGGCGAGACCATCGGGATCGTCACGTTTCGAAACTGCGCCCATCGGCCGGCGCCGTCGATGCGGGCAGCCTCGTAGAGCTCGGTCGGGACGCTCTGGAGCCCTGCGAGCGCGATGAGCATCATGTTTCCAGTGCCCCAGATCGATATCAGCGATAGGCCGGGATAGACCCAGAACGCGCTGTTCAACCAGTCAGGGCCCGCCACGCCGACGGCGCCGAGCCCGAAATTGAGCCAGCCGGTGTGCAGGTTGAGGACGCCCTGCCATATGAGCGTCGTCGCCACGATCGGGATCTGCATCGGCATGTAGAAGAGCGTTCGGAACAGGTTCCGGCCGACGAGCCGGGGATTGTTCACGAGCATCGCCAGGCCAAGGGAGACCGCGAGCGTCAGCGGAAGCATGATCAGCGCGAACTTGGCCGTCACGCCAAGCGACTGGAGGACGAGGGGATCGACGAGCATTCGCCGGTAGTTGTCGAGCCCGACGGATTGGATCGCATCCGGGTAGCGGGGATCGAAGTTCGTGAGCGAGAGAAGTAGGGAGGCGCCCATCGGGAGAAGAGTGAATAGGAGCGCGCCGAGGATCCACGGGGAGATGAAGGCCAGGCCCCACAGCGACTCGCGGCGGGCGAGCGTCACCATCACGACCCAAAGCCCTCCATTCCAAACACCTCTGTCAAGAGGCGGTGGCGCCCGGCCGCCGAGGCGTACCGGACGCCACCATCAACGATTAGCCCCCGCCGAATGTCGTCTGGAGACTCTTCACGAGGTCAGCCAGCCGATTATCGATGTTGAGGGTTCCGTTCGTGAGCATGTCGGATTGCAGCTGCTTGATCGCCGCATCCGACTTGAGGAAGTTGGGCATGTTCGCTTCGTGGTTGACCGCCTCGGTGTAGCTGAGCATCGACGAGGCGACTTGCCAGTCGACCTTGGTCGGGTCCAGCTTCGCGAACTTCTTGTCGAGCGCGTCGAAGAACGCTTTTCGGTCGGCCGCTTTCGCCGGCATCGCTCCGTAGGTCACGACGATTTCCGGCTGGGTCATGATGAAACTCATCGCCTGCGCGGCGGCATCCGCGTGCAAGCTCGACGAGAGGATGCCCATCGTGTCCGCGTGGAGCTTCGCGGTGATCTTGCCGTCGAGTGCGATCGGTGCGACGGCGATGTCCCAGTCCTTCACCGGTGTGGTGTCGTCACCCGGGTAGACGCAACACGTGTACCACGTGTGGACGAAGTCCATGGCGACTTTGCCAGACTGGAAGGTGTTACCTCCGGCGAGGGCAGTGATGTAGTCCTGCGTCGGGGCGCTGTGATCCTTCCACAGCCGGTCGTAATACCAGGAGATGGCCTTCTTCCAGTTGTCCGGCCACTGCGCGGTCTTACCGTCGGCCGCCACCGCCGAGCCCGAGCCACCGATGACCGTGGCCCAGCCACGTGGGTCCGTCCACTGGAAGTCGAAGCCGAACTGCACGATGTTCTTCGGGTCGAAGCTCGCCTTTGTGGCGTCGTTGCCTTTGTTGTCGACCGTAAGGATCTTCGCGATCTGGGCGACTGCGTCCCAGTTCCAGTCGACCTGGCTGCCGTTCGGCATCGTGTATTTGTCGCCCACCTTGTGCGGGGGTTCTTTCAGGCCGGCCTCTTTGAAGAGCGCCTTGTTGTAGTACATGTAGGACGGATACACCGCGTACGGAATCCCGATCTGCTTGCCGTTCACGATGTATGTGTCGACGAGGTTCTTCTCGATCCCAGACGTGTCGAGTGTCTTCGCCTGAACGTACTTGGAAAGGTCGAGGAGCTGGTCGCCGAATCCGTTGAGCGCGCGGACGCCGATCGGTCCGATGATGTCCGGCGCGTTATGGGTCGCGATCTGCGTCGCGAGCGTGTCGTACGCGACATCGTTCTGATAGACCTCGAGAGCCAGTTTGATGTTCGCCTTCGTGCACGGGCCGTCTGCCGCGTTGCACTTCGCTACCGCGGCGCTCTCCGCGCCCAGCTGCTCTGGATTGCCGCCGGTACCGAGCCCGACGAACCATCGGACGAGGATCTTTCCGTCCGACGTCAACCCGCCGGCGCTCGACGGCTGGGCCGTGACGAGTGCCCCCGTCGGCCTCGGCGTCGATGCGGACGATGAAGGCGTTGCCGCCTGGGGCGTACAGCCGCCGACGATGAGCAGTGCCGCGATGCCAAGCGCGATCCGTGTTCGCCAATCGTTTCGTTTCACCGTGTACCTCCTCCACAATCGCTCGAGACGCACGTAGTCAAGCCCGCCGTTCAGAAGCATCACCCCCACTCGAGCCGCGAATGACAAGTTCGGTCCCCAGGACGACGCTGCGCGGTACTCGTTGAGATTTGCCGAGTTGAGCCAACAGAGCGCGCGCCATCTCGCGACCCATTTCTTCGATGGGCTGGCGCACGCTCGACAAGGGCGGGTCGGACGAGAGCGCGAGTGGGGAATCGTCATAGCCCACGACGGCGATATCCGCTGGCACCCGTCGGTCCGCGCGGCCGATCGCAGCCATCGCTCCGAGGGCCATAGCGTCGGATGCGGCGAAGACCGCGTCGAACTTTCCACCTGCAGCCATGAACCGTTCGACCGCGTCCCGTGCGGCCGCCTGATCGAAGTCGCAAGACAGCTGTAGAGCTGGGTCCTCGTCGATCCGCGCTTCGGCGACAGCGATGCGATATCCGGTGAGCCGATCCTGTGCCGCGGCCATGTCGAGCGGTCCGGTCAGGGTGAGAATCCGCCGACGGCCGAGCGAGGCGAGGTGTCGGACCGCTTGTAGCGCGCCTTGAACGTTGTCCACGTCGACGAAGTCGACCGGCGTGCCGGGCGCGGGTCGACCTCCGACGACGACGGGAATCCCGCGCTCGGCCAAGAAGGCTGGCAAGGGGTCAGCGCCGTGAAGGGAAACGAGCATCGCACCGTCGAGGTGGCCCGATACGAGGTAATTTCCAAGCTGATCCTCGTCATGGGTTGACTGCGGTGTGAGCAGGACGAGGAGCTGGTCGGCCTCGCCGAGCACGGAGTTGATTCCTCGGATCAGCCGGGGGAAGAACGGGTCTCCGAATAGCTTGGTGGTCGGTTCGGGGATGACCAGACCTACGGAGTCGGTGTGTTTGGTGACGAGGCTGCGGGCTGCTCGGTTCGGGGTGTATCCCAGTCGGCGGATCGTCCGCTGCACGGCGGTTCGCGTTGCCGGCTTCACGCGCTTGCTGCCGTTGACGACCCGCGAAACCGTCGCGCGAGACACTCCCGCCTCAAGCGCGACTGCCTCGAGGGTCTTTGGGTCGCCACTCCTGTCCGTCCTCACCCTGTTCACCACCTCGGTTGTGAGAGCGCTCTCACAGCGCACAGCAGCGGACTCTAGGCCTCTGCGGCAAGATGTCAATAGGTGATGCCGGTCGCGCGCGAGAGCGCTCTCAGGAGAGGGAGGGGCACACCAGGCGCGTGCTTCAGCTACTCGGCGACCGGGCGCACCTCGACCACTCCTCCCGCAGGCCAGCCCTTCGCGATGGCAATGGCCTCCGCCTCGTCCTGGACCTCGACCACCGCGTAGCTTCCAACCGACTCCTTCGCCTCGATGAATGGACCATCGCTGACCATCGGTAGGTCCTTCTTGCGAACGCGGCCGAGTCGGACAGTCTTCGTCCCGCGGCCGAGCCGCCGGCCCTCGATGATCCTTCCAGACTGCGCGTGCTCCGCGAACCAACGGCCGATCGCGGCCACTCCAGCCTCGCGTTCGGCCACTGGGAGCGCCATCCATTCGTCCTCGATCGCGTAGAAGGTCAACAGGTAACGCACTTCGTCCTCCCGGGAGCTACTCTCCGAAGCTCCACCGTATCGACGTAGAACCGTCGCCGCGATCGACAAAATGTCAGTGATGTCTGGGGGAGCCGAGTATGGCCATCGCTTCCGCAAAACGACCCACAAAGCAACGAAAATTCCAGCTTGACGAGAACGACCTGCCGACCCACTGGTACAACATCCAGGCCGATTTGCCTTCTCCGCTCCCGCCGCCGCTTCATCCCGGCACAGGGCAGCCGATCGGTCCCGCGGACCTCGCACCGCTCTTCCCGATGGAGCTCATCAAGCAAGAGGTGAGCCGCGAACGCTGGATCGAGATCCCGGAGCCGGTCCGTGACGCCTACAAGGTCTGGCGTCCGACACCGCTCATTCGCGCGCTCGGCCTGGAAAAGGTGCTTGGGACCCCGGCGCGCATCTACTACAAGTGGGAGGGCGTCAGTCCCGCCGGTAGCCACAAGCCGAACACCGCGATCGCGCAGGCCTACTACAACAAGCAGGAGGGCACCAAACGCCTCGCGACCGAGACCGGCGCGGGTCAGTGGGGGAGCGCCCTCGCGCTCGCTGCACGGATGTTCGACCTCGAGTGCAAGGTCTACATGGTCCGCGTCTCATACGACCAAAAGCCGTACCGGCGGATCCTGATGGAGACGTGGGGCGCGGAAGTCGTCCCGAGCCCGAGCCCCGACACGAACGCGGGCCGCGCCGCGCTGGCCAAGGATCCAAAGAGTCCCGGTAGCCTCGGACTTGCGATCTCGGAGGCCGTCGAGGACGCCGCGACCCGCGACGACACGAAATACTCGCTTGGCTCAGTCCTCAATCACGTACTGATGCACCAGACGGTCATCGGTCAGGAGACCAAGAAGCAGCTCGAGCTCGCCGACGAGCAGCCGGACATTCTCGTGGGCTGCATCGGTGGCGGCTCGAACTTCAGCGGGTTCACGTTCCCGTTCATCGGCGACAAGCTCACCGGAAAGGTGAAGGACCTCCGGATCATCGCGGTCGAGCCGATGGCCGCACCGAGTATCACGAAGGGTCAGTACGTCTACGACTTCGGCGACGAGGCGATGATGACGCCGCTCGTGAAGATGCACACACTCGGCCATTCGTTCATGCCAGCGCCGATCCACGCAGGCGGTCTGCGATACCACGGCATGGCGCCAGCGGTGAGCGCGCTGTACGAGCAGAAGGTCATCGAGGCAGTCGCGGTGCACCAGCGGCCGACGTTCGAGGCCGCGGTGATGTTCGCGCGCGCCGAGGGGTACCTGCCGGCGCCTGAGTCGGCCCACGCCATCCGCGTCGTCATCGACGAGGCGCTTCGTTGTAAGGAATCCGGACAAGTGAAGACCATTGCCTTCAATCTCTCCGGGCACGGCTACTTCGATCTTGGCGCCTACGAGCGCTACATGCAGGGCGACCTAGAGGACTACGAGTATCCGGCGGAGAAAGTGCGCGAGGCGCTCGCCGGCCTACCGAAGGTCGCCGTCTAGAGGCTCGGCGTGGGTGACGAATTCGTCATGACACGGGACGGCGAGGACGTAGGTTTTCCGTCGTTGTCCGCCAGACGTCAGTCCTTTACCTGACGTAATTGGCGGTCAAGGGGGGTGTACGGATGAAACGCGCAGTCGCGGCATTGGTCCTTGCGTTCGCGGCCTCGATAGTCAGCGCCGGGCAGGCTCTCGCAGCTACCTGCACGCAGACCGGGTTCTTCAGGGACAACATCAATCTCACGGCGGCGTTGATCAATCCCGGCGACTTCTCCGGGACGGTGGACGCCACGGGCTGCAACATCGGCATCTACTACGGACCGGGCTCGAAGGCCAAGGTCAATGGTGCTGAGGTGTTCGGCGCGAACTACTTCGGCATCGTCAACGACGGCGGCGACATCGACGTCAAGAATTCGTCGGTGCACAACATCGGTGAGGTGCCGTTCAACGGTTCACAGCATGGCGTGGGCATTTACTTCGTGAACGGTGGAACCGGCTCGATCCAGAAGAACACGGTCAGCCTTTATCAGAAGGGCGGCATCGTGGTGAATGGGGTGGGGAGCTCGGCAAAGATCCAGAACAACACCGTCACCGGGCTCGGCCGAGTCGACTTCATCGCACAGAACGGCATCCAGATCAGCCGAGGTGCTACTGGTGACGTCAACAACAACACCGTGAGCGGAAACGCCTACACCGGCGCGAACGGCGCGTCGTCCGGCGGGATCCTCATCTACGGTGGCTGCGGCGATCCTCTGACGACGGGCGTGGATGTGAAAAACAACACGCTGGTCAACAACGACGTCGGCATCTTTCTCTTCAACGGCGATGCGACGTGCAACGGGGCGCCGGCAACACCGACGAACAACTCGGCGCACAACAACACGATCAGCAACGACGCCGTGACGAACACCAGCGGCAACGGCGACGGCCGCGGCTACCAGGCCGGGATCGACGATGTCGGCAACAGCGACGAGATGACCAACAACACGATCTCGGGGGCGGGTTACGCGACTCAGGACCACCCGGCGTTCGTGAGGCCGATCGACACGACCCAGGCGATCAACCCGACGGTGCGCAACAACCGCATCAGCTAGGCATTCCTCATCGCCCGCGACGAGCGGGCCCTCTGGCTACTCAGCGACCGGGCGCACCTCGACGACACCGCCCGCGGGCCTGACTACGCCTCGCTCCGGGACGTCGGGCGAGTAAGCATGCAGACTATCGGGCCCGAAGGAGGCGAACAAATGAAAGAGCTGGTTGCTTGGACTGGCACACCCGTTGGCCGTTTCATCCGCGATCTCGTTGAAGGCGCCATCGCGGGAGCCATCGCCGCGGTTGTCGCGCTTCAGCTCGATGTGGCGACCCCGAAGGTGATCGTGGCCGCCGCGGTCACGGGGGCAATCGCCGCCGCCATCGCCGTCGCGCGGCGCGCGATCGTGAATACGGTGTCACCGACGACACCGGCGCAGCCCTAGGCTCGGCGAGGATCGAGAGAGGAGGCGCGGAGTGCCGAAATCAAGAGCTGAGCGGGCGCGCGGGCGCGGCGAGATGCCGTCGAAGCGCGCGCTCCGCGGAGCTCAAAAGATCGCGCGCCAGGACCCCGTGCGAGGGGTCACAAGCCGCGCGCGCAAGCGAGTGGAAGGACGCGAGGAGGTGCCGGATCCGAAGTACGGTGGCCGTCCCGGCGAGGAGAGGTCGAAGTGGCGGCCACCGGCCGAGCTCATGAGCCCTCGACTGCGGCGGCTCGCGCTGATCATCGCGATGATCTATCGACAGGAAGGGCAGCTGGAGAAAGCCCAGCGCACGCTCCTCGAGTACTACGAACTCCCGCACAGCCCGAATCACATCGAATGGCTCCGCCGGCTTGCTCCGCAGATTGGCATCGCCAGCCATCCCAACGCGACCGTCCGAGGGGAGTAATCCGAAATCGCTTGACACATGCGCCGCACCTTTGGCAACATCTCGCAGAATGATGATTACACCACCAGACGCCAGGAAAACGGCCACAGACCGGCTCATATCCGCCTCGGCCTCCTACGTCGACCCGCGCGATCTCGGGCCAAATAGCCCCGTACGCGACCTCGCACGGGCATATCTACAGGAGCTCCGTGACAAAGGACGGAGCGAGACGACGCTCCCGCGGTACGAGCGTTTCCTGATGGAGTTCCTCGAGTTCATCGAGCGCGACGAGGCCAAGCCGCGCGCCAAAGACATCGACATCCGGATCCTGAAGGCCTACGGCAGCCACCTGACGCGCCGCCGTCTCCTCGCGGGCCGCGACGTCGGCAAGCGACCAATTTCGGCCGCCTCGAAGAACATGCACCTGATCGCCCTTCGCGGCCTCCTGAAGTTCGGCGTCCTGCTCGATCTTCCGGTCCCCGGTCCGGAGAAGGTCGAGCTCGCCAAGGCGCAGGACCCGAGCCCCGACGCGCGGCACCTCGATCAGGAGAAGCTCGAGCGTCTCATGGACAGCTTCGATACGGCGACCGACGACGGCCTGCGCAACCGGGCGCTCCTCGAGTTCCTGGCCGCGACGGGATGCCGCGTGTCCGAACTCGTGGCGTTGGATCGCGCGAAGATCGAGCTCGACCCGCACGCCGTGAACCCCAAGGACGGCGTCCGCATTGCCGACGAGGTGACGGTGTTCGGCAAAGGCAGCCGCTACCGCCGAGTGTTCCTGCGTATGCGCGCGCGCGAGTGGCTCGAGCGATACCTCCGCAGCCGGAGGGACAAGGACCCGGCCCTGTTCATCACGGGGCGCAAGAAAGAAGGCGGCTCGTACCGCATGAGCGTGAAGATGGCTCAGACGATCGTCGCGGAAGCCGCGAAGCGCGCCGGCCTCGCCGAGAGCGTGTCGCCCCACTGGCTGCGACATGCCGCGATCACGGCGTGGGCCACGCAGATGAACGTCCCCGCCGCTCAGCGGCTCGCCGGACATCGCAACGTCGCGACGACGAGCCGCTACCTCGGGAGCACCGACGCCGAGCTGAAGGAGCTCTATAAGAAACGCTTCGGATAATCGTTCACCTGACGATCAGCTCCTTCGAGTCGATCTGATAGCTCTGGAGTAGCGCCTTCTCCCCCTCCATGACCCACGCGAACTGCTCGGTCGCTTCGCCGAGCTCGTAGGCGCTGTGGTAGCTCAACCAGATCGACGTGCCCTCACCTTCCAAGTCCATCTCGACGCCGGTGAGCTCGCACGCCCGGACGTTGCCGAGCTTCACGCGAACCGCGCTCATGAACTCCACGAACTCGGCCTCCGTGGCCGCCTCGCGGAAGTCCTGCGTCGTGTCGGCGTAGATCTGCGAATACTCGGAGACCGCGAAGAGATGGTGAAAACGCGCCACCGCGCGCTCGCCCCGGTCCTCGTCCTCGGCGAACGAGCACCCGCCCAGCAAGACCGCCAGCACCAGAAGACCGATCAAGGCTCGCATTTCTTTCGTCCTCCCTCGGCGCAGGACGCTACGCAGAGGAAGGCGCCAGGACGTCCGGGAAAAGGCCTAGCCGGTGCTCATTTCGCGGTGCCTAATCTTCCGGCCGAGGCAATCGCCCATCGCAACGCCGAACGTTCTTCGCGCAGCTGCCTCGCTGAGCTGTCTCACAACCGGGTAGCGTCGACCGTTAGATGGATGTGGCGCTGCAGCTGACCATAGACACCCTCGCGGAAGGCGTCGCCGAGCTCTCGCGACGGGACCCGCACCTCGCGGCGGTCGTCGCACGTCACGGCGCGCCCCCGCTGTGGGATCGCCCTCCCGGGTTCGAGACGCTCGTGCAGATCATCCTCGAGCAGCAGATCTCGCTCTCCGCGGGCCGTGCCGCCTACGGAAGGCTGGAGCGACTTGCCGGCGCCGTGACCCCGGAGCGCGTCGCCGCCTTGAGCGAGGCCGACCTACGAGGCGCCGGGCTCACGCGCCAGAAGAGCACTTACATCCGCGACATCGCGCGGGCGATCGTCGCCGGTGAGTTCGATCCCGCCGCGGTCGCGTCTTTGGACGACGACGAGGCCCGAGCCGCGCTCATCAAGCTCCGCGGGGTCGGCGCGTGGACCGCGGACATTTACCTGTTGATGGCGCTTTGCCGCGCCGACATCTGGCCATCGGGCGACCTCGCGCTTGTCGCGGCCATCCGCGAGGTCAAGCGAATGCGCACGTTGCCGAGCCCCGATCGCATCGGTCGTATCACCCGGGCGTGGAGCCCGTGGCGAGCGGTCGCGGCACGCGTGCTCTGGCATCACTACCTCAGCACGCCGCGCGTGCGCACGAGGGTCAGCGACGCGAAACCGTCTTCGCGTCGAACGCCTGCCCCGTCTCGACGTCAGGCCCCGAAAGGTCGGCGTTCGGCAGTCCGGTCCCCAAAGCCTTCGCGAGCCAGAGCTGCAGCCGTTTCGTCCAGGTCAATGGCTCGTACGCCTCGAGGTGGTCATACACGCGCTTGAGCATGGCGCGGTCTGCGTCGGTGAACATGTCGTCCTCCTCCAGAGCTTCGCGAACGATCCGATCGAGGTCGAGCGTGCCGGGACATTCCGTCGGGACGATCGCGTGGTGCGGAAGCACGGTGCTGCCGACCTCTAGCGTGAGTCCGTACCGGGTCGCGATATCGGCATGCAGTCGGGCGGACGCGGCGTACA
>Ga0193747_1000705_pt1 | contig 10225 bp, 7 predicted proteins | sample L1m2metaG_FD_143048 | JGI IMG/M metagenome (GOLD analysis project Ga0193747, IMG submission 143048) | Soil microbial communities from a riparian zone of the East river system, Colorado, United States - L1m2 | ecosystem: Environmental > Terrestrial > Soil > Riparian zone | place: USA: East River...
CACGAAACTGATTTGTTCGCGCAGCGACTTTATTTTGAAGCGGCGAATGTCAGTGCCGTCGATTCTGATATCGCCCGATGAAGGATCATAAAAACGCGGCAGCAGGCTCACGATCGTCGTCTTGCCCGCGCCCGTGGGGCCAACCAACGCCGCCAACTGTCCTGGTTCGATCTTGAGATTGAGGTCGCGGAGCACTTGCTCGCTGCCTCGGTCGTAGGAAAAGTTGACGCGATCGAATTCGATCTTGCCTTTGAAGCGCGGCGCGCGTTTGGCTCCACGCATGTCACGAATCTGCATCTCGTTTTCCAGCACTTCGCGAATGCGTTCCCATCCCACCGACGCTTTTGAAATCGTGTCAGTCATCTTCGAAAGCTCGCGCATCGGCTTGTACATCTTGCCGAGATAAAGCAGAAAGACCAGCAGCTCACCGGAGGTGAGCGCACCGGTCAAGACGAGCCGCGCACCGTACCAAAGCACCAGGCAGGTGCCGCACGCAACGATCATTTCTACGATCGGCGGCAACTTCGCTTTGACGTTCCGTGCTTGCAGCGCCTTCTCGACGCTTTCGCGACTCTCGCGTTCGAATCGTTTCTGTTCGTAATCTTCGCGCGCGAATGCCTTGACGACGCGAATCGAAGACAGCACCTCTTCGAGCACATTAACAACCTCGCCTTCCTGCTGGCGCATCGCGCGCGAGGCCTTTTTGATCCGATGTGTGTAGTAATACACGACTAGAAACAGTCCGGGCGCGACCATCAGGGCGATTAAGGTAAATGCCCAATTGAGGTAGAGCATGACCAGCATCATGCCGACGAGCGTCAGCACGTTGACGAGCAAGCCAAGCAAGACGCTTGAGATCAGATTCTGGACCGCATCAATATCGGTCGTGACGCGGCTAATCAAATCGCCTGTGCGCTTATGATCGTGAAAGGAAAGCGAGAGCCGCTGAATGTGACTGTAGAGCACGCGCCGCAGATCATGCATCACCCACTGGCCGACGCTTGTGGTCAAGTACTTTTCAAAATAAGAGCTGAGCGCGCCGACGATAGCTATCGCGAGCACGCTGAGGACGGCAAAGTCGAGAATAGAAAACTTATCGGAGCCAATCCAACCAACGATCCCGGCGAGCCAATCCGGCATTCGCTTTGAACCGAAGACATAATCGAAGACGATCTTGAGCGGCCAGGGCTCGAGCAGGTCGGTGATGCTCTCCCCGATGACTGCGATGAAAGCCAGCGTGAGGGTGGGCCAGTGGGGATAAAGCAGGTCGGTGATGCGAATCTTTTTCTGCATTTGTACGTTCGATCTGTGTCAGAACCGCGAGCGGTAGCGACCGGATCATTTTCCATTTCTCATCTTTCATTTTTCATTTTGACATTTGCGGATGCGCGGTGGCGTCAGCGATTCCGAACGCTCCAAAATGACAATCGAAAGATGGAAAATGACAAATGAAAATGATCCGGTCGCTACCGCTCGCGGTTCTGACACCGACTCTCGATGAATTATCTAACCGGCCAGACTGACCAGTTCGTTGATTCGCGCTTTGACCATGCGCGTCAAAGCCTCGATCTGTTCCGGGCTATAGTTCGCCGCACGGAATGCGTCGCTAATCTGCTGGTCGCTCAACTGCGACAGAATACTTCCCAACCACTTTGCCTGCGCGGCAGTGATGTCGCTTATCAGGTGTTTATTCTTGCCTTTGTAATCGAAGCGAACCATGCCGTGCTCGACTCCGGTAATAAACTTCGTGTCGGCGACGTATTGATCCGGCCGATTGCGCGTGTGGCCGATAAAGCGGCCTTCCTTGCCAAAGCTCGCGCCCAGATCGGTGTCAAAGTAGCGCGCTTCTTTCTCTCCGGTGGCCTCGTCGGTTACGAGCAGGATGTTGTTGTTGTGGTTTTGAATGTCCCAGTTATTAATCAAGGCCATCAGCACCTTCAACCCTTGGAGCTCGTTAGTGCCGACAAACGGATTCTTTGACCAATCCCAACGCTGGCCCAGGCGCTTTTGCCCTTTGATCCGCGCTTCGAATCTGGCGTTGTCGAAAGAGCCTTTGCCTTCGATATCAACGTGCGGAACCAGATAAGTAGTGTCGGCAAAATATCCGGCCGCCCAGACCAGCCGCGTCGCAGCGGTTTCCGATTGTGCTTCTGGTCCCACCTTCACCACCCATTCATTTCCGGCGCCGTCACGTACGCGGTACTTCTTTGAATAGCTGCGCGACTCGTCCGCGATAAAGATGACTTTGGAAAGATCCGGTTTCATCGCTTCGCCGCCTGGCCCGAGAAAGAGATCGCGCGAAGCGATGTCCGTCGGCTCTCGCCACAGAACGGGTTTCGCGTCATTGGGAATTGGTTTTGGATGACTCTTCTTGCTTTGTTGGCCTTGAATCGCAACGCTCAACAGCAATGCCGTGGCGATTAATATTAAGGCCACCTGCTTAAAACTTTTTCGCTCGAACATTTCTTTACACTCCTGTCAAATGCGAAAGAAAAATAAAAGGGTTACTTTGCCGATCCCGCAGCCGGGCCGATTTCCGGGCCCCGCAACTGTTCAATTCTAGTTAGATGACCTTCTCACGCATCGGTATTCCACGGTCTTCAAAATGGACCTGACTGTCGAAGTCCTCGTCGCCGATTTCACGAGCGACGCGTTTGTAGAACCCATCGGCCGATAACTCTCGGGCGTTAACGTTATCGCGCAGGTAGGCGTCAAGCACGCTCTTCAAATAATTGCGCAACTCCGCCTCGTCCACCGGGCAAACAACTTCGACGCGGTGATCGAGGTTGCGCACCATCCAGTCGGCGCTGCCGATGTATAGCTCTTCCTTATCGTCATTCGCGAAGTGCATGATGCGACTGTGTTCGAGAAAACGGCCGACGATGCTACGCACCCGAATGTTCTCAGAGAGTCCCGGCACACCGGGCCGTAACATGCAAATGCCGCGAACGATCAAATCAATCGAAACGCCGGCCTGCGAAGCTTCGTAGAGGCTTTCAATAATGCTCGCGTCAGCCAGTCTATTGAGCTTCGCCACGATGCGCGCCGGCCGCCCGGCTTTTGCATGTGCAGTCTCCCGTTCGATTAGCTCCGTCAATTTCTCGCGCAAACTAACGGGCGAAACCAGCAACTTCCGATAATGCTTTTGCCGCGAGTAACCGGTCAGGTAATTGAAAAACTCGCTGGCGTCTTCGCCGATCTCTTCGTTGGCGGTGAAGAGGCCGAGGTCCGTGTACGTCGATGACGATGTGGGATTGTAATTTCCGGTGGCGATATGCACGTATCGCCTTAGGTTTTGGCCTTCGCGCCGCACGACCAGGGTCAGCTTGCAGTGCGTCTTCAAACCGACTAGTCCGTAAACCACGTGCACGCCGGAACGCTCGAGTCGCTGGGCCCATTCGATATTGTTCTCTTCGTCGAAGCGGGCCTTCAATTCGATCAACACAGTTACCTGTTTTCCCTGCTCGCCCGCCTGTCTGAGAATCTCGGCGATTTCAGATTGCTGGCCGGTGCGATAGAGGCAGATTTTTATCGCGCGAACATCTTCGTCATCCGCCGCCGCCCGAATGAAGTTCGTCACCGCCGAATAATCGGTGTAGGGGTGGTGGACCAGGATGTCGCGCCGCCTAATGCCCTCAAAAATTGATTTGGGTCCTTGTAGAGGTTTGGGGATCGACGCGTGCAAAGGCCGATACTTCAATTCGGGCCGATCCAAATCGCACAGCGGGGCGAGATCCAGAATATTTAGCGGGCCATCGATTACGTAAACGTCATCAGGCTCGACTCCGATCGACTCCATCAAGTATGAAAGCATGTCGTCCGGCATGTCGGCCGACACTTCCAATCTCACCGGCGAGCCGAAACGCCGTTTTCGCAATTTCTGCTTTAAGACACGCAACAGATCATCTGCTTCTTCAGCGCGAATCTCGATGTCCGCGTCGCGCGTGACCCGAAATGCGTGTGGCTCGCTGACCGACATTCCCGGAAACAGGGCACCGAGGTTTGCCGCGATCACATCACTTAGGAACGCATACTTCGTTTTCTTGCCAACCTTTACCAGGCCGGGCAGCACCGGTGGCACCTTGAGCCGGACAAAACGCGCCTCGCGCTTCAAGGATGAATCCGTATCGAGCGACTCAACCATCAGCCCCAGGTTCAGACTGAGCCCAGAGATGTATGGAAATGGGTGGGCGGGGTCGACCGCCAACGGCGTCAGCACCGGAAATACCTGTCGCTGGAAATAACGATCCGCCTCATCGCGTTCCGTTTTCGATAACGATTGATAGGGCGCCAGGACAATTCCGTTTGCCTCGAGTTCAGGAAGAATCTGTTGCTTGAGACAACGGATTTGCTCGGCTATCAACGGTACCAGGCGTTTCCTGATCTCTGCCAACTGCTCAGCCGCAGTCATTCCATCCGGCGACGGCTGGAGCCAATCATGTTCGAATTCTTCTTTCAGGCTCGACACGCGGACCATGAAGAATTCATCGACGATATTTGAGAAGATGGTCAGAAATCGCAGCCGGTCCAGCAACGGGTTTCGATCGTTACTCCCTTCCTCCAGAACCTGCCGAAAGAACTCGATCAAGCTCAGCTCGCGATTCAGCAGACGCTTTTCCGCGGGCGGCGCCAGCGATAGTTTGGCTTTCGCGGGCTCGACCGCGCTCAGCCGCTCTTTGAGTTGAATGTTTGAGATTACTTGCATGATGATTAGATCTGATTTCTAAACGTACGCTTAACACAGTCTCCAAATAGATTTCCCTGTTCCTCAGCAACCAGTGTTAGCAACCAGTGTTCCGAGAATACGGTTCAGATCACCTGAACTCAGGCTTTAGTTGTTTGTTATGCAGTACGAGAGATAAATCAGAATAGACTTGCAAACTTAGCGTAAGTTTATCGTACGAATTTGCCGTCGCCGGCAGTGCTAAATCGGACGCTCCATCGACGATATGGAGTTACGAACTCAGCGAAGATTACGGCTGGCAGAAGTTGCGTATGCCCGACGCGCAGGGACGCTGACGAATTGATTTGACTCGATGATCAAAGCAGTCAGCCGGCCACCGTAGACACAGGCGGTGTCCAATCCAATCGCGCGGGGCGCGATGCGCGGCGCTTTTGCCGGCCAGTGACCGAATAGAACGATCTTCCGACCGCGATAGACGTCGTACCACGGAACGCCTCGTCGGCTCGAAGGATTCGCGCCCATTGTGCGTATCTCAGTCAAATCACTCGTCATCTGTCGCCGCAGCGGGACGCCTGGACGCACGCCCGCGTGCACCACCAAATGCGAGCCAAGATCGATCGTGAATGGAAGCGATCTTAGAAAGTCAAAATAACGTTCGCGTTGGACGTCGAGTTGGACCAGGGTTGCCTTCTGCTCTTTGGTGAGACGGGTTGGTTCACCGCGCCAGTGTTGCCGCAGTTTTCGATCGTGATTGCCGATCACTGCCGAGAAGCGTTTATCTTGAATGAAGAGATCGAGAACTTCGCGGCTCTTTGGGCCTTTGACGATCAAATCGCCCACGGCCACGACGCGATCGTCTCGGCGCAGACCAATCAAGTCAATCAGATCCGTTAGCTCGTCAAAGCATCCATGTAGGTCACCGATGACGATTGTGCGGCGCATCTCCAACGATTAGTCAAACAAGTGGTGTACCGCGTCGGTGTTCCAGTCGCCGAGATTTGCGGTCACCACGTCAGCGCCGGCAGCCCGCAACGTTTCAGCAGATACTGTATTAGTCACTCCGAGCGTGTGCATGCCGGCGCCGCGGCCAGCCAGAATTCCGGGCGGCGCATCTTCGATTACCAGACACTCAGACGCAAGGAGTGGCAGCTTTCGATTCGCTCGTCGCGCTTCGTTCAGCAACTCGAGCGCGCGCTGGTAACTATCGGGCGCGGGCTTGTGTTTCAATCCCGGGCCCGCGCTGACCAGAACCGAAAAGCATTTATCAAGAGAAGCGAGCTTCAAAACGTGCTCGATCTCGCTGCGTTCGGCCATGCTGACGAGGCCCAATGCATAACGTTGCGCTGCCGCTTTGATAAAAGTCACGACGCCCGCCGAAACCGGCAGTTCTGCGCTGATAAGTTGTCTATGCAGTTGGTGTTCGCGGTCGATGACTTCGCGAGTCTTTTCGTCGGTTACCGTTTTTTCCGCGCGCGCGTAGGCCGCTCGGACAAAGGCGACATCGTCCATTCCCAGGCAGGCGAAATAATCGTTGTCTGAGAAATCGAGACCCTCGCCGTTAAGGACTTCGCGATAAGCTTTCAGATGGATTCGTTCGTCATCGATGATGACGCCGTTGAAATCGAAAAAGATCGCGTGGATCATTTTGCAGGGGGTTAGATAACGCCTTGACCTGACACGATCGAAGGGACTGTCAATTTATCGATCTTCTCGTTCTGCTGCGTAAACAGTTGCGGCAGACGCTCGCTCTCCAAGACATCCAGGCGGCGCAAGACTTCGGTCAGCGCCAATTCGTTTTTCAGGTTCACCTGGAAATCCAGATCGGAGCGCAGCCGATCCTTACCCTGCTGCCGATTTTGCGACATCATAATAATCGGGCCCTGTAACGACGCTACCACCGCCAGCACGAGATTCAGGAAAACATACGGAAACGCGTCAAAGCCTCTTTCGCGCAGCACCCAGGTATTCACCGCGCACCAGAGGAGCAGAAATAGCAGGAAGGCTCCGATAAACTTCCAACTGCCGCCAAACTCCGCGAGGTTGTCGGCCATGCGATCGGCGATAGTCATGCGCTTGTCCTGCTCTTCGTTGACGTTGCGCGACACGCGTTGTTGCAGCAGTTTGTCCGTGCGGCGCAAACGCGCAAAGCTGGCGCTCAGCATTTCTAAAGCGACCTTCGGATTGTCATGAATAAAGCCTAGAAAGTTTTCTCGGGACAATACAGCCAGGCGCGCGTCTTCCGCCACTGTGGCATCGGCCGAGCGCTGCTTGCCATCGATGATCGCCATCTCGCCGAAGAAATCACCCTGGGCCAGTTCCGCCAAAACGATCTCTTTTTTATCGTCGTCACTGATCGTGATTCGCACGCGACCGCTTTCGATCAGGTACATGGCGTCGCCCTGGTCGCCAGCGCGAAATAACGCGGCGCCGTTGGGCACGTCGCGCACACTTAGCAGGTTGCGAAGATCCCTGGCGGCCTCATCGTCCAGCGACGCAAACAACGGGACCGAACGAATCGCGTCCAGCGTCATCTCTTGAGGGGTTGGTGTTGTCATAACTACCTCCGGTCAGTGGTCAGTAGTCCGTTGTCAGTTGTCAGTTGTCAGTTGTTCATTGCAAGCGGAGTCCCCTGTCCATTGTAGGTCATCTGTTGCTAGTCGAGTTGTCTGTTTGCTGACTAAACCGAGCTTGTACTAACTACTGACTGACTTACTACTACTGACCACTGACCACTGACCACTGACTACTGACCACTACTAACTCTTCCATCTTTCATCATAATGATTCGATCCGCGTAACCGCTTGCCAGGTCATGATCGTGAGTTACCAACAGCACCGTCAAGTGGTCCCGATCGACCATTTCTCTGAGCAGGGCCAGCAGCTCATGCGCGCGCGTCGAGTCTAAATTTCCGGTTGGCTCGTCGGCAAGCAAAACCCGCGGCCGATTCGCCAGCGCCCGCGCGATCGCCACCCGCTGCTGTTCGCCGCCGGACAGTTCCGCCGGGCGATGATCCATCCGATCCGATAATCCGACCCGCTCGAGCAAATCTCGCGCGCGCTCTTTGCGGGCCACCCCCCGCAATCCGCCGAACGCCAGCGCCAGCAGAACATTCTCGGCCGCAGTCATCGTCGGAATCAGATTAAAATTCTGAAAGATCATCCCGACTGAGAATCGTCGATAGCGCGCCATCTCTTTCTTGGTAAGAGGCGCGAGCGGTTGAGAATCAAACAGGACGTCGCCACTGGACGGTTGATCAAGTCCACCCAGTAAATTCAGCAGCGTCGACTTGCCCGAACCCGAGGTCCCCTGAATCGCGACAAACTCGCCCTCATCAGCGCTCATGCTGACGCGATCCAACGCGGTCACCTGATTGGTTCCCATCTGATAGATACGCGTGATTTCGCGAGTTTCGATTAAGGGCACTAGTTAAAAGGAAGGAAAGCTACAGCCAACGCAATTCCGAGTCTCAAGCAGCTAGTTTGCGGCGACGCGACCGAAACGCCTTTTGTAGTGCGTCCTCCATCTGATGCAGGGTCTCACCCGAATAATAGCGGGAACTGCAGTTTGGACATTCCTCCGCTTCCACATTCTGAAAAGCCATCTTTACCCAGCGACCACTGGGCAGCCGAGAATGGTGAGTTGGATTGGTTACGACCGTCTTAGTCCTGGTCCCACATTCATCACAAGTGATATGGATCGGTTTATTCTTCTTCGATCTCATATACAGTGATCAAAACAACTTGTCGCGCTTCGAACCTACCGGAATTTGAACCATTCTATCATCTGTCGTTGCGCCCTCAACCAAATATCGTGTTCCGCGTGGATCAGCGGTTAACTTGCGAACAATATAACCGCTCAAAATGGCATTTTCAATGTCATCGACAGTAAGACGTAGTTGCAGCATATTCTCTCCGAAATGTGGGCCAGCCAGGTATCGGCGATCGATTATTTTCTGCCTGATTCGCTGGAGGATGGACATGTTCGGCTCAATTGCTTGGGTACTCCCGGATCTAAAGGCTATTGATTTGCCGTGGCTACGCGCCAAAGTTCGAACGTTTCTTCGTCAAAACCCTTTAAAGTCATTTCAAAACGCGAAGCCACTAAATCATTACTCGGATCGCTTAAAAGCTTTCGCACCTCCGGATCGGAATATACCGCATCCGAAATCACCACATCAGCTCCGGTTGACTGTCCTTCCAATCGCGCCGCTAGATTAACCGTCGATCCAAAGTAATCCAACCGATCGTTTAGCGTCACGGCAATACATGGCCCAACGTGAATTCCGGCTTTCAGCGTCAACGGCTGCGTTCCGTCAGCAGGAAAGGCCAATCGTTGCTGTGCCTTCATCATTGATTTCAGCGCTGCGACCGGTTGGCGAAAGACGGCCATCACCGCATCGCCGATCGTCTTCACCAACGCACCGTCCTCATCCGCGACGAGTTCTTTCAAGACATCGAAGTGACTCATCACCTGACCAAAAGCGGTTGCGTCCCCAATCTCTCGATAGAGCCGCGTCGAACCCTTTAGGTCCGTGAACAAAACTGTCAGAGTGCCCACGGAAATTTGTTCACCGGGCCGCAGCGCTTCGGTCGCAAACAGATCACGAAACACTTGCAGCGCGGTCGCCTCTGCGGCGGTCGCCGCGTCGTCAGTCCATGCGGTGCGTTCGAGAATAAATAACTGCTCGGCGTCGCTCGCATTCTCGAGCGTCAGCATGGCATCCTTCGCCATTACCAACTCTTCACCAATCCAGCCATCGGTTCCGGCGCGCAAGGTCACGTTTCTCTGTGCATCTTTGGTCGCGCGTAGTTGCTGCCAACCCGAGAGGCCCAGGGTGCGCAATCGGTAACGCCCTTCATCCAACGATAAGTCGACCGTTCGACTGGACTGGGCCGGTAACAGTTGTTGGGCCGCCACATGTGGGGTTACTTGCGGCCCGCCGATGCAAAAGTTCTCGGTCTCGATTTGGCGAATCGATCCGTTTGGTCGGAAGGTAAGCTCGATCGATTGTTCAAAGTTCACGGAAAAATCGATGTTGCACCCCGGACAATGAACGTTCGATGCGATGTCTTTCAGAGATTCCCTGGCGGCGCCACCGCGGCACATCGGACAAATCAAGTTCCATTGCAAGTCCAATATTCCAACTCGCGTCGCGTAAAGACATGCTTCCAGGACTGCTCGTTTCGATTGCTTCCATTGCCGCGCCAGCTCGTACGGTCGGATTCGCGCCAGCGCAAAATCGTCTGCGTTCTCAATGGTGTCTACCAGCAATGCGACCAGCTCGCTATCAATCCCCTGCGCCGCCAGCCTCTCGCTGAGATCGAGCAAACGCGCCCTGCCGCCGGGAACGAATTCAACATCGCGTGAAACACCAATGCTCGCGCGTCCATGTTTGGCGAGTTCATCATATTCACGAAAAGCGCGAGCAAAATTGCGGGCGCTAATCACGCCAATTTGAATTGGAATGGCAATCAGGCCGAGGATGTTCTTCGGGCGGGCCCATACTTCATAGACGAGTTTCGTGCCCGATGATGGTTTCT
>Ga0193747_1000707_pt1 | contig 10219 bp, 11 predicted proteins | sample L1m2metaG_FD_143048 | JGI IMG/M metagenome (GOLD analysis project Ga0193747, IMG submission 143048) | Soil microbial communities from a riparian zone of the East river system, Colorado, United States - L1m2 | ecosystem: Environmental > Terrestrial > Soil > Riparian zone | place: USA: East River...
ATTTACATATCCACCGAGTATGTGCTTTTTTGCTGGCGGTGATTCTCTCATCATTACGGCTGGTGTTCAGGGTTTTATCGAAGCTAAAAAATCAACACTCAAGATAAGGATGGATGAAATCGTGAATAAAGCAATTCACGATCTAAGGATTGGCGATTTAAGATTAGGATCGGAAGCCACCATGACGGAGCAGAAAACCGACATTCAGACACTGCTACTTCAAGAAACAAGACAAAAGCTATTTGGTAGAAATGTGTCAGCACGCGGCTCGATCATGTCCGTTCATGATGATCTGTGGTTCTTTCCCACTCAGATACAATTTTCATAGAGGTGTTTGAAAATGCAACATATTCAGCCGTCACTCATGCAGATGCAAACAGCATTTGACCATTTCAACGAGCATCGAAATACACTAAAAATGACAACAGGATCAGCAGAGCTGGATTCACTGATAGACAGCATACAAGAGGGCCAATTCTATTTATTTTATGGAAAGAATAAAGCGATTCTTGATGGATTGGTTCATGGACTTCTTGTGAATTGTGTACTGCCTGTTCGAGAGCATGGTTTTGAATCGATGGCAGTATATATGAACTACGTAGATTATTACCAGCCGGATAAATCACTAGTCCTTAACCCAGAGAAAATAGCAATCGCCGCGAAATGTGCTGGATTAGAACCCAAAATTGTATCCAAGAATATATTTGTTCAGATGGCCTATAATCAGCAGCACCAATTAGCAGTAACGAAGGAAATTTCCGAATTGATTGAATCAAAGAAACAAGACATAAAGCTCTTGGTTGTTAACAATCTGACCAAATTTTTTAAAGAATCAAAAAACAGGAATTATGCTGCGAACAGGTTAAAGGAAGCTTTAGGAATGCTATGTAGGATTTGCGCGCGGAAAAAGATTGCGCTGATATGTACCGGTGATGCAAACATTACAAGCAGAGGAATCATTCCAAGACCGATTGGAGGAACATTTCTAAAACACAGTGTAAACGTGATTGTGCTTTTGAGAGAATGCTCAATTTCTCGCCCTTTAGCATTCAAGGCTACTTTGATCAAACATCAATATGCGAAGACACCCAAATCTGTAATCACAAATACAAGGAAAACAGGACGCGTGCTACTATTGGATAGATGAAATGGGCAGAATCACACCATCCTTCAGACAATTATATGAAGAAACGATATCTGAGCTCAAAATGGAATTGCAGGCCGCATTAGTGGATCTCGGTCATAAAAGCGCATTTGATTTGCTATTGAAAGAAGCATGGAATTCAGAGCACGCCGCTATGGGAACTTCTACTTTGCCCACTGTATGCGATAAATTGAACATTATGGCTTCTATACACAATAGAAAGCTTATCGCGGTGCTAGTGCGACAGCTGAATGAAAGGGATTCGATAATCGAGAAATTTGATGAGAGGATTATATCGCTTGAGGACCAATTAAATCATATATCCTTTAAAATTAATGGAAAAGGAGCAGAGGAAGAAGACAAGAAAAAAGAGAGCGTCATAACATAATGGATTGCTGCATCGGATGGCTGCTCGATGTTTCTATAGAACAAAATCGCGCAACAATTTGGATAAAGACATCAGAGGGAGCAATACTCAAATTAGAAGACACTTATCAACACAATTTCTATGTGCTGCCAAAAGGTGGAAATACAGGCGCCGATCTTTTTCAGATCTTATCCCAGCAATCCGTAGTGAAGAAAGTCGAGTGGGAGGATAAATTCACTGATCTATTTGATTATGATAGATATGGGATGAAACGGCTGATTTGCGTTTATCCAGAATCACTGCTTTGTTATAAAACACTTCTAAAAAGACTGGAAAAGGACCCAAGAGTGGCCCAATTATTCAACACCGATCTTTTGCATGTTCAGCAATATTTGTTCACGAAATTAAAAATTGAACCGACGAACAAAGTGGAAGTGCAGTATGATAAGAATGAATCAAGGCTAATAAAAATAACCAAAATCGATGAGGATCTGGCAGCCGAGCCACCGCCATTTTCAATTTTGTATTTCGAAATTCACACAACATCATCAATGTACAATTTGGGTGATGATCTCAATGATGCGATCACAGATATAAGAGCCAGATATCAACACGAACCAGAAATCTCATTTGAGGGCAGCGAGGATAGTGTTCTCAAAGATTTTTCTGAATATGTTCAGGATAACGATCCAGATATTCTCGTTTCTTCAAACCAGCATTCTCGAAGCACCACTGTTCTTGATTCTTTATGTGTGAGAATGAGAAAGCTTGGCCTTGATCTAAAGATTGGAAGAGACAATAATGCAAACAAGATTAAAGGAAGGGTATATCTCAGCAACAAGTCGTTTCACAGCGATTTAGACTTGGTGGGCCTAATTGAGAGGGCTCAATTTGGTTTTCTTCCACTGAGCTTGGCAGCACGTTACGGCATGAATCGTTTAGTAGAAAGCCGGAATTGTTACGAGCTTATCCAAAGGGGCTTTGTATTTCCGCGTTCAATACATAGCCACGAACGCATTCGTACTCTTGACGAAATAATAGCCAAAGATAAAGGCGGCATGATATTCTCCCCTAAAATTGGATTGCATGAAAACGTTGTAGTACTAGATTATGAAAACGAATATGCGAATCTAATTCTCAAGCATAATCTAAGCTACGAAACGGTCACATCAACGGAAGATGGAAGAATTATCGGAAGCAAGGATAATCCCGGCCTGCTTCCAACGGTTTTAGAAAAAATCCTCAAGAGACGAGTATTTTTCAAGAATCTACAGAAATCCTTCCTCGTTGACAGAAATGAATGGCATTGTTGCGAGCATCGAATCGTTGCACTCAAAGATATCCTTGTCTGCCTTTACGGTACCACTGGTTCATTTTGGAATAGATTTGCCAACGTAGCGGCCTTGGAGGAAATAAACAGATTGTCACGTGAAATATTGATAAAAACCAAAGACATTGTTCAGGGATTGGGATTTGAATTATTATATGCTGATACTGATTCTGTGTTTCTAAAGAAAGTCGGCGCGTCTTTAGAAGACTTTGAATCTGTAAAAAATGTACTTGGCACAGAAACGGGTCTCCCAATTTCCCTCGAAAATTATTACAAATTCCTCGTGCTTCTTCCCTTAGAAGCCGATGAGAAAATTGAGGCCCTGAAACATTATTTTGGAATTACCCACACAAATGAATTGATTGCGAGAGGAATAGAGATAAGAAGACATGACGCACCAAATTTCATAAAGGAATTTCAGACAGAATTGCTTTACACACTTTTTGATTTCAAGGATTCAGCTGAAGTGATTTCCAAAGGGTTCGAGAATGCTCTGTTGCTTGTTACGAAGACAATAGACAATGTCATGACCGGTGAAATTCCACTAAAGGATCTGGTGGTATCGAAGATGCTGAGACAGAACCTAACCAAGTATAGAAGTCTGTTTCCACATGTTTCGGCCGCGCTCCAGCTCGCAGAGGCTGGAAAATCTTTGGTACGTGGAGATATGGTTCAATACATTTACACAAATGGGGTTCATAAAAATCCACTTCGCAGGGTCATGCCTCTAGATCTTCTGGGCAAACAGGCTGATTATGACAAAGAAAAATATCGTAATATGTTGTTAGAAGCCGCCGAAACGGTACTTGGGTATTTTGGTTTTGATAGCACGATTTATGGTGGTAATATTCGAACGAAAAATAGGAAATGGTGGTATGAGCTTAATCAGGAGCGTCGAAAAGACGTAGAGACTGAGAGAGATGTTTATAATGCCTAGACTGAAGAAGATGTAATTAGCCCTTGAGTAGACAAATATTTCTCGGCGTGTTCTAGTGCATTTCTTTCAATCTCAGATATCGAGTGATCAATCATTGCTTTAAATTGTAATGCGTTAACCACCGCCTTTCCTCCGTAGTGATTGTTAAAGTATACTCGAAGAACCTTTGTCTGTTTTCTTATTTGATCCACTTTCTCAACCCACGGCTTCAATTCTCGTTCTGAATACAAATAATTATACCAATAGTGTCCCTTAGTATTTCTTCCATGAAATCGCAAAAATGAATGATCTGCGGTGAGTGTAATCCTTGATAGGAATTGGAGATTTTCTTTTGCTGGAGAATCTGTCATTACTGCTGCGATGTTGTAATGTTTGAGCATTTCCCATGGCCCTTCCGTCTCCCAAGATGGATGTCTGAATTCCATAGCATAATCATAATCACCACTTGTAGACAATCTATCCAGAAATTGTTCAGTGTTTTTAAATTCTTTAACAGTGAAGCTTGGAGGGAGCTGGAATAATATTGCGCCCAATTTGTTTGCTGTTATTAAGGGAGATATTTTATCCAGAGATTCCTCAAAAGACGTCATGGCTCCTTTTTTGATATCGAGTCTCTTGACATGAGTAACCGTTTCCGGCACTTTTATAGAAAATTGGAATTTCTCTGGGGTTGCTCTGCTCATGCCGATAAATGTGCCCTTCGTCATATGGGAATAAAATTTCTCGTAAAAGGTGGAATCCATCTCTGCTGTGTTAAAGAATTGAGAGTAATATCGCAGTCTCTTGGTGTCCTTGTCAGGATAGAATACTCCTGTCCAACCACCCTTGTCAGCACAATCAGGATAATTCCAGCCTGAACAGCCTAACAGTAGCTCAACCATGGTGCTTTACAGTATCTCCGCTTTCATTTTTTTCACGCCGCTTAATTTTGCAATTAATTCGTTTATCATCTTCTGCTGTTCTAAGATTAAAAACAAAAATAAAGCCTCTGCGGAGAAATTCTCTCCCCTGGCTTTTACACATGAAACGTACTCACTTTTTCTGCATCGATTTAACATTTTACGGAACAAGAGTCTATTTTCCTCTCGCAATGCATACCCAAACCGTCCCCAAGATTCAATCTCCTTTGTAAGAATAGCTTTATTCGAGCTCATTTGCGGTTTTGATCTTTCGTAAAGCAAGATCACAGAGTACCTAAAATAGCTCGCGCATAGAGACATCTACTTACAATCAGGCTTGACACTTAGCTCTTCTTCGATTTCTGTAGACTAGCCTTTAGCGCTGCGACTAGATCTTTGGTTTGCTCTTTTACCTTTTCAGGTTTCGCGACAATCGGTTTACCCTTGGCTTTTGAGTCTATTAGCTTTTCTAATTCTTTAGCGTAAGCATCTGAATATTGGCTTAGATCAAAATGTTCGCTTGAAAGATTTTCTACCAGCATTTTTCCCAATGACAATTCCTTAGTATCTACATTCGCTCGCTGTAATTCTTTCAATTCGCTAATTTCATCGACGGGTCTTATTTCATCTAAATAATGGAGGAGATGCATCACTATCGCTCTTTGATAGGGCCGAAGAGCAACAATATGCTCTTTATCCTTGAATACCACCTTCCCCACTGCTATCTTCTTGGTTTCGGTTAGTACTTTTACAAGAAGCGAGTATGCCTTGTCGTTTTTGGTCTTATTGTCCGGAGCAACGTAGTAGCTCTTCTCGATCATAATAGGGTCAAGCTCCTTTTCGTCTACAAATTCTTTAATATCTATGGTGTTTGTCGTTTTGAGCTTAATCTTGTCCAAATCTTGCTTTTCAAGTATTATATATTGATCTTTTGTAATCTCGTAACCTTTTTTAATATCAGAATATGCTACTTCTCGCTCTTCAACCGGACACCATTTTTTATATCTAATTCTATGACCATTTGCGCATAATTGGTTAAAAGAGAATTCTCGGTCTTCTGTGGCTAAATATACTCCTACAGGAATATTCACTAGCCCAAAGCTAATACTGCCCTTCCACGTTTTCGATGCCAAGTTGATTTCAAGTAATAGCTGAGCTTTCGTTTTTATATAAGCTATAGAAGGAAAGCTAGGAGCTTTAGCTAAGATTCTTTTTATGTAAGAACATTTTTGTCTGGGTCAGACCGTGCTTCAAATTTCATGCCGTTCCACATTCAATTTTGGTACCATGTTTTGGATCAAATCCTGTATTTTCAATTATTAGCTAAAATAACCCTTGTCAGGACGGGTATTTTACCGACGCTTAAGGGTTTTGAGCATATGGATTGATACAATATATTTAGATAATAGTGATGACGATCATTAGACTCGCATCGGTGTTTGAATATTGATCCCGATAATAATCTATGATTCTCAATAATGTTATTCCTCATAATGTAAGTGATCGAGAAACGTTTGATTCTAGGCCAACTGATGGTCACCGAAAACGCGAAAGTACTATAAAAAGCCTATGAGAAAGATCACCGATCGATTGGTATCAGTATCTTTAATACAGGTATGACTTAGAGGTAAGGTCATTGAAAAGAAAAAATTATTCAATAGGCGGTAGGTGTGAGTGCATATGCCATAAAAGACCTAATACTGATTCCTGTGGCTATTGTATCTCCTCGCACTCACCAAGATTCGACCGAAGAAGATAACTATGCTTAGTTGAACAGACCTGGAACTGTCTAATATTATTTTATACACCTTTAAGCTAAACAAGACTCATATGTGTACGGTTTTAGGTTCATGAATTTGCTATAATGCATCTTTATATCCTACCGAGGTAAATAAATGAAATACCTGCGACATCAGTCCTTAGCTGTCTATTCACTATACGTTTTTGTTACTATATCTCATCTTCTATTAGCTTGTGCTGTTCTTGATAAAATTCCCACACTCCCAGGTTTTCCATATAATTTGATGTCCAAATCCTAATTTGCTATTTGCTATTTGCTATTCTCTATTCTCTTACCAGCGTTTGTTGAACATGCCATTAAAGTATAAAGAAATATCACTGGCGCAAGCTCCTCCACTTATGGTTGTTTACCTGCCGCAAGCTCTACTTTTAACCTTCGTAAAACGAGCAAGAACTATCAATTAAATCTACTATTATTGTTCGTGTTCCATCTAAATACATATAATTAACACAATGATTATACTATTAATGCAAATTGGATGGTGAAGTAGCGATGCAATTGCATATGCCCCGTACTCGTGGATTAATTATCCATATTCTGCTTCTTTTTGCTTCTACTGCCATTTCTACCACTACTGTTGTCTATGGACAAATATTCTTCCCGAAAGGCCAAACTACTACCCCTACAAACAACAATTCTACTTTTTCCCCTGCATCTCCATTATTGGCACATGCAAAACCGCAAAGCCAACCTTCAACTCCTAGTAGTAGTAACGCCCCCTCCACTCTTTCACTCATACTACAAGTAAAGCCACATTTAGTGAAAATTAGTTCTCCCACTAAAGGTGAGCAAGTTACTGTCGGTAAAGATCTTGTGATTGCTGGAACATCTGCAGGTAATACCAATGCTACTTCTATCAATTGCCAAGTTTCCGTAACTGTAAATGGAATAAAGCCATACCGACAGGCAACAGCATCTGGTCCTAACGGACCTGGTGACTATTCAAAGTGGAATTTTACGGTAACTTCAAAGTATACTGCTATTAAAGCGGGACAAAACAAAATAGCTGCTAAATATTCTTGTGCTAATAGTCCTAGGTCCTATTACAATAGTGTAAATGTAACCGGAGTAACAACGACTGTTACTAATTCGAACATCACTGCTACTGCTGGAGAAACTGAAATTAACCTCAAACCAAAATATGCTCATTTTATATCTATGCCTACGTCAGCTAATAACAAAGAGCGTCAGGTCAAACTAATTGTAAATTATACTGCTGCACCTAGTACACCAATTCTCAACAAAACAATAAATGCCGTAACGAAAGTTTACGGTGTCAACGGAACTTTGATAAAGACATCCTCTTTTCCAACCGGATTTGTTGTAAAACGCTTTGGTACTGAGCAATCAGCGACTTCAATAAAAGATAATAAAATACAACAGCTAACAGCAGTTGTGCAATTTGTGACTAGAGACAAATTACAACCACTTTCAAACCCGATTACGGTTAAATTAGTTTTTGGACAGAAAATAAGTAATCGAGTGTAGCATTAGTAACACACGCAGAATTAAGCAGTGTAACGTCACATCTAATTCAAAAAACATGCTAACAATGATGATCTTCTGTGGTGACTTAGGCCAAATAAATTTATGGAAAGGGTAATTCGAAGTCTGGCTTTGCAGAATGAACAAGATTCCAACAATGCTCAATGAAGCCTATGAGGAATTTGGTATATCGAAAAAGAAAATTAAAGAGACGATCTCGGAGTCAGAATATGTTATTCATCCACAACTGACATTTACATTTATCTTGACCACTCACTAAAATTTTAGATCCCATACCTTTTGACAGAGCTTGTAAGAACAAAAACCTATTAGTAGAAGGTTAAATGGTATAATGTCCACTCTTAAGATGGGACCTTTTTGCTTGGCATTCTTGTGTATATTAAGTCAAATGTATTAGAACTAAGTCTCAGAAGTATATTCTAGATATTTTTCAATTAGATTGGTATTTAACGCCTTTATATAGTTTCGTCATACATCTTTTGTGGAGGGTGTTTGATATGAGACTTCGCAGATTAGAATCAACGGTTGCTATTATGATTCTTCTTGTCTCAATAAGTTGGATTTTCTCATTACATGTAAATGCTCTTTATGCAATGCCAGATCACAGTACTGTTAACGCAACATCACAACCGCTTACCAAAGATAATAGCACTACTTCCAGTGCTCCCTCTGTCTTACATTTGTCCTCCGTCTCATCAAATAATGGGACTTCATCAACATCAGGACCTTCTACCAACAACAAACCCGACACAAGTTCTGCCACTGGTTCAAACAGCGGGACGACTCACACGCATCATGGTACCAGCACCAGCACCAGCAATCATCATAACGATAACAGCAAATCAAATGATCTTGCCCAGAAGATAATAAACAAGATTAAGCAAAAATTCAAAGTAGGAGATGTTCCTTTTCCTTGACAGCTTCCATAATATTGTGTCACACCTGCATGTAGAATAAATGGCTTATTAAGGCAGCATAGTTATAACAATCCATGTTGTCTTCTCAGTCGTATGTAATACTTAATGGTGGGAGATCTCTAATGTGCGATATTTGTAAATATGAAATCAAATAACTATTTCAAGAAAGGTAAGCGGCCAGATGAATCCCAATCACAGACGACTATCATTATGTTGCCTTCAGATGCCAATCCAAAAGGGAATGTTTTCGGTGGTACGATACTTAAACATGTAGATCTTATCGCAAATCTTGTTGCTAATAGACATGCAACGCACGCGAACACGGTGACCGCAAGTATTGACAAGATGACATTTTTAAAGCCAGTATATATTGGAAATGCATTGATACTTTCTGCAAGGCTTAACTATGCGAAAAGATCCTCTATGGAAGTTGAAGTTACAGTACATGCAGAAGATCTTGACAATGGTAAACGAGTTCTAACCGGGACTGCATTTGTTACCGTGGTAGCCCTTGACGATGAGGGAAAACCAACTGAAATTCCTCCATTGAACTTAGATCGTGATAATGATAAAAGACGTTTCCGTGAGGGTGAATCTAGAATGATAACCAGAATAAAAGATGCAGGTAGAGTATGGACATATAAGACTACAAGCCAAAGTGAATAATAGATCTGTACCGGAAACTCTGGGCGTACAACGTAGAGGAGATCTTGGCGGTTTCAGACAGGAAAGTAATCTGATTTTAGATTACAATAGTGAGTATTGATGGAACGTAATCAAGTGTAGGACTTGATTTAAATAAATGGGCATCTGATAGCAAGAGTATGTGACGTAATAGAATGGCGTCTATTGTAGGCCCATTGCGCGTGTAAGGAACTGGAACTGATTTGCCGACTCTATTGCATTCATGTTTACTATACCACCACATCCGATCGAATGAGCAAGCACACCAAGACCGAATATCGCTCTCGATAATGGTACTCCATGATGTAGAGCCTCGAGCCCCAATGACAATCCATTTTTAATACAACCCATCGCTGTTTCCCCTGCAGATGTTAAAGTACCGTTTTGACTAACAAGATCATTGCATGACTGAAGCAGTATGTTCATTTGACTTATGTTATTGCAGAGCATGTTCCAGTCAATTCCTGACGGCGCAGTCATGTTCGTATCTACTTTCGTATTATTCTGACCGAAGGCCTCTGGAACTAAATGAATAACACCCACTAAGATGACGGAAGAAAGAAATATCATTCTAGTCCCTTGCATTCTGGAACTTACGTCGCTTACTAATATTAATCCACTCGTTTGATAGCCC
>Ga0193747_1000708_pt1 | contig 10200 bp, 6 predicted proteins | sample L1m2metaG_FD_143048 | JGI IMG/M metagenome (GOLD analysis project Ga0193747, IMG submission 143048) | Soil microbial communities from a riparian zone of the East river system, Colorado, United States - L1m2 | ecosystem: Environmental > Terrestrial > Soil > Riparian zone | place: USA: East River...
CCCCGGGCGTCCAGAGTCCGTGTCAGAACCGAGAGCGGTAGCGACCGGATCATCAAGTTTCGCGGGAATTGTTAGATCCCATCGCTACCGCTCCGGGTTCTGACACAGACTCTTCACGCCTGGGAAGCGAGATTCCAATGATTCCCTAGCCTCCTTCAGGAGGCTTTCCTCGTATGCCTTCAGGCCAATCATCCTCTTCGCATTCAAATTTCTCCAGGCCGCCAAAGGCGATCAATCAGCGGTTCGCGCGAGTGCGTGGCCCAGGCAAAGTGAAAGTGGAGTTGGTGGAATACGTGAGACATCGACTCGATCTCCTGAAGGATATTGGATAAGCCTGCTGAAGGAGGCTAACAAATTAATCCTGTTACATCGCCGTCCCAGGCGTAAACGCCTGGGCTAAAGAAAAGCTGCATCATAGTAAACACCTATCCAGGCTTCTTCGCCGCGATGGCGTCAATAATCACGGAGCCGCTTTTCAAACCGGGCGCAGATGCCTCAAGCGTTATTTTTCCACCCGCGACTGCTTTAATCATCACGAAACAACCTCCTCGTTAAGCGCGGCGCGCCGCCGCTTGAAAGGGCTCGTGACTATTATTATCTGCGCTGTCGACGGCAGCAATCACTCCTGGCCCGCTAATCTTGAAGCTAATTAAATCGTTCGCGTCAGGAACAATAATGCCATTCTCATCGGTTACTATCACGGTCACATACGAAACGTCATCCCAAAGCGGAGCTACACTCGCACGATCGGCGGAGAGCAAAATCTGCGTGGGCCTGCCTGCGGTCCGCAATTCGTAAATGGCGGCTTCCTTACCCATATTCATGCCGATGGCCTTGAGCGTTCCCGGAGCGAAGGGCACATTCCAGACGCTCGGCGAGTCGTCAGTTGGACGCGTCTTCACGCCGAGCGACTTGCCGTTGAGGAAAAGTTCCACCTGCTCACAGTTGCTATACACTTCAACATTTTCGTCGTGAGGGCCAGTGGTTCGCGGTGTCCAGTCGGAGAAAAGCACCGTTGGGCGTCGTTCCTGTGCGGCCGTCCCATAACCAGGATCGGTTGGCAAGAGCGCAGTCGGAGCGACGCGGCGCGCAATATAAACCATCGGCTTATCGCTCCACCAACTCTGTCGCTGAAACGCGAGCGGACGCGGCACTCCCGTGCGATCTAGTAAACCAGAGTTGTAAGCCACCGTGGGCCACTGGCGCGACTCACCCAGGTAATCGATCCCGCTCCAAAGAAATTGGCCCGCATAAGGCGGGTTATCGCGCAATGGCAACCACACCGTTCGATCGTGGCCATTCTCAGTGCCCAGAATCTTGCGCGAAGGTCTCTGGCTGTGCGCGGCCAGAATCTCGTTCTCGCGATAATTCTGGCCAACTACGTCGAGAATGTCCGCGAGTCCATCGTCGTAATCATGACTGACGTTCGGCCGAAAGAGCGCCTGCGTAACCGGGCGCGTCGGATCGCTTTCGTGGAACGTAGCAACCAGCGAAGCGAGAATCCGTTTCGCCAGGTCGGCCTTCGGCGTGTCATGAATTTCATTTCCGGCGCTGTAGATAATCACGCTCGCGTGGTTGCGATCGCGGCGCACGGTGTCGCGCGCGTCAATGTTGGACCACTCTTTGAAATACAGATGATAATCGTAAGGAGTTTTGGCCACCGTCCAGCAGTCGAACAACTCATCCATCACGAGAAAACCCATTCGATCGCAGAGATCCAAAAATTCGGGAGCGGGCGGATTATGGGCAGTACGAATCGCATTCACGCCAAGCTGCTTGAGCGTCTCCAAGCGGCGTTCCCACGCGCGCAGAGGCACGGCGGCGCCAAACGCGCTCGCGTCTTGATGCCAGACGCCTTTTATTTTGAAGTTGCGCCCGTTGAGCCAGAAACCTGTGTCAGCCTCGAAGTGAAATTCACGAATGCCGAAGGTTGCCGTCTCGTCATCGACAGTGGTCCTCCTGTCGCGCAGCCGAGCCACAACACGATAAAGGTTCGGATGATCCAGGTCCCAATGTTGCGGATTCTGAAGCGCGAGATCTTGCGTGAAACTCACCGTCGCACCAGCGTCGATATTTTGAGGCTTGGTCTCGGACGTTTGAACTACTCGCCCGCTTGGATCGAGCACCTCGATCTGCATCAATAAATTTCGCGCAGTTTGCGATTGATTGATGACTTCGGTTTGCACGCGCACCGCTGCTTTGTCATTTACAATCTGAGGTGTCGTGACGAATGTTCCCCAATGCTGTATGTGAACTGGATTTGCAGCTATTAAGCGAACGTGTCGATAGATGCCTGCGCCCGTGTACCAACGCGACGCCGGCTGACCTGAGTTGTCGGCGCGAACCGCGATCACGTTGAGCTGGTTGCCGAAGTTCAGATGATCCGTCACTTCATAGCGGAAGCTGATATAGCCATAAGGACGCTGCCCCAGGTGGAAGCCATTAATCCAAACGTCGCTGTTGGCCATGATGCCATCGAAGTCGATGAAGACGCGACGGCGCGTGTAATCAGCGGGCAATGTGAAGTGTTTGCGATACCAGCCGATACCTGCCGGCAGAAAACCACCTGCGCCCCCCGTCGGATTCTTCTCATCGAATGGCCCCTCAATACTCCAGTCATGCGGAACGTTCAGCAGGCGCCACGCGCTGTCGTCGAAATCCGGTTTCTCAGCGCCTGGAGCATCGCCTTTAAGAAAACGCCAATCGGTGTCGAAGGAAGAAGTAACTCGACCATTGCCCGCGGGTTGGGTGGACACCGTCGGTGCAATCGAGAGCAGGGCCACGATCAACGCAGGCAGTAGCCAGTAACGCGCAAGTGATTGGCTCAAAGATTTAGTCATCGCTACTAATCGCGTCGAGTGGCTTTGCTTAAAAGTGATCCTCACGACTCGGCTATGCCGACTTCTTGGGCCACGCCGCGTCGGACTCATTTAGTGGCCCGGCTAATGAAGCCGTGCCCCCGCAGCCACTCAGCGCAACGCTGCGGCCAAGTCGAAAGGATCGGGTCTTTGCCGCCAAGTCCAAAACCATGAGGACCGCTTTCGTAGATATTCAATTCGAACGGCACGCCGGCTTTTTTTAGCGCCTCCGCAAACTGCAGGCTATTCTCAACCGGCACTGTTGGATCGTTGGACGTGTGAACCAGAAAGGCAGGCGGTGTTTCTTTTGTCACTTGTGCCTCGTTCGATAGCAACACGACTAAGTTCGCCGACGGATTTTCTCCGAGCAACATTCGCCTTGATCCGGCGTGCGCGAACTCTCTCATCGTAATTACCGGATAGATCAGAATCATCAAGTCCGGTCTGGAACTGACTCGTTCGATAGGATCGGAAGCGTCAGACTTGCCTGAATCAAAGTGCGTACCGATCGTCGAGGCGACGTGACCGCCGGCGGAAAATCCGAGAATGCCGATACGCTTTGGATCGATGTTCCATTCAGTCGCTCGTGCTCGTACCGTGCGGATTGCGCGCGCCGCATCCTGCAACGGCGCTGGATGATGATAGCGAGGTCCGAGCCGATACTTGAGTACGAACGCCGTAATGCCCAACGTGTTAAGCCATTCCGCGACCGGTCGCCCCTCGTGATCGGCCAGATGTGTGTAGCCTCCACCAGGACAAACGATGACTGCTGCGCCCGTCGCTTTTTCTTCCGAAGCGAGGTAAAGCGTCAGAGTCGGAATGTCGTTTGGCTCCTTGCCGACTGCGCCCGGTGCGCCACTGGGCCAAAGAACGATCAGTTCCTGCGCGGCGTCCGCGTGGTTTTCGGTTGCGCTCAATCCAGAAAGGACAAAGCCCGCTAGAGCAATTGAGATGATCAAGATGCGCATCCCTTAGTTCCCGATCGTCAGCCTAACGCAAAAACCGGGGAGCTTGCCAATCGCAAACTCCCCAGTTTAGGAAACACTCCGATCAAACTTCGCTTAGAAGATGAACTTCGCCATCAACTGCGCGCGGCGCGCGTAGTTTTGCTGGTTAGAGGCTGAAACCGTGCCGAACGCTGAGGATGACGGGCTAACGACAGCCCCGCCTCCCGACAACGTCGACAAGAGCGGATGATTGAAAGCATTAATGAACTCCATCCGCAACTGAACCTTCATCGTCTCGTTTAGGTGGATGTCCTTCCGCAAACCCAAGTCAGCATTGTTAACTGTTTGCATCCGCACATCGGCAAAATAAAAGGGCAACGTGCGCAAGTGGTCTGCCGGACTAGCGCAGTTTGTAGAGCCGGTTGGGAACGCGGCGCAGGTCGGGGTTGCTCCCAGAACGGAAACAAAGGCATCAGTATTGAACCAACGGGCCAGAGTCTCCTGGTCCTTCGGAATGGAAATCTTTGCGCCAGTGTAGAACGCATCATTGGCAAACCTCAGCGGGAAGCCCGATTGGAAAGTATAAGTTCCCTCGATCTGCCAACCACCGATAATCGCGTCAGCCCACCGACTTGCATGTGACAGGAACTGCTTACCTTTGCCAAACGGAAACTCGTAAAAACCGCTCATCGAGAACCGATTAGGCGCGTCCTGGGCGGCGATTGCTCTACTCGGAAGCGGGTCGGCGGCATTCAAGTACTCGACGGCCTCGATCCACTTCGATCGGGTGTAGGCAAACTGTACGTCATAGCCTTTCGAGAACCGCTTGCCAAGTGTGAACTGGCCGGCGTTATACCAGCTCTTGCCGTCGTTGTTCGTACTATTGATAGTACCGAACTCCGGAAACGGAAGCAGCAATTGCCGGCGCGTGATGGTGCCACCTGCGTTTGGATACAAAGCACCGCTCACACAAACGCTCCCACTGGGATTTGTACAAAACGGACTTTTGACCGAGCCCCCCAGATTCGAGTTGTTGGTCTGCATGGCCGTAGTGCGCGAACTATCCGTGTTCAAATACTTGTTGGGTAAGGCATTGATGTTTTGCGTGATCTCGATGTCGTATCCGTGGTTGTTAACATACTCGGCATCGAGAACCCAGCCACCCCAAAGCTCTCGCTGAATTCCGACCGACCACCGTGCTTGTTTGGAAACCTTCGGATTTTGGTCGAAGAAGCTGATGCTTTGACCAAGCGCGGTTTGTCTACCAAGGCTATTGCCAGTTGGTTCGATGATGTTGATGTTAGAAAATGCCGTCGAGAGCAACACCGGCAGCGGCCCACCGTTCGGACCGGTCGTCAGCGGCACAGTGGTCGTTTGCGAGTAGCCGCTCTGAATTACGTCGCCGCGGCGCTCGCCGAGAAATCCCTGGTACAAACCAAAGCCGCCACGGAACACGGTCTTATCGTTCCACTGATAAGCAAAGCTCGCTCGCGGCAGAAAACCATTCTTCGGAGTGTTGTAAAGTCCCCTGCCGGTGTCCTTGGTCGCAAACAAAAGACCGCCCTTGGAAGTTATGTCCGTTAAGCCGAGAGTAGTTTTCAGGATCGTGTCGCTTAAGGCTGCGTAATTCGCCCTGGCGGCGGCCTCAAGCGGCTGGGTGTAGTTAAGATCAAAACCTGAGACGCTCTTATCCTGCCGTTCAATCAGCGGAGTTTCGAATTCCCAACGCAACCCCAAGCCCAGCGTCAGTTTCTTGCTGAGTCTGAAGTCGTCGTTGGCAAAGAAGCCGTAGGTCTTTGAATACTCCGAGTAATCGGCCGCGCGGACCAGTTGCATGGTGGTTGGGTATCCGAGGAGAAAAGCCGCAAATCCCCCCAACCCTTCAACGTCGGCGGCGCTCGCGCTGCCGATACGTGTGTAGGTGTTGTCAAAACTGAACTGGCCAGTCTGATTATTGCTCCTAAAGTTGTCGTCTTCACGATAGATGCGCATCTCACCGCCGAATTTCAGCGAATGCTTGCCTTGTATTCGGTTCAAGATCGCCGTTACAAAGTGGCTGTCGACGGGACGGTCCTCGTTGGTGTGACCGTTGCCCAACGGGGTACCGGTGCAACTCGATGAGCAAGAGAAATCGAAGCGCGGAAAGCGACGAATAGCTGCTGGGATCAAGCCGTTGTATGAAGCCGGAAAACCGAGCGTACTTAGGTCGAACCCGGCTTGTCCCTCAGGTGCGTCCGTAAGTCGGATGAAGCGGTTATAGCCGTACCTGACATTCAAGACGGTGTTGGCGTTGAAGGTGTGGACTTCATCCAGGCCCGTCTGCTTGGAGATAAACCCAAACCGGTCGCCAATGTAATCTGTCCCTGTGTAGTTGTTGTAGGAGCTGTCGCGTGTGTACCAGCTATACCGCCAGAAGAACCGATCTTTTTCGGTGAAGTTGTGATCGATCTTGATGGTGAAATTGTCGTACTTTCGCGTCTTCTCAGCCAGAGTAGAATCAAAGATATTTCCATTGACCAAAAAGCCGGCCGCCGGCCCTCCCTTGGGCGAACCAAAGAAAGGGAGAACTGCTTTGGCCACCGGGCTGATCCGATTGGCAGGAATAATGTTGTTCGTGAAAGGTGTGCGATTAGTAATCGCTCCTGTAGTCGCGTTGAAAGTGCCAGTCAGCGGATCATAAATTTTGACTTTAGATACGTAGGCGGAGAAGTCTCCGCTCGCCAATGCCGCTGTCGGCACCCAAACGCTATTGGCATCAAAACGCGGACGCGAGTCGCGGATGCCTTCATAAGAAAACAAGAAGAAGGTCTTGTTCTTGCCGTTGTAGAGTTTAGGAATCGTGACGGGACCGCTGACAGTGAATCCGGGACGGTTCGAGAAGGTAAAGGGCCGCGCCTGGCCTCGCGAATTTCCAAAGAAGTCATTTGCCGCCCAGCCGCCCGGCTCGATCCAGTAATAAGCCGTACCATGAAGCTGGTTAGTCCCCGACCTGATCGCGATGCTGGTGACGCCGCCTTCGGTGTTGCCAAATTGAGCGTCATAGGTTGTCGTCTGCACCTTGAATTCCTGCGTGATATCAGTGGGCGGAACGTATGAAGCGATTACCTCGTTGGCGTTCGCCGTCGCGGTGCTGGGCGCTCCGTCGATCAGTAGATCGCTACGGATGCCACGCACGCCATTCATCGCGAAGCCGGCAATATGGGTCGGTTCAAACGGCCTATCCAGGCGCGAGCTGCCGGTGTAGGTCACTCCGGGCGAGAGTCCCATCAAGGTGTAAGGATCGCCGTGAATCGATGGCAGCTCATCAACACGCTTACGATCTATGGTCTGACCCAGGTTCGCGTCCGCCGCGTTGAGGGTTGCTGCCTCAGCCGTGACCGTCACCGTCTCCTGCGGCGTGCCGACATCCAGCGAAATGTCGAGGTGACGCGTTTGGTTGATCTCAACCTGAACCTTGTCCTCGAGCGATTTCTTGAATCCGGAAGCCTCGATAACAACCTGATACGTTCCAGGCAAGAGATAAAGTGCATCGAACAGCCCGTCGGCATTCGTGGTGAACGTCGCTGTCGTACTCCTGGCGACATCAGTGACCTTGACCGTGGCGCCAGCCACAGCCGCTCCGTTTGGATCCATGACTCTTCCGGTTATCTTGCCGCGTAATTCTTGAGCTTGCAGCGACGATGAAAAGAGGGAAGCCGCGGCAAACAGAATCAAGCCTGCAAGTGTGCGCGCTGGTTTTCGAACGTTGTGTTTCATGATTGAACTCTCCTCGGTGAAATGGCGAGGCCCCTTGAGCCCCGAAACTTACTGGCAATGCCTAATTGACTGTCAGAGACAGCTCAAACTCTCGATTTGTGTTGAAAAGAGCGGATTCAAATCCAATGACTAGCGATGGGACGATATACCAAGGTAAAAGAAACGTCAAGAAAATATTTCAAGTTTTATGCAATAATTTTCAGAGACTCCATGTAAATACCACGACACAACCATAGATATTTTCAAAATACCGTTGCGGTTTTTCTTCTATCCCTGTATATTTCCCGGCGGTGGTTCTAATCTTCGTATTCTAAATACGACAGCAGCGTTAGGTAATGGAGCTTCATAATGGCTAAGAAAGCAAAGCACGCCGCGAAAACCAGAATCGAGGATGTGGCCAACGCCGCAGGTGTTAGCCTTGCCACGGTTTCGCGCGTAACGACCGGTAGCGATCGGGTATCGTCCGAGCTCCGTGCGCGCGTTCTAAAGGCTGCCTCGGAACTCAACTTTGAGTTGAACGGAAAAGGCAAGGCCAAGATTGTGGCATTCATTCTTGCCAATCGTGATGTCTTCAATCCGTTTCATGCCGCGGTGCTGGTGGGTGCTGAAGCTTACTGCGCCAGCCGCGATTGCGGTCTTCTCTTCCTCTCAATGCATTATGGTAATAACGTTCCGTGGCAAAATCTTCATCTGCCCGCGATCCTCGAGCGTACCGGTCCGATTGGCGCTGTAATTCTCGCCGGTAAGAATTCTCAAAACCTTCTGGACCTGTTAACGCACAAAGGAATTTCTTTTGTCGTCCTGGGTAACAATGTGGTCGGAGACTGGCGTGAGAGCGAATACAGCGCTCTGAACTTCGACGACATCGAAGGCGCGTATGACGTGACGCGTTACTTGCTATCGCTCGGGCACCGCGATATCTGGTACGTCGGAAACTGCCAGATGCCCTGGTTCGAACGACGTTATGAAGGTTACTGCCGCGCTATGCGTGAGGCAGGATTGCCGCCACTCCTCAATGACTTCGAGAGTGAGGGAGAAGATCTCGGCTATCTGGCGACGAAATCCATATTGAAGACCGGCGCGTCCGTGACGGCGATTTGTGCTGGAGACGATGTAGCGGCGCGTGGAGTCTACAAAGCCATCCACGAAGCCGGGCTCTTGATCCCTCACGACATCAGCGTGGTGGGCTTTAACGATACTGAAGCGGCATCGCTTAATCCGCCACTAACCTCGGTTCGCGTCTTTACGGAGCAGATCGGTAGAGGCATGGCCGCACTCGCTTTCGAAAGAATTACGCGGCCCGACCTTAAGCCTGAGGTGGTCACCATACCTACCCAACTGGTCAGGCGTGAGTCATGCCGTCCGCTGCTGCACGCAGAGATGGCACCCGCGGAGGCGCGAGTCACCGGGACTCAAGATCATGGCAGGCAGCTTAGACTGACCTGAGTTAGCGTTTCCCATCCGTCGGCCCAGGCCAATCATCAGTGCGAAAAGGCACAGCCGGCAGTCCGGTTTCATTCGTCAAATTCGGATGAAGTGGATTGTTATTGAAAGCGTAACGCACAGCCAGCGGTTGAGCCACAGTCTCTGACCAGACCTCTACGCGATCTCTGCCGACGATCCTCGCCTGGGCCCAATGCCATTTGTGATCCGCTCCAGCAATTGCAAACTCATCGAGTTGGTCGCCGTCACGTATCCTCAAGCCCTGGCCCACATCATCGAACTTGAGAACCATTCTTGAGCCGGCAATCTTTGCATTGCGAAACATCGGACCTGACTTAGTCAGCTTGCGTCCATACACGTCAACCAGCGCCCAGTGGGCCATCCGCTTGCCGAGGTCGAGTTTGTTTTTCGGATGGATGTCGTGCGCTTCACCGATGTCGATCGTCACAATCAGTCCGGTATTCGTTGTCTGAAGAGCGGTGCGTCGTTGCGCCTCACGCACATGACTCCACGCCTCGTCTGCAGGTTCAGGCTTTTGATCGCGGTAGTTGGGCAACTGAACGACACCAAAGGGGAAGTTGCCTTCGCCCCAGCGTTCGCGCCAGGCTCTGATCATCGTTGGCAGCAGGACGCGGTACTGTTGTGCTCGCGCTTCGTTTGATTCGCCCTGATACCAGATGGCGCCGCGAATAAAGAAAGGAATTACCGGCGCGATCATGCCGTCGTAAATTGACGACGCAATCCGATACTCGCGCAGCGCGTCGGGCACTGCCGGCGAGGGCTGCGGTCGCGCTCCTGCGGCTCGTGCATTGTCTGCTTCCCCGCGCCATTTCTTCAGCACCTCGTCATATTCGGCGCGCACTTTTGGTCGTTCCTCGTCCCAGATTTTCGTGCGCTCAACAGTTGGGCGCAGATCTTCAGAAGCGAGCAAATATTCCACTGGCGTCCACGCTTCGGCCTGCGACCCGCCATAAGACGCATTGATCAGTCCGATGGGAACATGCAGCTCTTTCTCTAACTCGACGCCGAAGTAATAACCGGCGGCGGAAAACTGCTTTACAGATTGCGGCGAGCAGGCTTGCCACGTTGCGAGGGGCGGCGGCGCGTGCTTGAACGCAACCTGACGGCTAACGTTGAAGAGCCGAATCAACGGATGATTGGCAGCAGCAATCGCAGCTTCGCCATTCGCCGTCTCA
>Ga0193747_1000709_pt1 | contig 10199 bp, 9 predicted proteins | sample L1m2metaG_FD_143048 | JGI IMG/M metagenome (GOLD analysis project Ga0193747, IMG submission 143048) | Soil microbial communities from a riparian zone of the East river system, Colorado, United States - L1m2 | ecosystem: Environmental > Terrestrial > Soil > Riparian zone | place: USA: East River...
ATTATTTTTTATTCTGTAATCATTTTGTGTATTTCCTTGTTATCAATGCTATTGTTGTTCTGGGGTGGGACTAGTTCTAATAAATAACGCAACTTTTTACAATCCTTTCTCATTTCATGTAATTCTTTTACTTTATTGGCATTTGTGAGCACTACTGGAAGGTCCAGTTCTATTCTTTCTCGTAATCTACAAACTACTTTATTAAATCTCATCTCTAGCTTTTTTGACCGTATGTCATTTTCGCTAACATGTGGTAGAGGAAGGTCTCTTACTGACAATGCTATTTTTCTTGCACTAGCAACTGTTATTTTTCTTCTTCTGTTCAATGAGTCTGTAAGCTTAGTATAAATTGGCTCTGAGGAATATTTTTCTAATTTTTCGCAAATAATATCATAATCTCTGATTTGGCTGTTTATTTTGAAGAGTCGTTTGCTTGTTGTTATGTATTTGCAAACCTTTTTTTTCTCTCGCAAGTTCTTTGGTAATGATCTAAATGAGGCATCTAATCTTCTGATAGCGGTTCTTATGTCATGAATGTTATTTTCGTTTGAATCTTTAATGTAGTCATTAACTCTATTATCTACTCTCTTGACGTTTTCTTCCATTTTCGTTACAATTTGCTTAGAGGTCAAGAATAACGTCATATTAGTCAGTACATGTATCATATGACGTGTATATGTGTTTGAATTGGATGCGCATGTGTATGTGCTTTGGAAGCCCTGTTGGATGATATCTTTTCACTCTTCTCGACATAGTTAAGAACTTCCATCGAAGGTGAGGGTAGTTGTAAGTCTTCCAAAGCTTTGCTCACTTTATTCAAATTCTGGTGTTGGAAGTATTGAACATGTATTTAGTAAGAAAAATTAAACTTTACGAGAGCAATATCGATGTGTTAGACCTAAACCTGATGTCACGAAACTTTCAAATGTGTGAATCCTAACTTTGTAATGGCAATCTTAAGATATGAACTATAGAGACAGAGATTCGATTAATATCTAGTGCTTAATGCACTTTCAATAGTCGGATTTATAGTAGCCAAATGTTTAGTTAAGATACTGTTGTCAACCGTATCATATAATCAAAAAATACTATTTTTCACTAGTCCCATAGGATTAGGTCATGCAACAAGAGATATTGCCATAGCTGAAAAATTAAAACAGATTGTAAATGACGAAATCCTTTTTATCAGCGGCGGGGCAGCATATGATCTAATCTCAAAAGAAGGATTTCAAGCGCTTAACCTTTACAGACCACCTTCGTTCACAGTAGAGTCAGGTAAGCTACGTAACCCGTTCATATGGCTAATGAAGTATATCATTTACTATAAAAGTTGCAAAAAAATCGCAGAGGAAGTGATAAGGAAAGCTTCAAATAAATATCCTGTTATAGTTAGTGATGAAGATTTTGCATCGATCGCCGTTAGCCAGAATACCATTTTATCAAAAAACATACTTATTTATGATATGGTAGAGCCTACCGCTCACACTATAAACGAGAAAGCCTCTTGCTACAGGATTACATCTACCAATGGCAATATTAAAATTGAAAATAACATAGGCGAGACACACTTCACGAGTGGCTTTTTACACGAAATTGAAAAGAAGATGAATAGGTCTATGAGTCACTTAATAAATAAATGTGACAAGGTGATCATTCCAGATTTTGGCTATAATAAAGCTAATTTAGTCTATGTTGGCCCGATCGTCAGAGAAGTCAAATCAGGGAGGAAGTCATTAAGATATGACTTTGGTTTAACTAGAAAGACAATTTTGGTTTGCGCAGGAGGGACCGATGCGGGAAGATACCTTATACAAAAGTCACTTGAAGCATATAGAAAATTGAAAAAGAAATTTGATGTAGACCTTATTCTTGTCTCAGGTCCCAACCTAAAATTAAATGATTCCAATGATTTTTACAACCTCGGCTTTGTCGACAACTTGCATGAGTATGTCTATGCGTCCGATCTGGTAATTTCCTTGGCCGGCAGGTCTACCATAGACGAGTCAACCGTATATGGAACACCAGGAATTTTCATTCCAATAAAAAATCATTTTGAACAAGAACAAAACGCACTCAGGTTGGGATTTAAGTATGAAGACATATCTAACCTGGAACAGCTAATTGAAGAAAAATTGGAATTGAGCCATCAAAATCCAATTTTAAATTCAAGAGGTGCAGAGGTCACTGCTAAGATAATTTCTGAATTATTATGATTCGTATATGCGATGAGATGGATTGAGAGAGGCTAACAACCAACTATAACAAACCCGAGCTATGGTCGGCATTGGTACTAGGTGTTATTTTAGACGGCTTTCACGACTAACTAGTAAGACTATCATTTAAAATAACACTTCTAATAAGAAGTAAATAAAATGTGGTTAACGCCCAATTTCACTTGGTTGCAGCAACCCTAACAATACTGCTGATGAATTCTCCCACATTCTCTCTTCTGATCACACCGGTGACAAAGTTCGATTTGCCTCCTCCTCTCCCAAATTGGGACGCTATTTCTTTGAACATTCTATTACAATCCATGTTAAAGAGTGATTCACTCCTAGCAAATACTACGTTTGCCATTGAATCTAGTTCCGAGTTTAGATTAGCCAGAACGACAACTAAATTAGATTCATTAATCTTTCTGCTTGCAAATTCCCTAACTTGTTCATCTAATAATCCGGTAAATGTGCCACTAATAATGCAAGGCCCTGCGTTACGTGTCGGCTCAGGTTCGATATTATTAAGAACTTCTTCCGATAGTTTCCTTAATTTCTCGAGATGTAAAATGTTAGTTTGCTTCAATTTTTTGACTGTCTCCTCGACTGTATTGTAATTTGCTCCTGTCTCTGTGCATATCTTCAATATCTTGGAGGAAAGATCTATGGCGTGGTTATTGGCAGCATCTGAAACCACAAAATTTATTTCACAGTCAGTACCTATCCTATTCATCCGTGTAATTAGGAAGAAACCGCATTCTTTGAGATTAGCAGCATGATTCATCACGCATGCAGCCAAGTCATGACCTTCGATCTCAACAACTCGAACCTGATGATTCATTCCAATTCGTTCTTCATTTGCTCTAAGGTTTGGTAGATGATTTTTTGCTTCAGCCAGTGATCCGAAAGAGTGGATAATAACTCTTCTCCCTTGACTAATCAACGAATTAACTTCCCTTTCTGCCTCTATCACACTATCCACTTCAAGGTCTTTAGCAGCGATAAGCACTAGATTATCGCAATCCCTGTGTTCCACCTTCCGGACATTAAGTGTTTTACCCATTAGCTTCTGAAGTGAGCCTATAAATGCGTGCTCACTTGTGTGTGCTAGTTTGTTCTGCATCTGAGTTACAAGTAGTCGCGCGATATATTATATCTATTCACCTTACACTTCCATTAAAGCGAAACGTCCCTTTTGACGATCTGATAGCACTGGATATTAGCCAACCACAACCTCTGAGTCGTTGTATACAGGGTTTTCATGCACCGGCGCTTGAGGAGACTCCGGCAAAAAAGATCTTGGATTTCCACATTCAGATGGATTGGACTGCTTGAGTGAACAAAAAAGGCCAAGGAATGAGGACAATTGGCTAATAGACTGGAAGGAGTTGCTGGACAAAAGTGGTTATTTGAAGAAATAATCAAGCTTATTGTGCGCAAATGTTTGTTTACAGTTAGGACACGGTTCAGAGTCATTGCTGAGGATGGCCGAATGAAAGGATTCTTCGTCCATCTGTATCAGCGAGCGAAATTCGGAGCCACAATTCCTACATCTAAGCATCAACTGAGTCATAGTTTTGCTATGACAAAAATCAGCTATTTTAACATTAAGCTATACTCCGATAGAGCAATCTAACGAAAAAAAGTAAATCAAAACACACCATCAAATTCCATTGCTTTCTAATGCTAGACGTATTATATTCAAGTCTTATCTTAGGAATCGTGTTATTGCCAATATCGAAGCACCACTCACTAAGCATCAAGCAGTCCGACCTCACCGTTGTATCCGGAAATAATCGCGATATCAATTGAAGACCATGTTATACCTGTACTTTTCTGTCTACTCGAAGTATTTCACCAATCTTTGAATTGCCATTAACTTAAAGCCGGAAGAGATTTATCTCTTTCCAAGACTCTAATATTCCATAAATGACATATTTTTCAAAAATATTGGATCCCAATTACTCTTAAGGGCTGCTTAGATTTACCTATATTATATGGGCTTGGATAGGTCTATTACAAAATGTGTGCATTGCAGTCACTCTTTTAAGGAATCAGGATTAGCTAATTTGTCTAGTCAGCACAACGATGTGACGTTTCGAAGATCTTTTTCTAATTTCAGACGACCTAGCACCCTCGATCTGGTTGACTATTACTACTCATACCTATCAACGATAATAGCGTAGAAAATCTAAATGGCTTCAACAGTATCTCATTATTATTCTTGATCCCAATTGAGTAAAGGTCTTGTCTAACACTATCCGGAGTCAAAGTAGTTGTAAAGATAATTCGCTGGTCTGGTCTTTTATTAACAATCTCTCTAGCAACCTGAATGCAGGGAATGTCCTTAAGGTGTGTATCCAAAATAATAATCATGTCAAATCCGTGGGTTTTGTTTTTGCTTGTCTCTGTGATTTTGAGAAGCTCATCTAGACATTTTTTGCCACTATCTGTAATTGCTATGTTTTTGAAGCCCATTGAACGTAGCCAAATCCTGTATATCTGTTGCAGATCTCGTTCTGGTTCTGCAATGAGAATCTGGACTGGGATTTCTAGTGGATAAATGGCTGACTCTGCAACTTCCTTGGCCGTTATGTATCCTGTCACTCTACGGCGACTGGTTGTATCTATGGTCAGGGTATGGTTATGAGAAATCTGATGCTTGTGGTAGTCGAATGGATGCTTGCTTAGTAATGAGCCTGAATGAGGACATATGATAGTAATATGATTTTGTCGTAGTTTTCGCCATTCTATATAATTCTCTTGCCACCACTTCTCAACTAGCTCGCACTGATCAAAGTGTTTATTCCTAAAGAGGTTATCAGCACAATCAGCAACAATAAGTACGTCTCTGTCTTCTGGTTCTTGTTGTAATTGTACTTTGAACTCCTCGAATGGTGTTAGATCGCCTACTAAAGCAGAATCATAAAATGGTTTCAGATTTACGATGAACAAGTTTCTTTTGTCGATGTTTTCTTCGTAATTTTTAATCCAAGAAGAAATCATTGATAGGTGTGATGTGTCGTAGGCATTAACAGAAGCATAAATACAAAGCTGCTTTTCTGCTAGTCCTTGATTGATGTAGTTTATTGCGGCAACGTCCCGGTTAGAATTGATATCGTACAAAAGCATAACATGTTGACCGCGAGAAGATGGGTTAGGTACGCCGGTCATCTACTTCTCTCCCACGACAATATTAATAAAGCAATGTATGAGGAAGGTGCCAAGACTAGCTCACGCTATCTGTGGTCTGTTGTGCATATAATTTAGCTGTCGTTGATCGAATTCTTGCAATGGTAAATACTGCTAGCCACCTTGCCATACATGACCCTAATGCGCATGAATATCGTACGCAGCCCGCATAAATCACTAGAATTATCCTTTCTACTCTAAATCTCTGCGAATTCCCTATTCTCATGCTCCCCCAAGTGTAACTATTAAATCAGTCACAAAACCAGCACACAATCCAACAAATATACCCACCATCATGATATTGTTTGTGGTCTGTCGTCTACCAGAATTATACATCAACATTGAAACATAGACTAATGCTCCGCCTGCCATAGACAAGAATAACACATAAGCTATTGTAGAATTCCAGAAGCTACCGACAATGGTCCCAACAAATGTAGGGCCACCTCCAATTAAGCCGGCCATAATTAAGAAGCGAATTCTTGGTTTTCTCACCAGACCTGTCAATGGGCCGGCAATCCCAAAACCCTCCGTTGCGTTATGAGATCCAAATCCAATTATCAAGAGTATTGCTAATCCTATTGCACCCGATATGTAGGATTGGCCTATTGCAAGTCCTTCACTAAAGTTATGTGCGCCTATGCCTATTGCGATCATTGTGGATAATTTGTATGCATTTATTTCTTGCAATAGTAATCGTTGTTCTTGTTGACTACCGTCACTAGCTTTATTGCCACCACCATCTTTGACCACATCCTTTTCTGATGCTTCTTGTCGATTTCGCAGGAACGATTTCATCGTTGCTGTTGAATTATGACCACCCTTAGACATCATGAATCTACTCTCATAAAAGACGAGACCCAGAAGTCCTATTGCAAGCCCTCCAAACATTGCAAGAAGATCAAATACTGCATTTCCCAAAGGAGATTTACCTGCAAAAGCGCCTTGTGCAGCTATTCCAACTGATTGCCAAGCATGACCAAATACATCTATTATAAGAAAAACCAAAATTCCTATTGCAAACGCATTGAGAAATCCTTTCTTTTTTGGGTTTACATTTTGCAGTACAGCCAAAGGTAATCCAAGGAATATTGTAAAACCAGCTATGGATCCTAGAAGCAAAAGTTGCCAATACTCCATCATACTATCACCTCACCATACTCGTGTATAACACGTCTCTTGTCGTACCATTCCTTTTTTTATACCATTAAAGTAAGGTACGATATTCGTGAAATCGCGGTAGCCTCGAAGACCAATAGGAGAGCGAAAAACAGGAATGTCGCTGGGTTTATTCATATTAGGCTAACCTAGTTAGGTCTTCCTAACACACTATTTAAACATATTCATATTCAAAACAATCTAAATTAGGATACTGAAGCAGATATTCATCTAACTGCTTCTATTACAACATTTTCCAGAAGGAATATTATGACCGTGGGGACATTTCCTCGGGTGTTTTAATAACGTGCATAACGCATCAGTAAATTCGTTATTCATATGATGCTCTATGCCACAGGCCATTTCCTCATCTATATCGATCTTTAGCGCATATTTCATCATTACTTCGAGCAGCCTTGTATTACGAATCATTTGTCTACCGATGTTGTTGCCTTGAGATGTAATTCTTACTATACTGCCTCTCTCATATTCTACCAAATTGGCTTCGTTTAGCTTGCGAAGCATTTCGACGACCGATGGTTGACTAATGTTGAGTAATTTGGCAATCGAGCTTATTTTGGGTTCTTCGCCTTTTTCAACAATATACCATAAGGCTTTTAGATACATTTCTATATGCTCTGATTCAGCGGTACCTATGTAAAGCTCCTCTTCATCTTGCTTTCTCCTTTCGTTCTTTACACTGGATGTTCTCCTTGTGGACGCTACTTTCTTAGTATATATGGCCTTCAAAGATTCACTTCTAGGTATATGCCAAAGATTCATTATTAACTTTATGACGCTTTGGATATCGTAGGTCCTAGCGAGCATCTATCGTGTTGTTTTAGTAGGTGTCCAGTCTATACGAATATAAGCCATATTTTATATTAGAATTTAATCTTCTTCATATTCGTATCATACTAGATCTATGATATCTGACTTTTGTGCACAATAGAAGCTTCTTTTTATGTCATCGCCTGAACAGCATTCCATATGTACTTGCATACTTGATCTCTACGGTTAGACGATGATTGCCGAAGCTGCAAAAATTAAATCGTAGCGATAAAGCCTCTTTTTGAGTGAATTGCATGTTCTTTAATCGATAAACCTTCGTTCTGTTGCCATTGAATATTGAAGTGAGCCCACTCTGATTATCTCTCGCCTCGAGACCATTCTTTATGACATCTGCATCAGTCATTACTATTAGATCTGCTTCGTATCTCTTTACATGCAACCCCCAAACCGTTCTACAGTCTCATTGTCTACTACTATATTTATTTTAGCCATCTTCTACTAATTACCGTTCAAATAATTGCTTCTCTATGCACGATTGGAAGTTGCGATAACCTAATAACACTGTTGACTATATCCTATTATAGAAGGTATAAGCGTCACGACAGATTTACTCAATGCAGAATTTCATTGTCATAATATATATTCAAATTCTAGGAACCAGTCAGATCGTATTCCATTTGATTGCGGTGTTAGTATGGAAGAATTGTTAGAGAGCGCACTAAAAGAAAAGATTGACGTGCTTTTTGTTACAAATCATAATACGCTTAAGGGCTATCACGAGATACTTGACTATCAACAAAATCATAGTAAATATTATGACATTAGGATTTATCCTGCGGAAGAAATTACAGTAGATAATGGAGGGCATGTACTTGCATACGGCATAAACAGAACCATTTCGCCGGGGATGACTTTAGAGGAAACGCTAGACGAAATAAAACGACAAAACGCAGTATCATGCGCAGCTCATCCTTTTGCAGTTTCAAATGGTATACGAGGAAAAGCGAGTCTATGCGATCTAATGGAGTCCTTTAATAGCAACAACGTGGACATCTTTTCCAACATCCTTGCAAGCAAATTCGCAGAATATCACAAAATGTTCACAATTGCAGGAAGCGATTCTCATGTCTGTTCTACCGTGGGTAGATGTCGAAACGCGATTGAATCGGAGAACAAAATCGATTCTGTTATTGATAATCTGCTTAAGGGAAGGTCCAAGATCCATAGCGCAAATTATGCAACCAAAAAGGAGCTTTATGAACATGCTTACTATGTTCTCTCCAGCTCTAGTGAAGCCTTAATGAAATATGTGTTGGAATACCACCCTAAGACTTATCATATATTTAAATGGGCCTTGACTTCTTTTACTTCAAATCCTAACAGCAGATTTTGGTACACATTAGGGTCGTTCGCTCTCTATCTGACAAAGAGAGTTTCAAAGAAGGTAAACATGGGCGGATATACTCCTGAGATCTTCCAAGAGAGATCGTGGAAAAGACTAATTTCATTAGCACTCGTACCTTGAGTTGTTTGACTCGAGACCAGAATAAGCGTATTTTGTGAGTCCATATGAGAGGATATCAATGATAACGGGTAAGAAAGCTCATTAAACGATACGGTTTTAATATGCAATAAGGACAGGAGAGGAGTATCTAATCTGGATTAAAAACCCCTAAAAAGGATTGCTTAACAAAGCTGGCCCAGTTTAGCACCTCTCAAATGTTGGTTCTCGCAACCTAGATCTGGATTAGTTCATAAAACCTTTTGCATGTAAGAAGTCGTCTAGTCTATAGAGCTTCTTGTCTGCTAGCCCCCAAGACCATTAGTGTCATTCCCTATTCCTCCAAATAGTAGCTGGTTGATTGTGTTTCCATATGGTGAACAAAGCCTGCATATGTACATCGAAGTAATGGAATATTGCGATCTGGGGTTGCACCTTCGAATAGTCCACGCTCTTGACTTACTACACGATTCGCCCGTGCCAAACTATCAAGTTTAACACTTGACTGAATAAGCTTTATTTGCTGCTTTTGCGTATATTGCATTGTCCTTCACATCACGCATCGGCAAAGGTGTGTAGGATAAACACGACTTGCAAATTGGCTAGGCTTGCAGGCTCATGGCCAGTTTACAGTTTATTATTAATCATTAGATTGGTTATTGCAGTTACCAGGCAATAATAGATAATATTCTAAACATAAAATTTCACTTATTCACGGCTCCCTCATTCAGCAGTTTCTGTGTCGGATAAAGGCTACTTGCCATGATATATTTTAAACTAGAGCTTTGGCAGACGTTATCTTTAGCTGACTAGCAACATAATAAGATATGGCCTTTGTCATCAGTGCAATAATCCTTGCCTAATACTAAGGTGTCGGCAATAGTATATCGAGTGTATGTGGTATAATCTCTGCTACCTCTCCATGCGCTGTCCGAAAGAAAGACTTCTCTTGATCAATGAAATGATTTTCGCTCTTGGTTATGGTATCACTTGGATCACGTATATCATGTTTCAATTGATTCTGTAGTTTGGTTACGGTACCGCCTGCATGTGATATAATACCTGTTACCTCTCCATGCGTTGTCCGAAAAACACACCTCTCTTGACAGCTTCCACGTAAATTATACACGCTGTGTGCTGATCGAGCTTTATCAATTGTTGGTATAGCTACCAGTCCTACAACCAAAAAAACTCCAAAAGATAATACTAGCGAAAACATTATTTTTTGCTCCGTCATTATAAGGTAATAGAAAAAGGCTTCTATATAAGGGGCATGATAACGTGATCATTACCAGGTACTGGTAATGGAAACGGCCAGAGCGGCGGTGTAGCAATCAAGGCGA
>Ga0193747_1000710_pt1 | contig 10193 bp, 7 predicted proteins | sample L1m2metaG_FD_143048 | JGI IMG/M metagenome (GOLD analysis project Ga0193747, IMG submission 143048) | Soil microbial communities from a riparian zone of the East river system, Colorado, United States - L1m2 | ecosystem: Environmental > Terrestrial > Soil > Riparian zone | place: USA: East River...
GTGCGAAGCACTCCCTCTTTTCGGAACGCGGAAGCAACCGGCAAATTGATTCGACTCCCAACCGGAGATGGGATGGCGTTGGTTTTTTTCCGCAGTCCGGAAGAACCGGCGCAATGCGCTTTGGAAATTCACGCGGCATCGAAGAGCCATCCACATCTTCAATTACGCATGGGGGTTCATAGTGGCCCGGTCAATCAGATCACCGATGTGAATGACCGGTCAAACGTAGCTGGAACCGGAATCAACGTGGCGCAGCGGGTAATGGATTGCGGCGATGCCGGACATATTCTCTTGTCCAAACATGTGGCGGACGACCTCGCTCAATACCGCCACTGGCAGCCTTACCTGCACGACCTCGGCGAGTGGGAGGTAAAACACGGGCTGAGGCTTAATCTTGTTAACCTCTACAAGGACGGCCTCGGCAACCCCGCGATTCCTGAGAAACTGAAACGCGGGCAAAGATGGAAGAAGGGGGGTACACCCGTGCGTCCTGTCCGCCCGCTGCGTTGGCTAAAATTTGCGCTCGTCGCTGCTCTCCTACTGGCCGCGTTGGCGCTGACTAGCACTTTTTTGATCTCTTTCCGTCGAGCTTCATCGACGACAGAAACCTCGCTCGGGTCAGCTGCGACGGTTGCAGTACCTGAAAAGAGTATCGCAGTGCTCCCGTTCGAGAATCTGAGTGACGAGAAAGAGAATGCTTACTTCGCTGATGGCGTACAGGATGAAATCCTCACTGGCCTTTCCAGAGTTGCCGACCTGAAAGTGATCAGCCGCACCTCGGTGATGCAGTATAAGGTCGGGCCGAGGCTCAATCTACGTGAGGTCGCGACCAACTTGGGCGTGGCGCACGTGTTAGAAGGCACGGTGCAGCGCGCCGGTGGTCGAGTGCGCGTCAATGCTCAGTTGATCGATGCGCGCACGGACAGCCAGATCTGGGCCGAACGCTACGATCGCGATGTCGCGGATGTGTTTGCAATCGAAAGCGAGGTGGCCGCGAAGATAGTCGCGCAGCTTCAAGCTAAAATCTCCCCTAGCGAAAAGGCGGCGATCGAGCAAAAGCCAACTGCTGATCTTACAGCTCACGATCTGTACATCCGCGCCAAAACGCTCATCACGACTGCTGTTTTCAGTACGCCTCAAGCGGAGAGCTTATCCGAGGCCGTTCGTCTGCTGAACGAGGCGATCGAGCGCGACCCTGCCTTCGCCCTCGCGTATTACCAACTAGGCCACGCTCACGATTTGCTATACTTCACCGGTACGGATCACACTCCCGGGCGGTTGGCTATGGCGAATGGGGCGATCCAATCGCTCACTCGCCTGCTTCCAAATTCCGGAGAAGCGCATCTTGCTCTCGCCAAGCATTTGTACTGGGGTTATCTCGATTACGATCGCGCTCGGAACGAACTTAGTCTGGCACAGAAGAGTCTGCCTAACGAGCCCTGGGCGTTTGTGCTAGCCGGCTATATCGATCGACGGCAAGGGCGCTGGGATCAATCGATCAAAAATCTTGAACGCGCTGTCGAGCTCGACCCGCAAAACCCTGCCACCCTCCAACAACTCGCTCTTACCTATGATTTGCTGCGCCGTTACGCCGATGAAGAGCGCGCATACGACCGCGCAATCGCTGTTACTCCCAAAGATGCCCCGCTGCGAGCTTCACGCGCGGAGGTCGAACTCAACTGGCATGCCGATCCGCGCCCGCTGATCTCGACGATCGAGGCCTTTGTAGCCGAAGATTCCAGCCAAGCCAAGGACCTGGCGTTTGTTTGGATCCGCGGAGCGCTGTGCAAGCGCGATTACGATGGCGCGCGTCGCGCCCTCGCCGCGCTTCCGATCGATGGGTGTTATGACAACACTATTCCGGTTCCGCGGAGCTGGTGCGAAGGCGTAGTTGCTCAGTTCCGAGGTGACAAGGCGGCCGCCCACGCTGCTTTTACCAGTGTGCGTGCCGAAGCCGCCAAAATACTTGCGGACCAACCCAATTATGCGGAAGCGCTTTGTGTGGTCGGGATGGCAGACGCAGCCTTGGGCAACAAGGAGGACGCAATTCGGGAAAGCCGCCGCGCGGTTGAACTGTTGCCGGTGACGAAAGATGCGATCATTGGCGCCCTATTGGTGAAGTATTTAGCGCTTATTTATGCGTGGACCGGCGAGAAGGATCTTGCCTTAGAACAGTTAAGCGTCGCAGCACGCATCCCAGGTCATTTGAGCTATGGTGAGTTGCGTCTGCATCCGTATTGGGATCCCCTGCGTGGCGATCCACGCTTCGAGAAGATCGTCGCCTCACTCGCTCTGAAGTAAACCTCGCCCTGACCGACCAGCACATGACAAGGTTCCTCACCTAACTGAAGTAGCTGGACCTTACGTGCGAGGGGCCTTGCGGTAAGATTTTACGTAGTACAATTGGGAAGAACATTAAAGCGACTCTCCGGTCGTGATTAGTCCAATCAAAGTCTGCGAAAAGTGTGGCGCAAGAATTTCTAGTGACGCGACACGAGAAGTTTGCCCGGCTTGTCTGCTAGAGAATGGCCTTGGTCTGCTCGGCGATGAGAATGAGGACGCGGCCGATCACGAGCCCCTGCCGCGCAGGAGTCATGGTGCACCTCCGGTAAAAATGCTGGGAGACTTTGGCGATTACGAACTGCTAGAAGAAATTGGACGCGGCGGACAGGGCGTGGTTTACCGAGCTCATCAGAAGAGTCTTAATCGTACCGTCGCGCTCAAAGTGATCGGGTTCGGCTATTGGGCCACTGAAGCGCATCTGAAGCGCTTTCGCCGGGAAGCAGAAGCCGCAGCCAGCCTCGACCATCCATGCATCGTCCCCATCTACGAAGTCGGCGAACGCGAGGGGTCTTGCTACTTCAGCATGAAATTCGTCGAAGGCGGCCAACTCGACGAAGTGGTCAAGCGCGAGCCGATTTCGATTCGGCATAGCATCGAGCTCATCGCGAAATTGGCGCGCACGTTGCATTACGCGCACGAGCATGGCGTCCTGCATCGAGACATCAAACCTGGGAACATCCTGCTGGATGCAAAAGGCGAACCACTGCTCACTGATTTTGGCCTTGCTCGATTAGTCGAGACAGAAAGCACTGTTACACGCACGCTGGAAGTAATGGGCACACCCAGCTATATGGCGCCGGAACAAGCTGCGGGTGAAACTACAAAACTCACCAAGGCCACGGACATCTACGGGCTCGGCACGGTCCTTTATGAACTGCTCACGGGTCATCCACCTTTCGTAGGACGGACAAGCTACCAAACGATACGGTTACTCTTGGACACTGAACCGCGGCAACCGCGCCAGTGGAATCCGAAAATAGGTCGCGAGCTTTCCACAATCTGTATGAAGTGTCTGGAGAAAGATCCAAAGCGTCGGTACTCGTCCGCTCTTGCCCTGGCCGAAGATTTGGAACACTGGCTAAAGCACGAACCCATTCGGGCACACCGCACTGGCGTCTTTGACCGGGGACGCAAATGGGTGCAACGAAATCCGGCTATTGCTGCGTTGATTGCATCGTTGGTTGCTTTGGCAGCAGCCCTCAGCTGGAATGTTTGGAAAAGCGAACTAACTAGTCGTCCGGCAATAAAGAGCGTCGCCGTGCTTCCGTTCGAAAACTTAAGCCGCGATCCAGGTAACGCATATTTTGTGGACGGGGTACAGGAAGAAATTCTAACGAACCTAGCGCAGATCGCGGATCTGAAGGTAGTCAGCCGCACCTCTGTGATGCAATACAAGAGCGGGATCGGGCGAAATCTGCGCGAGATCGGCCAGCAACTTGGGGTGGCACATGTCGTGGAAGGGACGGTTCAACGCGTGGGCGATCGCGTGCGCGTCAACGCGCAATTGGTCGATGCGCGCACCCACCGGCAGGTATGGGGACAGACTTATGACCGCGATCTTGCGGACGTATTCGCAATTCAGAGCGAGGTCGCTAAAGGAATCGCGGAGTCGTTGCAGGCGAAGCTCACCGGTCGCGAGGAGCAAGTCATGGCCGCCAAACCGACGGACAATCTTGAGGCCTACGATGCCTACTTGCGTGGGCTGGCTTATGCATTGAAAACCGACAACACAGCCGCCAACGCGCTTGGTGCACAGAAATATCTGAGAGAAGCGGTGCGCTTGGACCCGAAATTCGCCCTGAGTTGGGCGCTGCTGTCATATATTGATGCCCGCGGCTACCTCACAGAGACTCTTCAACCAACGGTCGCCCTGCGTGAAGAGGCACGGCGGGCGGCCGAGACCGCGCTGACTCTTCAGCCCAACCTTGGCGAGGCCGTACTGGCCAAAGGTCACTACCACTACGCCTGTCTGAAGGATTACGACTCCGCCGTGCGTTACTTTGAGCACGCACGTCAGTTTCTGCCTAATAGCAGCAGGATTCCGCAATTGCTGGCCTACGTCGCACGGAGGCGAGGTCAATGGGACCGGAGCGAGTCGTACTTCAACGAAGCCGAGCGGCTCGACCCGCGCAACGTTTCGGTGATTACCCAGCACGCGATTTCCTATATCGCTCTTCGTCGTTTCCCCGAAGCGCTGCAAAAGCTCGATCAGGTTCTTGACATCACACCTGGCGATGTGGACACGCTGGCGACGAAGGCGGCTATCGCCCAAGCTCTAGGCGATCTGCCACGTGCGTCCGCCCTTCTCGCTCCCCTTCTTCCGGCCGCCGACGACACCCAGGCTTTGGAAGCACAGGTTTACCAAGGGATTCTGGAGCGCCGCCCTGCACAAATGATCTCTCGGCTAACGGAGATATTGGCCAAGCCTAATCCAGCGTTGGGTTACATCAATGGCCGACTGCGCTTTTGGTTGGGCTGGGCGCAAGAGGTCAATGGCGACCATGTCGCCGCCCGGGAAACTTGGCTACAAACACGCAGCGACCTGGAATCTTTCCTCAAAGAACAGCCAGAAAATTATAGTCTCATCGAAATTCTCGCACTGACCAATGCTGGCCTCGGTGATAAGGCCGCCGCGCTAGCTCTGTCGGAGCGGGCCATGGCCACCCTTCGGATCGAGAAAGACGCGCTAGTCGGTGCTGTTCCGATCCAGATCTTCGCCCGAGTGGCGGCGCAAGTGGGCGAACCCGACCGCGCCATCGCCGCTTTACAGAAACTACTCTCGATACCGTGCGCGGGCCCACTGCCCGAAAACGTACCGCTGACTCCTGCGCTGCTTCGGCTCGACCCGCTGTTCGACCCGCTACGTGGCGATCCGCGATTTCAAGAACTTTGCAAAGATAGGCAGCCATAGTCAGCGTAATCAGAGTCTGCGAAGAGTGCGGCGCAAAAAAACTCCAGTGCCGCAACACGAGAAGATTGGCCGGCTTGTCTTCTGGAGACCGGCCTTGGTCTCTTATTCGTGTTTATTCCTGTCCATTCGCGGTTAAGATTCGCCGGTGCCCAACGAACCAAATCCGCTCTCAGATCGGATTCATATCGAGCAGCTAGAGATTTCCACGCGCATCGGCGTTCAGGAAAAAGAGCGCGGTACCCCGCAGCGATTGACCGTCAGCATCTCTTTCTGGCCATATTACGACCAGCGCGACATGGCCGATAAGATCGATAACACGGTCAATTATTCGATCGTGGCGGAGGAAACGAAGAATTTTGTACGAGATCAATCGACAAATCTGATCGAGACACTCGCCGATCGGCTGGCAACGCACTTGGTGAAAACTTTCCGCGTCCACAAGATCACTGTAGAGCTGCGAAAATTTCCTTTGGAGGACGCCAAGCATGTCTCAGTAACGGTAACGCGGACTGCATCCGTAGCCTGAAAAGCCATCCACTATGCGAAGCTGTAGCCGGGAGCGGTGATCCCGGCCAGTATTGGCTGCAAAAACAATGCGAAAAGGAAGACTCAACCAACCTCCTGCAGAGCTCGCGCAGCGCTACAGCGAATCCGTCTCCTTCGATTGGATACTTTATCCGTACGATATAGCCGGCTCGATCGCGCACGCCGCTGCCCTCGTCCGGGCGGGAATCATAACTGCAGAAGAGAGGCAGCAAATTGAAAACGAATTGCGCGTGATCGAGAAGGAGATCGAGTCGGGCAAATTCGAATGGGATCGATCCCTCGAAGACGTGCACATGAACGTTGAGGCGGCGCTGACGAAACGAACCGGCACCGTAGGCGCGAAGCTGCACACGGCACGCAGCAGGAACGATCAGATTGCGCTCGATCTGCGCCTTTATGTAAAAGCTGAGATCGGGGAAGTGTCAGGCCGTTTGCGAAGCTTGCAGACCGCCCTGCTCGACGTTGCGGAGCGACATATTGATGTCGTAATGCCCGGCTACACGCATTTGCAGCGCGCGCAACCGATCACTTTCTCGCATTATTTGCTTGGGCAGATGGAGGCTTTTGAGCGCGACGCGAATCGGCTTCGTGATTGCCTCGCGAGAACGGACGTGCTTCCACTCGGATCCGGCGCGCTTGCCGGTTCGACTATCGTTCTCGATCGCGAGGGCATCGCGCGCGACCTCGGTTTTTCGGGCGTGAGCCAAAATAGCGTCGATGCCGTCGGCGACCGCGATTTTGTATGCGAATTTCTTTTTGGCCTCGCCATGATCGGCCTGCACCTCTCTCGCTTGAGCGAAGACTTAATCATCTGGAGCACGACCGAATTCGGTTTTCTGGAATTTAGTGATTCATTTTCAACGCACTCCAGCCTTATGCCGCAAAAGAAGAATCCGGACATGGCGGAGCTGACGCGCGGCAAGACGGGCCGCCTTTACGGAAATTTGATGTCGATCTTAACCACGATGAAAGCGCTTCCTTCTTCTTACAATCGCGACATCCAGGAAGACAAGAGAGCGCTGTTCGATTCCGTCGATACAATCAAAAGCGCGTTGGACGTTTTTGCTGCGATGTTGCCAGAATTGAAAATCAACCGTGAACGCATGAACAGTTCTACTCGGGACCCAAATCTTTTCGCGACCGATTTGGCCGAGTACCTGGTGAAAAAGAGAGTGCCTTTTCGCGAGGCGCACCAAATCGTCGGAGAGCTTGTTGTGCGCTCCTTTGCGAAAAGCATTCCCCTGGATCAAATCGGCATCGCTGAAATGAAAAAGTTTTCGCCACACTTCGAAGATGACGTGGCGAAGATTTTCGATGTTCGGGGTTCGCTTGCTCAGCGGCGCGCGATCGGCGCTCCGTCACCTGAGAACATCGCGGCACGGATCAAGCGCTGGAAGGCAAAATTGTAGAGGCACTCGCCGCGGCGAGCGCCTGCGTTCAAGATCGGAGGTCTTCGACGTTTGACGCAAACGCCGCTATAACAGCGCTTACAATGTTTGCCGCTGAGGACAGCGGCCACTACACTTCACCCGTTATGCAAAACAGCTGGGAAACCGTGTCGAGTGAGCGGCATTTCGCCAACGCGCATCTCGAAATTGTGACCGACCATGTGCGAACACCCGCGCGTTCGCTCCCACGAGCGTGGACAGTTGTGCACCGTAAAGCAGCCGTGATCGTTGCGCCGATGACACGAGACGGCAAAATCGTTCTCATTCACCAGGAGCGTATTCCGATTCGCACAGCAATTTGGGAAATGCCCTCGGGTCAGATCGACGGGCCCGCCCGGGAAACCCCTGGGCAAGTTGCGCTGCGCGAACTTCGCGAGGAAGCGGGCTATGAGCTTGCCAAGAATGGTGAGCTCATCGCGCTGGGCCAGTACTTTACCTCACCTGGCTTCACCGATGAACGCGGCCACTTCTTTTTGGCGCACCCCGTACAGAAGTGTAAAGAGCGAGCGGCCGGAGACGAAGGAGAATCGATTCTCGATTGCCGCGAATTTAGCGTAGAGGAAATTCGGCGAATGATCGCCGAGAACGAGATTCGCGATGCCAACACGCTAAGCATTTGGGCGCGGCTCTGGGCCCGTGATCTCCTTCCCGTTAAACAGTGCTGACCGCTCTGGATTTGATTATTGGCGGTTGTTTCGGATTTCGATATTCGGATTTCGTATTTTGATCCAATGGCCCTGAGAGACATTTTCAAATTTCGCGAGCAACCGGAAAGGGAAACATCCAAGCCGTTTCTGGAGCACTTGGAAGACTTGCGCTGGACGATCGTAAAGATGGCGATCACGCTGGTTGCAGCGATGATCGTTTGCTTCGCATTCCGGTCGACACTTGTGCGGGTACTGCAGGCACCGTTGCGGGACGTCGGTTCACAAATCGGAACGCTCAAAGCTCTCGGCATCACCGATTCTATCGTGATTTCGTTTCATCTGGCGTTTTACGCCGGCATCGTTATCTCCTTTCCGCTTCTGCTCTATTTCATTGCGGAGTTTGTGCTGCCGGCGCTCACCGTCGTAGAAAAACGCTTCTTGTTTCCGGCTATCTTAGTGAGCTTCGCGCTCTTTCTTCTCGGTGTGACCGTTTGTTATTTTTGGTTGTTGCCGAAGACGATTCTTTTTTTCTTTCGCGACACTGAGTCACTTGGCTGGGCACCCACCTGGACGGTGCAACAATATTATTCCTTTGTGACGCGATTTACACTCGGTTTCGGGTTGGCTTTCGAATTGCCAGTGGTAGTGCTGGCCCTGGTTCGATTTGGATTGATTACCTACAGGTTCATGGCACGCACACGACCTTACGCTGTCGTGCTGATATTTATTCTGGCGACGATCATCACGCCGACACCAGACATTCTGACCTTGGTCGCGATGGCGCTCCCGATGTGCCTGCTTTATGAAAGCTGCATCTGGATTGCATGGCTAATGGAGCGCCGCAGCTCCAGGTCGATCACCAATTAGTTGCGTGGATCATTCTGTTTACGAGTTTCTCTTCCGAACGTTTGCGTTTGTTCTCGGCGCGGCAGTCGGATCGTTTCTGAACGTCTGCATTTATCGGTGGCCTGCCGATCTTTCGATTAACAAGCCGCGCCGTTCTTTTTGCCCGGCCTGCAGGCAGCCGATCCCCTGGCATCGGAATCTGCCGTTGGTCAGTTGGATTTTTCTCCGGGGTCGTTGTGCAAATTGCGGCGCAAAAATAGCGTTTCGCTATTTCGCGGTGGAACTGATCACGGCGCTGTTGTTCCTCACGATCTGGCAAAGCTTTCCGTGGCAGATGGCGATTGCATACTGGATTTTCGCTTCGCTTCTGCTCGTTGGAACGTTTATCGATCTGGAACATTTCATCATTCCAGACCGTGTGACCATCGGGGGAATAGTTGCGGGCGTCGTTTGCAGCGTGGCAGTGCCGGCTTTGATGGAGACGGATTCGCGGATCGCTGCATGCGTTCGCTCCCTTCTCGCTGCAGCGTTGGGCTACGTAATTTTGTTGATTGTTCTCGAAGCGGGCAAAATCGCTTTTGGAAGAAAAAGGATTCAATTCGACGCCCCAACACCGTTTACATGGACAAAACGCGGAGACGACGCCGATCTTGTCGTCGGCACCGAGGAAAGCCTGTGGAGTGACTATTTTGCCCGGGAAAAAGACCGATTATTGCTTGAGTGCGAAGAGGCCAGGATCGACCACCACACATACGGGAATGTGACGCTGGACTTTCGCTACGATCGCGTCTCCCCTGAAGGCCAAGTGTTCATGCTCGATGATGTGACGCAGATTTCGGGCGTAGCGCGCGAACTGGTGATTCCACGCGAGGCGATGGGCCGCGGCGACTTGAAATTTCTCGCTGCGATTGGCGCATTTCTTGGGTGGCGCGCAGTGTTGTTCAGTCTTTTCGCGGGATCGCTTCTCGGTTCGATTGTTGGCCTGATCACGCTGGTCGTCGGAAGACGGGTCTGGTCGGCAAAGCTGCCCTTTGGACCTTATCTGGCGTTCGGTGCGCTGAGCTGGATGTTCTTTGGTCAAGTTTTTCTAAATTGGTACGCACGATTGCTAAGCCCGTAGAGAGGAAAGCAGCTTTTCCCAGAGAATGACGGAATTGACGCGAATGATTGTCTCATTCTCCGGAATGTTTTTCGCGTGTATCTGCGTGATTCGCGGGCCTCTTTTTCATTGTTCCTTCGTGAGGGTTGAACTTTGGCGACGGCCCAATTGAATATGATTTTCCAGAACGCCCGTTTGATTTTTCCCGACGGCATTCGCGATGGTCTTGAGGTCGTTGTTGAGAACGGAAAAATCGCCGCAATCGCCGAGCATGGCCATGCCCGCGCGAAAGAGGCTGATGGCTCTCCTCCCTCGCGGGCCGCCCGTCTACGAAAAATCAAACGGGCGTTCTG
>Ga0193747_1000711_pt1 | contig 10193 bp, 5 predicted proteins | sample L1m2metaG_FD_143048 | JGI IMG/M metagenome (GOLD analysis project Ga0193747, IMG submission 143048) | Soil microbial communities from a riparian zone of the East river system, Colorado, United States - L1m2 | ecosystem: Environmental > Terrestrial > Soil > Riparian zone | place: USA: East River...
GTATTCCCAGAACGTGCCCGGCTCTTTGATCGCGCGCGGTTGACGCTGGCCGCGACCGAATTCCGCGACGCCTACAAAGTCGCTGTTCTTTCCCCACATCGCTCCTTCCCATTCGCTGGTCTGTTGCAGATGTTCTTCCCAGGTGATCTTCGCATTGTGCGGCGAGGCATAACCGTCATCGGTCGCGTAGAGCTTCATCGGATCCTTTACGCTCTTGATAAGTCCGCGATCGACGGCGAGTCCAGTCAACGTCGAGAGAAAACTTTTCGCGACGCTGTAAGTCGGATCGATCCGGTCTGTGTCACCCCATTCAGCGACAATGTAGCCGTGGCGAATGATGATCCCGTTGGTATCGCCGCGCATCTTCGGTAAGGGCCCGAGCACCCGGCCAAACGTTTCAACCTGCGTGGAAAAATCCGGCGGGGTCGTGCTGGCTTGAGTTTTAGCGTACGCGACTGCCTGCTCGAGCAGGGCGCTGTCCATTCCAACATCTTCCGGTCGCTGTCGCTCCCAACTGTTGCCAGGCGTCGGGTAATACACCCCGCGGTTCTGGCTCTGCAAGGGACCAGAGTACGTTGGCAGTGTCGCGCCGCAGATACAGATAATAAGCAGGAGAATCGAACGTCGTTTTATGGTGTTCATGTTTATCGCAGGCCGCGAATCAAAATTTAGGCGCATTCTAGCCGACTTGCCCGAGATGAGGCTAGATTTTGGAAACAAATACGGGCGACTTGGAGTCGGACTCATGAATTTTCATAGGCGGTGGGCCAATCACGCGACCGGCCGTGCACTCAGCGTTGATAGAGCAATTTATGGACGGTTTAGATCAAATCTCATCTCAGGTGTAGCGAAGCGCACCGAACCAATATTCGCGCCCTGACCGACGAGTCCCCTTTCCGGGATACCTTAAGAGCACCCGCGAGGTGCTTGGAATTTCCGATTCTTATGTGTTATGGAGAAGCAGTGATTCTGACGTCGCTCTTTTGCTGTGTCTGATCTCAGCACGCTTTCGGCTTGCGGGCCATCACCACAAATTTACTTCTTGTCTTTGATCCTGGGAGGACTCACATGTTTCGGCAATCTATTGTTTCACTTATGGCTCTCGTCACGCTTTCGGCGTCAGCATATTCGCAGTCACCTTCCGGTATGATGCCAGGCGTCGATCCAACCTTCTTCAATGGACTTCATTACCGTCTCGTTGGGCCATCGCGCGGCGGACGCGTAACGACGGTTACAGGTGTTCCCTCGCAGCCGAAAACTTTTTATATGGGTGTAGCGAGTGGCGGTCTGTTTCGGACGATCGACGGAGGCGCGAGCTGGAATCCGATCACTGATGGAAAAATTCCGTTGGGGTCGACCGGATGCGTGGCGGTCGCCGACTCAGATCCGAACGTGATTTATCTCGGCACGGGCTCTGACGATGTGCGCAGCAACGTCTCGACCGGACGCGGGATGTATAAGACAACCGACGGCGGGCTGACGTGGAAGTTCATCGGCCTCTACAATGCGGGCCAGATTGGCTCGGTTCGCATTCATCCCACTAATCCGAACATCGTTTGGGTCTCGGCGCAGGGCGACGCTTTCAAATCGAATACCGAACGCGGCGTCTTCAAAACTACGGACGGTGGCCAAACCTGGCGCAAGGTTTTGTTCGTCTCTGATAGCGTAGGCGCAATGGATGTTGAGTTGCAGCCCGGCAATCCAAATGTGGTATACGTGTGGATGTCGCGACTCGAACGCAAGCCCTGGACAATCATCAGCGGCTCGCGCGACGGCGGGTTCTACAAGAGCACCGACGGCGGCGAGCACTTCACGAAGATCACCACGGGACTGCGTTCGTCTATGCGCTAATCGAAGCGAAGCCGGGCGGTGGGCTTTATCGATCAGACGACGCGGGACAATCCTGGACAGCAATGAATCCGCAGCCGGCCTCGATCGCTGTGGCGATGATTCAACGTCCATTTTATTACGTCGCGCTCGGCGCGGATCCGACCAATGCCGATGTCGTTTACGCAGGCGCGGAGGGATTCTTTAAATCTACTGACGGCGGCAAGACGTTTGCAATCTTTCGCACCCCGCATGGCGACAATCACGACATTTGGATCAGTCCGAAAGATGGAAACATCATGATTCAGTCGAACGACGGCGGCGCCAATGTTTCGTTCGACGGCGGTCGCACCTGGTCCACGCAACTGAATCAACCAACTGCTGAGATCTATGGCGTCTGGTTGGACAATCAGTTTCCCTACAGACTCTACGGCGCGCAGCAGGACAACACCACGGTGATCATTTCGAGCCAGGCCGATCCCTACAACCGCGATGATTGGCGTCCTGGTCCAGGATGCGAAACCGGGCCAATCATGCCGTATCCGCGCGATCCCAATATTGTTTACGGCTCGTGCAAGGGACAGTACGGGGTGATGAATCTGAAAGTCGGGCAGGAGAAAAATTATTGGGTCGGCGGCCAGTCACTTTACGGCAATCCCGCCGGCGATCTCATTTATCGTTTCCAGAGAGTCTCGCCGATGGCGACATCGCCGCACGACGTCGACGTTCTCTATTACGGCTCACAATATCTTCATCGCACGCGCGACAAAGGTGTGACGTGGGAAAAGATTTCACCGGATCTTACGGCGCATTCCAGTTGCTGTCAGGGTGCCAGCGGCGAGCCAATTACTCGCGACGTTACCGGCGAAGAGTTCTATAGCACGCTCTACGCGATCGCGGAGTCGCCTCTTGAAAAAGGTGTGATTTGGGTGGGCTCCAACGATGGTCCGTTTCACGTCACGCGCAATAACGGCAAGACCTGGACCGACGTGACCCCGAAAGATCTTCCGCCAGGCGGGCGGGTGCAATACATAGAGCCATCGCCGCATCGCAAAGGCTCGGCTTACTATGCCGTTTATCGTTGGCTGCTTGGCGACTATCAACCGTACATTTATCGCACCGATGACTATGGCAAGACCTGGACGCGTTTGACTGATGGGAAGAATGGAATTCCTTCAGACTGGCCCACGCGGGTCGTGCGTGAGGATCCAAACCGCGAAGGCTTGCTTTACGCGGGAACGGAATTCGGCATTTTCATCTCGTTCGATAACGGCGCGCACTGGCAGTCGTTCCAATTGAATCTGCCGAATGTGCCCGTTAGCGACCTCAAACTTTATCGAAACGATCTGATCGTCTCGACGCAAGGCCGGGCCTTTTGGATTCTGGACAACATCAGTTCGCTCCATCAACTGACTCCGCAAGTAAGCACTGCCGATGCGCATCTCTTCAAACCACGCGACGGATATCGCACCCGAGTTAATCCGACAACGCTTGGGCCGACGATCGAATACTATCTGCCGAGCGTGCCCAGCGGCCCGGTAACGATCGAAATCCTCGATGCGAAAGGGGCGATCATCAACTCTTACAACAGCGATGCGCCGGCGCCAACCGGCCGCGGAGGACGCGGCGGCGCTGGTGCTGCCGAGTCTCAAACCGAAGACCCGGATGCCGCTCCGACGCGAAGGTTCGGCCCTCCGCCGCCGCGGGTAACGAAGACAGCCGGTTTGAATCGCGTTGCCTGGGACTTAAGGAACAAGGAAGGTGTAGTGCTTCCGCCTGGACAATATCAAGTTCGCCTCAAAGTCGGCGACAAGACATCGGCGGAACCATTCAACGTGCTCATCGATCCGCGCGTTGCCGAAGACGGGATCACGGTCGCGGATCTGCAAGAGCAATTCGAGCACAACATGCGCGTGCGCCAACTGGTGACCGACGTGAATCAGATTGCTGCGCGAGTGCGCGACGCGCAGACAAAACTGCGTAACGCATCGACCACCAGCGGTGACAATGCAACTCTATTAAGTGCGATTGCTGCCAGACTCTTCACTGAACCGGTGCGTTATAGCAAGCCCGGTTTACAAGCGAACATTACTTATCTTGCGAGCATGACTGCCAACGTCGATCAGAAGGTTGGGCGCGACGCGATCGAACGATACGCCGTGTTGCGAAAGGAACTGGACGCGATTCGAACCGAGGTTGATCGCGCACTTGGTCCAGCCCAGGCAACCGCGGCCGGAAGTCAGCAATAGCCTCTGAGGAATATGCTTTTTCTCTGCGCAATCTCCGCGTTCTCTGCGTCTCTGCGGTGAATTTGCTCGGAAAAAGAGTTCACCGCAGAGACGCCGAGGTCGCAGAGGACGCGCAGAGAGTTTATTCGGATAGCCGCCTGGCTATTCATCAAACGAAGAAGATGCGAATCAGTATGAAGATCACCAATATTCTAATGCTCACGGTTCTGGTCGTCGCGACAAAGTCTACGGTCGCAGCGCAACAGACCAGCGATGCGCCACGGGCGCTAACTGCTGCGGATTACGCGCGGGCTGAAAAGTGGATGCCATATAACACGAATCCGCTCGTTTTTCGCTCCGGCGTTCGGCCGACATGGATAAGCGGCGAACGCTTCTGGTATCGGATCACAACTGCGGAAGGGAGCGAGTTTCTGCTCGTTGACGCCGCGAAGGGGACGAGGGCGCCGGCTTTTGATCATGCGAGGCTCGCGGCGGCGCTTTCCACCGCGACGGGTACAACCTACGATGCGCACCATCTGCCTTTCACGGATTTTGAGCTTTCAGCCGACGGGCTAACGATCTCGTTTAATATTCAACGGCGACGTTGGAAGTGTGATCTAGTGGCCGACAAATGCAGCGCGGAGGGGACGCCCCCAGCGAGCGGACAACGTGGCGGCCGCGGCGGGCCGGCAAATGACATTCTGTCACCAGACAAGAAACGCGCGGCATTTATTCGCGACTTCAATTTGTGGATGCGCGATGTGGCCACGGGCAAAGAGACCCAACTCACCACGGACGGCGTGAAAGACTTTGGTTATGCAACGGACAATGCCGGTTGGGTCCACAGCGACCGTCCGGTGCTGCTTTGGTCGCCGGACTCGAAAAAGATCGCAACCTTCCAGCAGGACCAGCGCGGTGTTGGCGAAATGTATCTGGTGGAAACCAAGGTGGGCCATCCGACATTGCAAGCCTGGAAATATCCGCTGCCCGGCGACGAAGTAGTGACTACGATCCAGCGCGTGATCATCGAGGTCGATGGCCCGCGCGTGATCAGACTCAAGCTGCCACCCGATCAACACCGGTCGACGCTGTGCGACGATTTGCAGTGTCGGGGCGGTGAATGGGCGGATGTTGAGTGGAGTCCCGATGCTTCGCAGCTGGCCTTCGTGTCGACGTCTCGCGATCACAAACAGGAGCAGCTTCGCATCGCTGACGCGGCGACGGGAACTATTCGTGAAGTGCTGGAAGAGACTGCCGCCACGCAATACGAGTCGGGCCAGGGAAGATTTAACTGGCGCTACCTGCCGGCTACGAACGAAGTGATCTGGTATTCAGAACGTGATAATTGGGGTCAGCTTTATCTCTACGATGCGGCCACTGGCAAGTTGAAGAATCAGATCACGACTGGCGAAGGTACGGTGACTCAACTCTTAAGGGTCGATGAAAAAACTCGACGGCTTTACTTTCTCGCCGACGGACGCGAAAAGGGACGCGATCCGTACTTCGCACATTTCTATCGCGTCGGATTTGACGGGAAGAATCTGGCGCTATTAACTCCGGAAGATGCAAACCACGAAATCAGTCTCTCACCCTCGGGAGGCTTCTTCTTCGATAGCTATTCCAAACCCGACGTGCCTCCGGTTGCGGTTTTGCGCGATGCGGACGGCAAGCTGATCACGACGCTTGAAAAGGCTGACATCTCGAAACTTGTCGCGGCGGGCTGGAAGCCGCCGGTCCCCATTGTCGTCAAGGCTCGCGATGGGATCACCGATCTCTATGGCTTAATGTTCAAGCCGACTAATCTCGACGAGAAGCAGAAGTATCCGATCGTCAATCACATCTATCCTGGACCACAGGGCGGCAGTGTCGGCAGCCGTTCGTTCTCGGCGGCGCGCGGCGACACGCAAGCGCTCGCGGAACTCGGCTTCATCGTCGTCGAGATCGATGGCACGGGAAACCCTATGCGGTCCAAGAAATTTCACGATGCTTATTATGGCAACTTAGGCGACAACACTCTGCCCGATCAAGTGGCGGCGATGAAGCAACTCGCGGAAAAATACTCGTGGATAGATATTGATCGGGCCGGCATTTATGGCCATTCCGGTGGTGGTTACGCAACCGCCGATGCGATGTTTCGTTATCCGGATTTCTTTAAGGTCGGGATTTCCGAGTCAGGTAATCACGACAATCGCGAATATGAAGACGACTGGGGCGAGAGGTATCAGGGACTGCTCGTGCGCGACTCCGGCGGCAAAACCAACTATGACGATCAGGCTAATCAGAATATCGCGAAGAATCTGAAAGGACACTTGCTGCTGGCGCACGGCACGCTCGATGATAATGTGCCGCCATACAACACACTGCTGGTGGTCGATGCTCTGATTAAGGCGAACAAGGACTTCGATCTACTGATGCTGCCGAACCAGCGACATGGTTACGGCAACGCCGGCAACTATATGACGCGCCGGCGTTGGGACTACTTCGTCCGTTATCTTCTAGGCGCCGAACCGCCCATGAACTACACACTGCGTCCGCCGGCCGCGCCTGGGCAGTAAATCGATTCGGTCGGGCAACTGGGCCATATGAATTTATGAAGTGCTGGAATCGTAACTTGAGTAAACCGTGAACGAGACAAGACCCACTAGATTGATTGTCGGCATCACCGGCGCGACGGGAACAATTTTCGGCGTGCGGCTGCTTCAGATGCTGCATGGCTCGGGCATCGAGACGCATCTCGTGATGAGCAAGTGGGCCGCGCGCACGCTGGTCCATGAAACGGACTACACGACTGAACAAGTGCAGAACCTGGCGACGCACGATTATCCAGTCGGCGATCAGGGCGCGGCGATCTCCAGCGGCTCGTTCGTGACGTTGGGCATGGTGATCGTTCCATGTAGCATGCGAACGCTGGCGGCAATCGCGAATGGATTAGCCGACAATTTGATTCATCGCGCCGCCGACGTAATTCTGAAAGAGCGTCGCAAATTGGTTTTGGTAGTGCGGGAATCGCCACTGCACGAGATTCATCTCGAGAACATGTTGAAGCTATCTCGCATGGGCGTAGTCATCGTGCCGCCGGTGCCTGCATTTTATAACCATCCGCAGAACCTGGACGACATGATCAATCACGTGACTATGAGGATTCTGGATCAGTTCGACATCCACCTGGATGTTATGAATCGCTGGGATGGCGCGATGCTGACCAGCGCGGATGTTAATCTGGGCAAAGCGCGATGAATGTTAATCAGCTTCGAGTAAGAACCTCACATCCCAATATTTTTGAAATGGTAACGGTCTGCATCGTAATCGCGTTCGACATCCACCGTCTTCATTTTCCCCGACACGGCTGAAATATCAACGAGCGATAATTGACATGCGGGTGCGATTCCGCGGGCCGACACCATTTTACCGAACTGTTCTTCAGCCACGGCTTCGGCGGCGCGGGCCCCGAAAAGCAGACCCATGATGCGATCGATAGCGCTGGGCGGGCCGCCACGCTGCGGATGGCCCAGGATTACGGCGCGAGATTCGTATGGGGTCTCGTTATCGATCTTGCGCGAGAGCACCTCGCCAATTCCGCCCAAGCGCGCATGTCCGAAGGCGTCTTGTCGATCGTCAATGGTGATTAGCTCGCCGTCGGCGGCGCGGGCCCCTTCGGCCACGACGATCACAGCGTAGCGTGGCCGCTCGGCTCGGCCTCGATGCAAGCCGGGTTCGCCGAGTCGATCTTTCAGCAGTTCGAACACGCGCTGGTAGCGAAAAGGATGCTCCGGTATCAGAACCATGTGCGCCTGTCCCGCGACTCCCGACCATAAAGCGAGATGACCCGCGTGACGGCCCATCACTTCTACAATCTGCACCCAACCGTGCGAGCCGGCGGGCGTGCGCGATCGTTCAATCACTTCGGCAACGTTGCGCAGCGCGGTATCAAAACCGAGCGTGTAGTCGGTCCCTTCGAGGTCTTTATCTATAGTCTTCGGAATCCCGATGATTTTAACGCCGCCTTGCGCCAATTTCGCCGCCACCCCCAACGTATCTTCGCCACCGCACACCACTACTGCATCGAGTTCGAGCTTCTTAATGTTCTCGATTACTTCTGCGGAGCGGTCGTGTCGTTCGCCATCGTCCGCTGACGGTTTGAAGGGGTTTGTTCTTGAAGAGCCCAGGTTCGTTCCACCGTCGCGATCCCAGCGGCGTACGGCGTTGCGGTCGAGTGGCAAGACGTCCGGTAGCGGATTCAGCAAACCTCTCCAGCCGTCGAATAACCCAACGACTTCAAGACCGAGTTCCATGCCTCGATAGACCAAGCCTTTGACTGCCGGATTCAATCCCGGAGCATCCCCCCCGCCCGTCAATACGCCAACTCGCTTAGTTTTACCCATGCGACAAAGACAGTCCTCTTAGAATTGATTAGTTTGCTGATCTGAAAAACATCTTCGCATCACCCGAAGGGTCGTGTCTAACGGCGATAGCAAGATAAGCCAAGTCTCCTCAGCCTAATTGCCATGATAATAGATGCGAAATAGTTCTTGCCCTCAAGGATTCCTCAAGCCCGGTCGCTATTCTAATACCGCTACTTAGCTGCAAGCAGGATTGGGAAAGAGCGATGTGTTGCTTTACTCATTCTAAAAGATTCTGTGGATGGTCGATCGCACTATTCCTTTTGTTGGTAGCATTCGCGAAGCTGGCCCGGCCGGAACAGTTGCCGCTGAAAGTCTTTACTACGGCCGACGGCCTGACGCGCGATGGAATCAATCGGATATATCGCGACTCGCGCGGGTTTCTTTGGTTCGCAACTCACGAAGGATTGTCGCGCTTCGACGGTTATCAATTCACCAATTTCACGGCCGAACAGGGACTGCCGCAAGGTTCGGTTAATGACGTTTTGGAGACAAGGAAGGGCGATCTTTGGTTTGCGACGCGCGACGGCGTGGTTCGGTTCAATCCGCGCGGCGTCGCGCAATCGGAGACGACTACTGTCGACACGACCGACTCATCCGCTGCCGCATTTCAAATGGAAAGCGAACCAATGTTCGTTACCTACCATCCCGCGGCTGACAAGTTCGCGCGAGTTGTTAATGCGCTAGTGGAGGATCGCGATGGCTCGATCTGGTGCGGAACGCTGAAGGCTCTTTACAAAATGAAATCGATAGATGGAAGGTGGGTGATTCGGCCGGTCGGCCTTACAAACATAACTAACGATAATGCCCTGATCGAAGCCATGGTTCTGGATCGTCAAGGTGCTTTGTGGATCGGAACCGATCTCGGACTCTATCGTCTTCTTCCCGAGGGCAAGGTGGAAGAGTACAAACTCGAAGGCAATGCGCCGGGAGCCTTTGTCAATACGCTGCTCATAGACAGCAAGCAAAATCTGTGGGTGGGAACACGATACAGCGGGCTTTACAAACTTCACAGCGGCATTAGCGCCGACGCCGCCCGGCTCGTGAAGCCTTTTGCAGCTAAGGATGGTCTCGGCAGCTCTTGGATCGCGTCAATCTTCGAAGCTTCCGAGGGCACCCTCTGGATTGGCACGAACACCGGACTGAGCAAAGCGATCGGGGCAACGCAATCAGACAGAATCAGGTTTGTCAGCTATACCACGGCGCATGGGCTTAGTGACGCTGAAGTATGGGCCATTGCTGAAGATCAAAGCGGTTCCTTGTGGCTTGGCACGGCCAACGGCGGCGCGATGAAGCTCGTGCAAAATGGCTTCACCACTTATGACGAACGCGACGGCCTTGGCGAGTCGCACATCACTTCGATCTTTGAAGATCGCAGCGGCGCATTGTGCGTAGGTGCGTCTCTGAGTCGAGGGAAGAGCATCAACTGTTTCGATGGTAACCGGTTCACGTCTGCCTGGCCCAAAGCAGTTCAAATCGGCGGTTGGGGTTCGAATCAAATCGCGTTTCAGGATCGAGAGTGCGATTGGTGGTTGGATAGCGGTTCGGGCGTATATCGAGTCGCGCCCGTCAATACCTTCGAACAATTTTCAAATGCCCGGGTCAAAGCCAGATACACCACTAAGGAAGTCATGGGGACAGATGAAATTTTTCGCCTCTTTGAGGATTCGCATGACGATGTTTGGATCAGTGGGATGAGTAATGGTCCCGCGGGTCTGGCGAAGTGGGACCGCGCGAC
>Ga0193747_1000712_pt1 | contig 10187 bp, 9 predicted proteins | sample L1m2metaG_FD_143048 | JGI IMG/M metagenome (GOLD analysis project Ga0193747, IMG submission 143048) | Soil microbial communities from a riparian zone of the East river system, Colorado, United States - L1m2 | ecosystem: Environmental > Terrestrial > Soil > Riparian zone | place: USA: East River...
TTTAGTAAATCTATAAAGACAAAATACAAAAAAATAGAATGAACACCTGTGCACTCTATGTTCGGGGAATACAGCAAAATGTGCTGATCAGCCATAGTACCAACTGCATCCATCTCACATCAGCAAACTGTCAAGGGCAACTGAGGTCGGACAAAGACCTCGTCAGAGACAGCGCTTAATTTTTACGAGATACAGAAATCAACAATCCATTCTAGACCTTAGCATAAACCATAAAATTATGGATAAATTTGTTCGCCGGTATATCTATCTATAATTCTAATTGCTTTTGTAGGGCAAGTTTGGGCCGCGGCGAGTATTGATTCGAAGGTTGCCCCAGTCTCAGACTCTACTCTTACCTTTGGATTTATTCTCTTGTTTTTTTCTAAAACGAACACCTTGGGCGCAAGGGTTTCACAACTGCCAAATGCCAAGCAAAGTGAAGGTTCAATAGTTATCTGGAATCGACCTTTTGGAGTATCCAAAAAGTTTGAGGCTGTTGATTGCATTTGAGTAGATTTCTTTTTGTACTCATATTGTTTAGCCGACCCATCATAATTCCTACTATTGCTCTCGTGATTGGAGTAACTCCGATTTGATTCCGAAACCTTATGCTGCACATTAGAGCGGATCTCGTCTTCGTCCGATTCGGTTTCGAAGTCTGTCTTATCATACTTGCGCTTCTTATCATCGTCGGAAAGAATTTCGAAAGCAGCATTGATTTTTTTGATCATACTCTCAGCATGAGAGGAATTGTTCCTATCAGGATGGTACTTTCTTGCCAAACGTCTATACGCCTTCTTCAGCTCGGGATATGTGGCCTGCTCAGAAACACCTAGAATTGCATAATAGCCACTACTGTCCAACAACCTCAAAAGCGTAGCAGGATTACTTATCTCTTTAGAAATTAAATTACCCTCAAATCCGTATTATCTGAATACTGGACTTCGCATTGTCTTAATAACTTGAAATTATTCTGTACGTGGCTTACCACATGCAAAGGAGCTTACTGTTTCTGTGTATTAACCAGACGAAACCGGTATCAGCAGGTTCTGCAGTCTGCAGCACTTGATTATATTTGAGATGTATTCGAACTACCATCAGATAAATTAATTTGGGCTCGAACGAGATCTCTGCGATTATTATTAGTTCCTTTTTCAGACAGGGGAAAAATTTTCTACTTCTTACAATTCAATAGTCCCGGACGAAGGCATGATACTACACTTTACCATTATTTGACACATGCTGGAACCGCGAAGATACCGAAGTTCATTTGACGGGAACAATCAGAAGGTAAGACTAATCAGACTGGCACACCTGTGGCACCTATGACCATATTCACGATATATGTCTTTGTTCACCTTTTTACTCCGCGATTAATAGACTTCAGAATCTATTTTTTTTGATCTTTTGATTGTTTATCAAAAATGAATGGTCCGGTTGTCTAAATCAATGGTCATGCAGGATTACAATAAGTAACTGTGGAGATGTTTGAAATTATGTCGCTGGTCATCCTACCTATGAGAATTATTGTAAACAAGATATCCAAGCTAAATCTAAATCTCGAACTATACTAGTATTTTTAATTAGTAGCACTTCAAATTCTGCACTGAATATAGTGGAGCATATTAGACTATAAACGAACACCAGCAGAATACCAATTTCCACGAGGTGCTTCTTCAATCACCACTATCACCTCTTTTTTCTGTACTTTCAATATTCTTATTACATCTTCAGTAATTGCTTCTGCCAGACGGTCCTTTTCTATCTGTGTCCTACCACCAAACATTGACACTGTAACTATTGGCATATTGATGAGATAACTATGAAAAGCGATGAATAATACCTTTTCGTGTCCTCCCGAGCGGGTTTGAAGTCGTCCGGGTCAAAATCGAGTAGATTCTAAGGTTAGCGGGAGCCACTCAACGCCATCGTGATATCTTTATCGCGTGGTCAACATCGCACTTAAACTTGTAAAATGCCCTGGTCGCAATCAGTAGCATATCCTGTAAATCAAATAATCACATTCCACGCTGTGGAATTGCAAATCGGCTATCATCACAGATATATCCGAGCCAGTATTATGGAGAGCCTCGGTTTGTAACCCTCTTAGGCACTCTCTTTCTTCGGGTTCAGAGGTATGAAACTTGTCCAAATACATTTCAATTATCATGCGTTCATTGGCTTTATCTTTCGGAAGAAAAGCTTTTAGTATTACATCTTTTTATAGCAAAACATGAAACGTGTAGAAGCCATTGTCAGTAACGAGAAGGTTTTAGAATTAAATGAAGCGTTGAAAAAGGCAGGAGTGGGTGGTTGCACTATTTTCGAATCAAGGGGTCGGGGCAAAGGTGCAAAGCCGGTGGTAGAAAGTAGTAGGGGGACAGCAAGATACGTCTCTGAATTTTCAGTCAGAGCCAATGTACTTACGGTTGTTGAAGACTCTGAAGTCGAAAAAGTGGTTAACACCATACTAGCCACGGTGAGCACAGGTTCCGCTGGGGATGGCAAGATCTTCATATCACCTGTTACAGACGCAGTTGACATAGGATCAAAAAAACATGGAGAAGCTGCCGTTAGGTCTGCATGATAACTAGCTGATTAGGTTTTAAAGAATTTCTTTGTTTCTCCGAGCGCTAACATTCCAAGCGATGCGATTTCTAAAACGATAGGTAGATCGGAGACGACCTTACCTATGGCCAGGCAGCAACGATGAGGCAATGTCTTTACTATTGATCTGACGGTATCGTTATCAGCTAAGGATACTTTTGAGATTTTGTCCAAGTCTACGTCATTCGTAAAGTTGAACAGAAATATGTTGTCTGCTTGTCGGTAAATTCCGTCGCCTATGGCATCTGGCTGGTTCGTGATAAAAGTTGGATAAATTCCAAAATGTCTCATCCTAGTTATGATATCCTCCCAGTATGTTTCCCGAATATACAGATGGGCTTCTTCTGCAAACAGAAAGATCGGAGGAATTATTTCCTTCTCCAGCAAATCAACCAGCTTATTTAGGACCAACTCTACTACCATGCGTCTCACCAAGGGGATTATCTTGGCCATGCTTACCACGATTACCGCGCCTTTATTTTTATTTGAGAAAATATTTTCGAATTTAAGTCCATCTGCACAATTTTGTAGAAATAACCGAGACGCCTGCATTACGTGGAATCTTGAAACCAGCGCATCGCGCACTAGCTCGTTAATATTCCATGTATTGATCGCCTTTCCGAAAGCTTCGATTTCTAGGTTATCCCTGTTTTCAAGCCAATCCCAGATTCGGAAGAATTCTCGCATTGATGCAGCCGGAGTGTCGAGAGCATTCTTGAGTACATTGGAGATAGCCGACTTGCCACAATATGCGAGAGAGAAACTTAATCCCTTTCCCGATTGCAGTACCTTGACTTGATTTGCTAGCGAAGAGGGAGATCCATCATAGTTGGTTGCAATTCCGCCGTACTCATCATTCAAGTCAAATACAATCACAAAGGCGCCGTGCTGCACGAGTGTCTTTATAAGAATCTTTGAAAGATGTGATTTGCCAGATTCCTTTTTACCGGTAACAATATTTAGTTTGCCGTCAAGATCCTCAGCATATATTTCAAAATCTTCGTTATCTCCTCTGGTTCTGCCTAGTTTAATAGGAAAGATTCCCGTCCTTCCGAGAGACTCGTTCAATTCAGTGATGCTTAAGCGTCTTAGTTTGGAATATACCCTTGATGGGATCCACGTTACATCGCTTGATAGTTTGCCTGATGCATCTATAGTTCCGCGTATTTTAGTACGGAATAACCTCGCATCTCTGATTAGTCTTGATAGGTTTGCGATGTTGAGCGGGTCGTGTAAATTTTCCGCACTCGATGCAGTTATTACTTCATCCCTTACAATATCTTCAATCAACGACTGGGACGAAAGATACTCCTCATCATAAATCTGAGCTATCATTTTTCTGTTCAACTTTCCGTCTTCGATCAAGAGATAGTCACCCTTGCTGACAGCGTCACCTTTCATTGCTAGTACTACAAGTTCATTACTATTTTTTGTTAGGACTTTCATGCCAGAATAGACCCTAGCAAAGTTTGACGGATATCTTCTGACGGCAGCTCAGTCACATCGTAGTTGCTCAAGAGGTGGCCTCTAAGACAAGCGATCTCTGTATTACTAAATGTTGAGACATGGTGTGCAAGACTTAATGTTTCAGGATAGCCTCGACCCATTGAATCATTTGTTAGCAATTTACCAATTGAGTTGTCTATATCGCCCTCGGGACAAACAATATCTGCACGCAGGATAGGACTATTGTTATTTCCAAGCTTTACAAGGAGGTTATTTCCTATTGTGCTTCTGCTTAGGCTCTGGATAATCATTTCAATATCCATATACGCTGCCTCATTGATATTTGTGAGAGGAGCCGAGACTTTATCTAGAAGCTTAAAGGAGGTGCTTTTGCTGATTCCCAACAATACGTTCTTACGAACAGAACAATTCTCCGCTACCGTTCTAATGCTTTGGTTTTTATTCTCAAAGGGCGACGATTTTAATGCTCCGTCAACAACGATTATAGATTTTATAAAATGACTTGAAAGCTTTATCTGTATAGCCCGTTCAACTCGTAACCTAATTAGTCTTCTAGCCGATTCTCCATCAAATAGAACCAACTTTGCAAGTCTATGGTCAAGTTCGGAAGTCCTAATAGTCTCCTTGTTTAAATAAACCAAAACGGGACCTATTTTGAAGTGCATGATTGCCTGACCGTTAATAGCGAATGCAATCCCACTTTTTACGGCGTACAGAGAGCCGTCTTCAGTTTCGGCGATCCTGATGCTGCTGGAATCGACTGCGGCTACTAGTGCTGCCTCATTAACGGGCCGGATCGGCTTTATTGTTCTTTCACAACCTGGATTACATCTGATCCCCCATCCTCCGACTGGTACATGATTTTTCTCGTAACAGCTAAAGACAATCTTTTTCCCATTAAGAACATTCTGCAGCTTGAACGACAGGCTCCCTCCTATTGACTGGTCCAAACTATGTTGAAATTCATTAAAGTCAATCTCGGCCGAATTCAATTGTGTATTCATGTTGTGCAACAATATAACACGGATAGTTATTAATGTTGTGCAACATGCACAAGATGGGCTTGTTCAGCAACAAGTTTATGTGATAGAAATTTCACCGTTTTATATCACCGTTAATGAATGAATCACCACCTTCATCGGATGAAGTTAGAATTAGATTAAAACACCGCGACTGGGAGGTGGAAATCAGCTGTATTGAGAAAAAAGTCAAAGAGGTGGTTGAAAATGTGCTGTCAGGGATCGATACTTCAGTTAGCATTAACTCGGAATTCAGTACCCAAATTGCAGAATTAAGAAGGCAGATTGATACTCTAACTGAGCAGGTCAATTCGAATGTTACCATTCAAAGACAGATGACAAATCCAGTCACTCTGCAAAACAAGATGGCGCAAAGGGGCGGGATAACGTGTAGAGGCCTGCTCCAATCGCTGTGGGAAGAAGGATATTTTGGAACTGAAAAACCGCTAGGGGAGGTTCATGAGGAGCTGTCAAGGCGTGGTTTTAATTACGATAGGACTGCGGTTTCTCATTCGCTTACGGACATGGTAAGGGAAAATATTCTTACCAGAAAAGGAACAATGAGAAATTATCAATACATCCAGAGAAAGCCGCCTTCTGAATCACCGTCACAATAAGATTCGTCTATCCTTTCACCCTTTTAGCGAGCAATGAGTTCAACCAGTGAATACCAGAAGTGGTAATTTTATAGGTGGAAGATTCATTTCCATCTGCTGTGCTATCCCTTAGCACGTGTCCTGCCTTAACTAATTCCGAGAGCCTCGAGCTGACAGACTTTGGGTTCAACGTCGTTACAAGTTGAATTTCAGACAATTGCCTTGCTTCATTAGACACTTTGCCAAGATCCTTTGCAATTTTCGCAGCTACCAAGTGCAGCGTAACAATCTCTTTGTCAGACAACTTTTTCATACCAAATTGTTCGTGCTCTAGGATTACTCGCGGACCTTCGGGGGTTATTTTAATAAAGTTCGAAAATAGCTCAATGAGCTCCGTAACTGCATAATTTAACGAAATTTTCCTAGCCAAATCGATCGTGGGAACTTGTTTTGTCATGAAGTTAATGACAGAGGCCAAGACCGACTCAGCAGAACCGTTGAACTGTACCTTTACGTCTCCGACAGTTATCGAGACATTCACGTTAGTACTACTCTCAGTGCTAGGAGTATTATTAAGCATCTTTATGCTCCGCTCTGATATTGCTGTGGCTCATGATCGTCTATTATGTCAGGTATCTGTCTAATCACAGAAGGGAGTACATATTGTTGATTTGAGAAAAAAGGTAGAAAATCTTTATGGCAAACACTTACATTTTGTGTACCGCCGATAATGGCTGTCCGTCTTAATATCCTAAAATGTTGAACGCAGCTCATATTTTGATAAACCGATCGTCTGTATAATTTTCTATATTATATAATAAGATAGCGTAGTAGAAGGAATTTCGCGAATCATGAGATGTCTGGAGGAAGAGTCGGAAGGTGAATGACTCGAGGAAAATCAAAGAGCATTACCTATCGCTAGCGCGTCTACAATCATAAATGTAAATATTATGAGACGAAAGGCATTAATACTAGAATAGAGGTCAGCATTGTCCACAAAGAATTTTTATTCTCATGGGTACATCTTTTCTAGTGACGGAAAACTCTACAAGGCATATTGACACTCAGACAAATGGAGGCTCTCAAACGTGAACATCAGATACGCTGCAGTCATTATGCTCCAATTTTCTTTTAAGGGGGAATATATTAACTGTACAATTTGTGGAAAAACCTGGTCATTTCTTGAAAACCGGGGTTTTTCCAAGATTGTACAGATCTACAGAGCTAATAAGGAATAGCAAACCACATTTGTGATTGATGCTTATACTTGCAGATACCGTTAGGCTGTTAGCCGTATCAGCATAAAAAGTAGCAAGAATTTGTCGGGAACTCAGAAACCGGCAGTATCTGTTATCGTAGTAGATACTATGACATTCATGAGCCTATCTGGAGAAAAAGCCTGAAAGAAAATAGTATTGTATAACAACGGTTGTGAGTGCTAGCAGAGAGCTATATATTGCCAATTTCAGTATTTTTTTGGCAATCTCTTTTTCCGACAGTGGACCGTCTGCCAAGATTAACCTCAATAGCGTTGTAGGTGCGTTCTTATCTTTTGATGCCATTAACTTAAAATCCTGCATCAGGACTGTAGGTCGAGACTTAATTTGTCTATGCTCAACAATTTTCTTGACGCTATCAAGAAACAAAAATGAATTCATCACCGATGGCAGCAAGGCAATGACCCCTATTATCTCAGATCTCCCAGCAATTGCTAGCGCACCGTACATAGCTCCGATCAACAAAGTGCCTGAATCCCCTGGAAATATTTTGCTTGGAAATCTATGATACTTGTAAAAGGCAATCATTCCAAAAAACAGCGGAAGTCCAGCAATAAAAACTACGTTGTTGCCGAAGACAGCTATAGAAACTAAGAGTGGTATCATTGCAACGATCACTGCTTCACTAGCCACCCCATTCAAGACGTCAATTGAATTAATGGTATTACCGGCAACTGGGATTATGATCAGTATCAGGGGAATGTAAAGAAGCGGAATTGATACTTCCCCAAATATGAGATTTAGATGAGTTCCATGAGCCCCTAAAACAATCAACGGAATGGCAGCAGGAATTAGTGCAACAGGCTTATACCACCCTGGCATGACTTTTTTATCGTCGATCAATCCTACAATAAACGCAATTATTGTAGTCAATAGAATCGCGAGGACCTGTATGTTCCGAGTAAGTAAGAAAAGAATAATCTCGGCGACCGCTATTCCTATGATCAAGATTGGGCCGGCCGGTCTTGGAATGTTAGGCCTTTCAGGTTTATGGTAGTCTTGGACTACACTTCCTTTCGCTATGAGCAATTTGATTACTTTAGGCGTCAGCAACAGTATGATTAGAAAGGAAGCAGCAGAAACTATTGTTCCATAAATGAGCATAAAGTTCCAAAAGGACAGATCTTGCATTACTGTTATCAATTCCGTAGATATGGTGGCTTATAAAATTACAATAACTACAGATGAAACCAGGCCAGTCGTACTCGAAAATCGCCGTTCTAATATCGTTCCTTCTTTATCTGTTCTTTTAATCTCTTTGCCAAATTTGGACCGATTTTTGGAATGGCAGATAGTTTTGCCTCCGGTGTTTCAGTAACTTTCCTGGCGTCAACAAGACCTGCATCATATAACGCTCGAGCTCTTGCCCTTCCAATCTCCTTTAGCCGGACAAGCGGAATAAGTTCTTCTCTTATACCGTACTTTATCCGAATCTGAAGATCATGTAATTCTCTTAACAAATCTCCGCGCTTAAGTAATTTTGCAACCTCATATAGCGAATGAGCAAGCCAGTCAGCGATCTCGACCATTCTATGCATGTCGCCAGGTTCAACTGAGAGTCTATCACTCAAGTTCCTATCGCTGGTTTCGTGGATCCACTCTTGCAATGCCAATAGACTCCTAGAGCATTCAAACTCGCTAATTTGATAGAACAATTCGTTACGATGTTCTTCAATGATTGCAGTTAATTCTAAGTCTTTCCTTCGCATAGAAAACTTAGGATAGAAGTCAGCACAGCTTGTGATCAGATGCAGAAAGCCAAGTGTATGATTAATAACACCATCATTTGGATTTGCATTGGATTGCTCCGCTGATTCGATTGCTCTTTTGAACTCTACAGCGGTAAGAGGGTCAATATAAAGTAATGATGCTCGTCTTCCAAAATTAGTAGGTATGTATCTCTCATTTTTCGATTTGATAAGATTCTCATCTTCAAGATAACGTAAAGCAGTATCGATTTTCAAAGCTATAACTTCTCTTTTATAATGTTGAGCACACAATGTGGTTCCGAACAAATCATATATCTCGCCCTGCTTCATTCCAGGGATTGTGGAAATAATACTGAGAACATGTATTCTCAACGCCCTATCATTTATTAACTGCGAGCGTATGGGCTCTGGTTCACCAAGAATGTAGTGCTCATAAAGATCTGTTGAACTTACTCCAGACTCAGCTATAATTATTGCTTCTCCAAATGTGTCGTACTTCGGTCTGCCTGCTCGGCCACATAGTTGTTTGTATTCTAAAACACTAATTGGCATATTTGCGCCATAATCGGCGTTATATCGTAGAATGCTTGAGAGAACCACTCTTCTTGCAGGAAGGTTTACCCCTGCTGCCAACGTCGGAGTAGCGACTAAAAGTCTAATTACACCGGTCTTGAATGCTTCTTCCACAATTTCTCTGCTGGATGCTCCTAAACCTGCATGATGGAAAGCTACACCTTTGGATACAAGCGTCGAGAGATTACTCGTGAGCTCGAGGTCTTCACCTTTGGTTCTTATTTGCAGCGATGCTGTGGCAGCCTTCTCTTTCTCTGTTCTATCAAGTCGTCTAAGAACTCCTTCGGCAGCCTTTGCTGCAAGCGAACATGCACGTTTACGAGTCCCGGCAAAGATTAAAGCCTGTCCGCCCTTATCAATGGAGTCTATGGCAACATCTATTGCGGCATTGGAATAGCTGTGAATTTTGACACGGTTACCATCATTCATAAGTATAGTCCCATTCTCATAGACGCCCTCAAACAACTTCGTTGGTCTCCAGTTAGTTTCTACTAGATCACATTTCAACCACTCTGCGATTTCTGCAGAGTTTGAAACAGTCGCACTTAATGCTAGGATCTGTGCATGTGAATGCATTTTTCTGATGATTGCTAATATCATTTCAAGTGTCGGCCCGCGTTCCCGTTCGCCGATCAAATGAACTTCATCCGCTACAAAAAGTCCGACATCGGAAATCCAGCTACTTTCATGTCGGATTAGAGAGTCCATTTTCTCGTTTGTTAAAACTAGAACATCTGCTTGTTCTAGTTGCCGTGCAGTAGAGTTATAATCACTGGAAGCAACTTTGATACGGATTTTTCTATCGAAGATATTCAAATGTTCGAGCACCAGAATATCATGATACTTTTCCATAGCTAAGGCCCGTAGAGGGGTAAGATAAAAAACCTTCATTCCTTTTTCAATTGCTTTTATTGCTGCCATTATTGCGATTAGGGTCTT
>Ga0193747_1000713_pt1 | contig 10175 bp, 8 predicted proteins | sample L1m2metaG_FD_143048 | JGI IMG/M metagenome (GOLD analysis project Ga0193747, IMG submission 143048) | Soil microbial communities from a riparian zone of the East river system, Colorado, United States - L1m2 | ecosystem: Environmental > Terrestrial > Soil > Riparian zone | place: USA: East River...
CACGAGGTTGCCATTATTGTCGTACTGATAACTCACCGTGCCGTTCTCAGGATTCGCGGCCGAATTGAGTCGCTTCAGCGAATCGTAGACAAAAGTGCGCGTCTGGCTGTATTGCGAAACTTGCTGGAGATCATCGAGCGCATCGTAAGTATAGCTAGTTTGATAATTCAAGCCGCTCGGGTCTTCGAAAACGCTCGTCAATCTGCCCAGCGCGTCGCTAACGCTCTTTCTCGCTTTGCTGTTTTGGTCAGTAACGGTCACGGTGTTGGCCGAATAAAGGGTCGTTACCGCAGCGTTATCCGGCGTGGTCACGGACGTCACTCGACTGGCCAGATCGTAAACAGTGGTGGTGTAGATCGCGCTCTCTCCCTGCGATGGCCGATACGGATTGCTCACTTGTTTGACGCGACTGAGCGCATCATAGATCGTTGCCACCTTGTCATCGCCCTGCGGATCGCGCGTCCACGACTCGACGGTGCGGCCAAAACCGTCCGTGCGCGTCCAGGAACGCAACGTGGCATCGTCGACGTTGTTCTGATCCTTCGCTATCAGGACGTCATTGTTGGTCAGTGAGATTCCGAACACTGTCGTGGGCGCATAGTACATTGCCGTGTGGGTTTCGACGCCGCTGACACCTAGCGCCGATTTGACCAGAGTCGGACGATCGAAGGGATCATCGTATCTTGTCTGAGTCACGATGCCGTTTCGATCTTTGAAGCCAGTGAGGAGTCCAGTCGAAAAATCGTACTGACTGCGCGCGGTTTGTTGCAACTGGCCCGATTGCGGCGGCGGACTCGTGAGTAGCGTTGGAAAGGCATACGTCGCGCCGTAAGCGCCGATGCCTCCGCCGCCAGGATTACCACCATCGCCAAAGTCATCCCCATAGCTCAGGGTAGTGAGATTTCCATTCGCATCCTTGTGACCAGCAGGATTTCCGAGTGTGTCATAGCGCAGGTACGAATAGATCGTGCTGTTATTTGTATTGAGCCAACTCCCCACGGCAGTCGCATTGCCGCGCGAAAAATAGCTCAAACCGTAGTTCCCATCATGTTGCGTTACCGCGCCGTAATCTTGCAACGCCGCGTGATTTCCATCCGATGCATAGTTGTCAAATTCGGTAACGGTCTGCGCTACCTGCGCGCCGTTGCTGTCGTAAACTGTCTGAGTTACCGGCAGGCTGAGCAAATGGATCGAATCCGAAGTGTAATCGAGTCCGTTGAGCCAGGAGTTGCTATCGACATAGCTCGTCAGCGTGCGCCGCTTCAATGATTGATCAAAGTCGTATTCGTCAACTTCAATCGGGTTATTGACATGATGCCAGTTAACGTTCGCTTGATAGTAATTGTCCGTCTTGGCGAAAGTTCCATTGTCGAGATAATGCCGCACCTCATTGACGCGGTTGTCGTTCTGAGTCTGCTCTGAGCAGCAGGGCGTTCCGGGCGGCGAGGGCCACGTCACGCTCGCTCGTTGTGACCAGTCTTGCTCGACAGCGCTGATGACATTAGCAGAGGCATCGCGTGTCTCAGTCCGTTTTTCGAGCCCGGTAGACCAGAGACTGTATCCTGTACCGACGACCGAACAATTATCCTGATACAAATAACGACTGGCTTGAAGAAAGTAATGGCGCTGGTTCAGAAGCAAGGTTCCGCCGCTGGATGTGCCTTGGTAAGCTTTTACATCAACGCAGGGATAGCTAGAACAGTTGGCCGGACCGAAGGCATAGGTCCAAGTCGCTTCCAGGCTGTTTCCGTCAGGGTACGTTCTTCGCTGCGTGACTGCGCGGTCGGTATCGTAGACAGAGTTAAGACACGCATCAGCTTCTATCGACAACGTGTTTCCCGAGGGAAAACCTCCACCTGCCGAATAGTCATATTGCAGTTTCGCGCCAGTGGGAAGAACAACTTCGGCCACTTCGCCATAGAGGTTGTACTTGAACGACATTGAACGGCCGTCAGGGAGATCCAACTGACTAAGCTGATTCTGATCGTCTATCCGTTGCTGCATCCTACAGTAAGAATCTGGAAACAAATAGTTGGCGGCGGGCGGCTGGCCTCCTCCGTAGCAATTTCCGAAGGTGTCGGCATAGCCCGTGAGAATGGGAAGGTGGTTGTAGTTAAGATCTGAGCGAATCAAATTACCGATTGCGTCGAAATGCATTTGGTACGCCCGCGACGCTCCTTGAAAGCCCTGGAAGGTAACGCTGCCGTTAGCGATGGTGACCGTACGTCCCAACTGATCGGTATACACAGTTGTCCCGTTCGGATGAGTAATGGTGATTTGATTGCCATTGCGATCCGTAGCGCTTACGGCGGGAGTGAACATCGAGTCAAAGCGATAACGTGTGCCCTCTCCGGTTATTAGCACGCCGCCTAAAAGGTTTGAGTCATCAAAGACGAAGACGGCTCCGGAACCGTCGGTCGCATGCCACCTTAGACCGCGGTAAACGACGTCGTTATAGAGCGTGCAGAACCCTGCGTAGCGCGGGGCTCCATCGTAATAGTCGTCTCGAAATTGAATCTCGCTGCCATCAGGCATAACCGCTGCCAATTTGGTCAACGTCGTTTGATAGCCTTGCCCCGTATCGCAGGGGGCAACTCCAACAAATCGCTTCGTCATAACCGGCATTCCACCGATCGACCAACCTGGAATGAGATTGTTGTAGTAACCAATCCAACTTCCTTCATCGCCGTAGGTGGCGTAAGCGGCTAACGAGTCCGTGCCGTTCCAGGGATTCGTATCAGTCTCCTTGGCGACTGACCATACCTTGCTTGAATAATTCAGTGATATGGGAACACTCATTCCACGACCTCCGACAGTGATCAGGGGTAGGTGAATGTTCAGCGCTCCGTTAGTCAGACTGACAGTTCCGACTTCGGTAGAGATGTAACTTCCGAAAGGCGACACACCGGTTGCATGTTGCGGCGGTGTGCCCTGATCGTATTGGGTCCAACTCTGTGCCTCGGTTCGTATGGCGAAAGCGACGCACATCAAGATTCCAATTGCGATTTTTCGCGCGGCGCGAAGCGGAAAGGACCTCGGTTTCATTTTAGTCTCTCCCTTAAGGAAACATCTCTGCATTCATTACGGCGCAACAACCAGCGTTGCAGCGTGTGTCGGTCGAGTCGAATCGAAAATCTGGTATCGCCCCGGAACAAGAATGAGCCTGCTGCTGCCTCGCCATTTGCGTTGTTGAAGAACGACCTGTCCCAAAGTCGCGCCGGCCTCGTTCTGAATGAGCAATCCAGTCGCATTTGAAGATCGATCTTCAAGGTAGATGGCAGCCGAACCCGGGCTGACGTGAGCTATCGCAGGCCGAATTCCTTCGTCGTAAACCGTGAATCGCACCATCTGGGCAGGACCGAGAATGGGAAGCGGCTGCACCGCTACTGATTCCAAAGCTTTAACGGTGTTCCGCGCGGAATCACTAGCGGCAGCAAGGTCTTGCTGGCGGCCCATCTTATCGTTTTCAGCGTTCGTCGAAGTGCCTAGCGCGTTGCGCACGCCGGACAGCACGAATGTCGCCGTTGCAATCGACAGAACAGTTAGCAGCACGGACAAAACTCGTCTCCGTTTCTTTAACATGACTCTCTCCTTCTTCTCGCTGACCTGACATCCCCATCACAGGATGCAAATGAGCGAGTCTGGATGATGGAAAAGGCATAACACTCGCTATGACCGGTTGCCCGATATGCGAACCGTGGAGAAACGCTCCGTCCAATTAATTCGGAGGGGCAGTTATTATCGAGGGGCGGGAAACGAATCCGGGTGAACTACGTTAACAGTATGAAGGATTGCACGCAGACTTATAACGCAACAAAAAACTCCGTTGGTGGCGGACGCATTGCGAAATCTAAAAGAGTATCTTGCGATAACAGAGGAGTGATTTCACGAGTGTGATAGATCGAAGGAAAAACGCCGAACTCCGAAAACCAAAGACTAAGTCTTCTTCTTTGATTTTGGTCTTTGACGCGGCGAAGAATTCTTCGTCGATTGCCCGAAGTGCTTGCGGCACAGCTCCAAAAACTTCTGATGAATTGGCGATTCGTAACCACCCACCAGACGCGCGATGCCAAGCTGCCAGTTGATTTGCGCGCCTTCTATCCACCAACGTACCAGAGTTCCCTTCCCAACTTCTTCGCGCACGGATTGCAGCGGCACAATACCAACGCCCATGTCTGATTCGACCATGCGCTTGATCGCGGCCAGACGGCTTAGCTCCATCGTCACCTTAAGTTTCACGCCGGCTTGCGCAAAAAATTGATCGATTAAGCGGCGCGTGTTGCCGCCCCGTTCTCCGAGAATCAACTTCTCGCCCGCCAGCGCATAGGCGCTAACGACCTTCTGTTTCGCGAGCTGATGTCGCGGAGAAGCGACGGCCACTAACGAGTCCTCGCTTAATAGTTCCGTCTGCACGCCGCGCGCCTCGACGGGCAACGACACGAATGCGGCATCAAGTTCGCCCGCGAGCACTTGCTGAACGAGGAGTGCGCTGGTTCCCGAAACGACTGAGGCCTCGATCCCGGGATATTTCTCGCGCAACTCTTTGAGAATCTGCGGCAGAGGATCGGCGCTAACCATTGCCGACGCGCTCCCGACGCGCAAGCGACCGCGCTCAGCTCCAGTCAAAGCGGCCAATTCTTCGCGAGCGGCATCATGCTCGCGCAGGATCACATAGGCGCGCTCGAGCAGCTTTTCCCCGGCTTCAGTGAGAATCACCCGGCGCGGTGCACGCACGAAGAGCTGCGCGCGCAACTCGACCTCAAGTTGCTTGATTTGCATGCTGATCGCTGCCTGCGTCACGTGAACGCGCGCGGCTCCCGCCGTGAAGGTGCCCGTCTCTGCGATAGCCACAAATGCTCTTAGTTGCCGGATTTCCATTTTGCCCCCTGCATCAACCAGAATTATTAGACGGATAAGATCTTTTAGTTTCCATTATAGCTAGGGCGTTCCTAGAATAGAAATCTTTAACCGCCTTCCGGACATCGAAGACTATTAATGACCATCGCGCAACCAACTGTTGACGTGCTGCCGCGACGGCTTGCACCTTTGCGTAAGCTGGTCGTAGGTGTTGATGGTGGCGGCACGCGCACTCGCGCCGTCATTCTCAGCGGCGATCACATTCTGGGCGAAGGAACCGCTGGTCCATCGAACCCTTTGCGGGTGGGTATTGCCAACGCCGGCGCGGCAATTCGTGAGGCGATTGATAAAGCCTGCGCCGCGGCTTTGATCCATCGTGACGACATCGTGGCAGGCGGAATCGGACTCGCAGGAGTGCGCCGCAAAGATATCAGAACGCGGATGCGCGAAGTTTTGATCGAAAGTCTGGGCATCAAGAACATTGAAGTGGTGACGGACGGCGAGGCGGCCCTGTATGGCGCCACCGACGGAGCGCCGGGGATCGTCGTAATCTCCGGCACCGGATCGATTTGCTGCGGAGTTAATCGCCAGGGCAAGCGAGTGTTCGCGGGGGGTTGGGGCCCCGTCGCGGGCGACGAGGGCAGCGGTAATTGGATCGCGCGCCGTGCGCTGCAAGCGGCGGCCCAGGCAACGGATGAACGCGGCCCGAAGACCTGTCTGGTCGCGGCTGCGTGCGAATATTTTCAGGTGGCCGCGCCGGACGATCTGGCTACTGCCATTTATGCTCCATCGATGACGAACGAACGAATCGCCGGTTTCAGCAAGCGAGTGATCGAGGCCGCGCGCGCCGGAGACACGGTCTCGGAGCACATTCTGAACGACGCCGGGGTTGAGCTGGGTAAGGCCGCGGCGACTGTGATTCGCAAATTGAAAATGGAGCAGGAACGATTTCAAGTGACCTTCGTCGGCGGTGTGTTCACAGCAGGCGAGCTTTTGACCGCGTCGTTGCGCGCAGAAATTTCGCGCGTGGCGAAAAAGGCTTTCATCGCCGCGCCAAGCTTTTCACCTACGATCGCGGCGGGCCGCATGGCCCAGGAACATCTCCGCGGATGGCCGGTAGCGGTATGATGTCCTTCCTGTCCGATAAACTTTAGTTTGTCCGTGCTAGCCGCGTCGGCGAAAATCAAGCGACGACAAACTAAAGTTTATCGGACATTCGCATTCACGATAATGCCAAACGACTCTGATTCGATCCCGCTAACTGAGCAGGAGAATCCCCGCACAGCGCAAATCAGTTCTTTGCCAACTGAATCGATTCTGCGTCTGATGAATGAAGAGGACGCGCGGGTGGCCGAAGCCATCGCGCAAGTTCTGCCCGAGATTTCATGGGCCGTTGATGGCATCGTCGCTCGTCTGCGCACGGGCGGCCGCCTCTTCTACATCGGAACGGGCACCTCGGGCAGGCTGGGCGTGCTCGATGCCGCTGAATGTCCTCCCACTTTCGGGGTTTCGCCCGAACTGGTTCAGGCGATCATTGCCGGCGGTTACGAAGCGTGTTATCGGGCCGTCGAAGCTTCTGAAGACGATGCGGAAGCCGGCGCCCACGATTTGGACGCGCGCGGCTTTGTTGGGCAGGATGCTTTGGTTGGTATCGCGGCCTCAGGTCGTACTCCTTACACCGTCGGCGCGGTTGGGCATGCGCGACGACTGGGGGCATTGACGATCGCAATTAGTTGCGCGCCGAAATCGCCGATTACCGCCGCCGCAGAGATCAGCATCGTTCCGGTAGTCGGACCGGAAGCAATTGCAGGTTCGACGCGCTTGAAAGCCGGCACCGCGCAAAAGATGGTGCTCAATATGATCTCAACCGCGACCATGATTCAACTTGGCTACGTTACCGGTAATCGCATGACGAACGTACAGACGCGCAATGTGAAGTTGCGGGCGCGGGCGCGGCGCATTTTGCAATCGGAAGTTGGCCTCAATGAAGAAGCCGCGACGGAAATTCTCGATTGGGCGAAGGGCAATTTGCCTCTGGCACTTGTGATGAGCAAGACTGGGGCTTCGCTGGACTCAGCACAATCCGCGCTGGAGAAAGCGCGCGGGGTCGTGAATGAGGCAGTGAACTTTATTAGGAAAGCGGGTTAGTGGTGTTCTCTGTGTTACAAAGGGCGAACTTCTTGTTTTCTGAGCAAGTTTCTTGGACCCACAATCCCATAGGGATGAAATGTTTATAGATACCCGTTTGCTTACGCTTACAGCTCCGAAGGAGGGCAATGTATATCGTGTCTTTGTTTCGCTCCTACGGAGCTAGGATTGTTTTTGTGATCGCTGTAGCTATAAACATTCTGCTCCTACGGAGCTAACGCGTTTGGTTGCGGCTCCGCCGCGCTGTGGTGCTCTGTGCGATCTCCGTGGTGAATATGTCGCGTGGCGAGTTTGACCACAGAGACACAGAGATTTCACAGAGCGCCACAGAGAAAAGCTGGAATATCTCGACACTTCCGTATGGGTTTCTCCGCCGTCGATTACATTGTTCTGCTGGTCTATCTCGCCGGGATCACGATCTTCGGCGTGATGTTTCGCAAGCAGCAGCGTACGGTCAAAGATTATTTCCTCGGCGATAAAAACACCTCGTGGGTCGTCATTAGTCTCTCAATCGTCGCGACCGAAACCAGCACGCTCACCCTCATCGGCGTGCCCGCTCTCGCTTATGCCAACTATGCGCGGCCTGAGCAAGGCGGCAACTTCACTTACTTGCAGGTCGTGCTCGGCTACATAGTCGCGCGAATCATTATTAGTTTTCTTTTCATCCCGGCGTATTTTCGCGGCAATCTGCTGACCGCTTACGAGTTGCTCAAGAACCGATTTGGAGTTAAGACCAAGAATTTTGCCGCGTCGCTGTTTCTGATCATGCGCGCGCTGGCCGAGGGCGTGCGCGTGTTTGCGGCATCGCTGGTGTTGAGCGCCGTGCTGAGTGCGAGCCTGCCCGGTCTACCTTATTTGTGGCTTTGGTCAATCATCATCGTAGGCGTGCTGACGTTGATCTATACCTTCGAAGGCGGCATCGCCGCAGTCATTTGGACCGACTTGATTCAGTTAGTGATTTATATTGGCGGATCTCTGCTGGCTGCATATGAGCTGGTCCATTTGGTCCCCGGCGGCTGGAATACCATTGCAGCGCAAGCGCAAGCGGCAGGCAAATTTCAACTGACCTCGTTCAAATTGGATTTTGGAGTGCCGTTTACTTTCTGGGCGGGACTTCTGGGCGGAACTTTTCTGACGATGGCTTCGCATGGCACGGACCAACTGCTGGTGCAGCGACTGCTGACCTGCCGGAACAAACGCGAAAGCCAGAAGGCACTCGTCCTCAGCGGCTTTGTGGTTCTTTTTCAGTTCACTTTGTTTTTGACGATTGGCGTGATGCTTTATGTTTACTATAAGTCTTCTCCACTGACGACGAAGCTCGCGAGCAATGACGAGATCTTTCCGACCTTCATAGTTCAAAGGCTGCCGCATGGAATTTCCGGCCTGGTGATTGCGGCCATCTTTGCGGCGGCGATGTCGAATTTAAGCGGCTCGCTTAACTCGCTTTCCTCGAGCACGGTGCTCGATTTCTACAAGCCTTTGCTGCGGCCGCAAGCATCGGATCACGATCTATTGAAGCTCTCACGCTGGTTGACTGCGGCATGGGGCGTTGTCCTGATCGGCATTGCAGTTTTGGCAAGCAGTTGGGGATCGGTCTTCACCACCGGCCTGACGATCGCTTCGCTCGTTTATGGCCCGATGCTGGGGGCGTTTCTGCTTGGCGTTTTGACCAAGCGTGCAAATCAAATCGGAGTGATGACCGGAATGGCCTTGTCGCTGGCGTTCATGCTCTTTATTAAGATTCAGTTCTCCGCTGCGATCGCCTGGACGTGGTACGTGCTGATCGGGACGGTTGTCTGTTTCAGTGTCGGTTATGCGGTTAGCTTGATGAAACAAACAACCGTGCCGGACGTCGCGGCGGAGTAGATTGGAAGATAGTTGCGTGGCCGACGCAATCAGTTCTCATTCTCACGCGGTTTCAAGCGGGTGGCCAGGCAAGCCATTCTAAGTCTCGGTAACCGTTTTAACGGTAATAATATACTTGACAACTCCACCTGATTCCTGTATCATGGCTTCACCATGAACAAGGAACCGAAAACACTTCAAGGAGCCATCGTTTACTTCTCAAGCCGTGACAACTGCCGCGACCACTTAGTTGCCCGTCGCTGGCCGAATGGCGTTACGTGTCCGACTTGCGGTAGCGAGAGCGTGACAGCGCAACCGAAGTATAACCGCTGGCAGTGTGCCAGTCACCACGATAAAAGGCAGTTCACCCTCAAGACCGGGACTATCTTTGAGGATTCACCGATAGGCTTGGACAAGTGGCTGGCCGTCATGTGGCTGGTTGTAAACTGCAAAAACGGCATCAGCTCATATGAGATTCACCGAGCGATTGGCGTCACTCAAAAGTCAGCTTGGTTTATGAGTCATCGCGTAAGGTTGGCTCTGGGCATGGAGTCATCCGACAAGTTATCCGGCCACGTAGAGGCCGACGAAACTTACATTGGCGGCAAAGCGCGCAACATGCACCGCGCGAAGCTGGCTAAGCGCGTGGCTGAGTTTGCGACGCCGCGCACTGGACGCAATCAGAATATCGGCAAAGTTGCAGTGATGGGTTTGCTTGGAGCGTCACGGGCAAATCAGAACGATGGTAGTCGGTGGCACTAAGCGGCACCATCTGCACGGTGAAGTTACGAAGCACGTTGAGCAAGGCGCAACCGTTTACACTGACGCTCTGCGCTCTTACAACGAACTAGATCGCGAGTACATCCACAAGGTTATCAACCACGCGGAGAAATACGTTGACGGTCACATCCACACGAACGGCGTTGAGAATTTTTGGTCGTTGCTCAAGCGGACACTTGGCGGCACCTACGTTAGCGTTGAACCCTTCCACCTTTTCCGCTATCTCGATGAGCAAAGTTTCAGATTCAATAACCGCACTCTGAATGACGGGCTGAGATTCGACATTGCCTCACGTGCAATCATCGGCAAGCGTCTGACCTTCGCTCAGGTGACAGGTAAAGACAACTCCCGCCAACCATCTTGACTTTTACTCTGAATCGCAGGAAGCAGGGACGCGGGAAACGCAAACCAAAACCTTACGGTACAGGCCTGCGCAGATAGCTAATCGAGTCGCCGTAGCGTTGGCAAACCAAGCTTTCGGTTGTTTGGTGATTTATATCCCAACCCATACCTAGCTTGCTTGTCCACAGGCCGGTATCAAGTTG
>Ga0193747_1000714_pt1 | contig 10141 bp, 1 predicted proteins | sample L1m2metaG_FD_143048 | JGI IMG/M metagenome (GOLD analysis project Ga0193747, IMG submission 143048) | Soil microbial communities from a riparian zone of the East river system, Colorado, United States - L1m2 | ecosystem: Environmental > Terrestrial > Soil > Riparian zone | place: USA: East River...
AAGACCGAGCGGGCGACCCACTGGCGGGAGTTTTTGAGCGAGAGCTAAGAGAGCTACCAAGAGACGACGCAATAAAGTTTATGCGCGATCAGGGTGTCACGAAAGGAAGGCCGGCGGAAATCGGTAATGCATGCGAGGCTTATGGATATCACCCGTTGAGTCTCAGGTTGCTTTCGGGACTGATTGCGCGCGACGCTAAGATGCCGGGCGACATTGCCTCCGCGCCCCGCCATGATGTTCACGATGATCTGGTGCAGCGCCAGCATCACGTACTCGAACAGTCTTACGACGCTCTCCCAAATAGTGAACGGGCGCTTCTCTCCCGCGTCGCGGCGTTTCGCAGTCCGATGACTTATGACGCTCTCGCAATTTTCAACGAGCATGGTAGCGAAGCGAAGTTCGGCGCCGAACTCAAAGATTTACAGGCTCGTGGGCTTATGCAGCGCGACACGGCGATCAACCGTTACGACTTGCACCCTATCGTCCGGCACTACGCTTACGACCGGCTAACTGACAAGAAAGGCGTACATACTCGATTGCGAGACTATTTTTCCAAGATTCCAATTCCAGAACAAGCAAGAGCGGTAGCTGACTTAGATCCTGTGATCGAACTTTTTCACCACTGCGTCCAGGCAGGGCTGCATGCGGAGGCGCTCTCAGTGTTCAGAGATAGGCTTAACCAGCCCCTCTATGTAATCGGGGCTCAGTACGATCTCTGTATTGAAGTACTGAGCGCGCTATTATCGGTAGAAGTGCCCAAGTTGTCCGATAGCAATCCGCATGATCAAGCTTGGTTACTGAACAAGTTGGCACTGTGTTACAACAGAGTAGGCAGATCACATGATGCTGAAGTTGCGTTCAGAGACCAGATTAGGATTCGTGAAGAGATGGACTACCTTCCAGGAGTTGCCATCGGCTTGGGAAATCTATCTGAAGTCCTCATTAGATTGGGGCGACTTAGAGAAGCCACCGACATACTCGAACGCAAGATAAAGCTTTCCAAACACATTCGTGACTCATTCAAGGAAATGGCGGGTCGTCAGGATTACGGTCTCGTACTAGCTTATCAAGGGGAATTCGAGGAGTCGGCCAAACAACTGAAGACCACGTTTGATTGGTTATCGCAACGAGGCAGGTCGCGCTATGAAAGTGTCTCATGGGCCTTCGATACGATTTCGAAGGTAATCCACGGACGTTTTGAGGAAGCTCTTCAATCGGCAGAACATGGGGATCAGTTGGCGGCGGTGGAGGGACGCGAACGCGATACTGTCCGCGCAAAGTGGCTTCTCGGATTGACCAAGATCCTGGCTACCACCTCCCTTTCGAATGCTGCTTCTCTCCTGCAGACAGCCCTTGCCGATTGCCGCCGCATCAACCTTGTGGAATTGGAGCCAGATATCTTGCTGGCTTGGGGGCGCTGGCATCGCGCGAAAGATGACGGACAAGAGGCGCTAACGCAAGTGCAAACAGCCCTCGCCATCGCCGACCGTTGTGAATATCGCTTGAAGCAAGCGGACATTCACAACTTTCTCGCACGGCTGGCGATGGATGCCGGCGATCGGGAAACGGCGCGCAAGGAAGCGGAGATTGCTAAAGAGCGTGCGTGGTGTGATGGGCCGCCGTATTGCTATAAGCCGGCGCTGGATGAAGCGGAGAAGATGTTGGAAGAGTTGGGCGCGAAGGAATAGAAGCGAGAAACCTTAAATCGTTCGCAGTGAAGACCAGGTTTCGAGTCCCATAGGGACGAAATATTTATAGAAGCCGCGCCATAAAATGATTTGAATCGCTCCAGAGGAGCGAGACATTCTGCCGCCCATGAATGGGCTGATGACTTCTAGGGGTAGCCGGTGACTATAAATATTTCGTCCCTCCCATCTACGGGACTCTTTTCTTTCCCAGATGGTTATCACTCCCATCAGCCAAGATATTTCCGGAGCGCTACTTCCAAAACCGGATATTCAAAGTGAAATCCTGCGCTATTAAGTTTCTTCGGCGCCACACGCTGACTTACCAGCAGCATCTCATCCGCCATTTCTCCAAACGCCAGGCGCGCAGCGAAGGCCGGGATGGACATCACTGTTGGACGCGACAGAGCTTCGCCGAGCGTCCTGGTAAACACTTCGTTCGTTACTGGATTCGGAGAGACAACATTCAATGGGCCATGGATCGATCCATCGGCAAGTGCTAGTTTCATCGCGCCAACCACATCGTCGATCGCCACCCAGCTTATGTACTGCTTGCCCGATCCCACTTTGCCGCCCATGCCCATCTTGAAGGGCGTCAGCATCTTTCCGAGCATGCCGCCCTCGCGCGCGAGAATTGGACCAAAGCGCAAATTGACAACGCGCACGCCGGCTTTCGTCGCAGCCTCAGTTGCCTGGTCCCATTCGCGGCAAACATCGGCCAGAAATCCGCTGCCCGAGTCGCTCGTTTCATCGAGAATCTCATCGTCTCGATCGCCGTAGATTCCGGTGGCCGAAGCGCACAGGAAGACTCGCGGCTTTGTCGTTAATTTAGCGATCGCTTCGCTTAACAGCTTCGTTCCATTCACCCGGCTGTCGTGAATCTTTCGCTTCTTCTCGTCAGTCCAGCGTCCTTCCGCGATGCTCTCGCCGGCGAGGTTGATGATCGCTTCAAAGCCTTCAAGGCGCGCACTGTCAATCTGTCCGCGATTAGGATGCCACTCGATCTCGTTGGCTTTCGGTGATGAACGAACCAGGCGAGTAATTTCAGATGCATCGGATTCCAATGCCGGAATCAGCGCCGATCCAACCAGTCCACTCGCTCCAGCGACCAAAATCTTCATGATCAGATTTCCTTTTTTTCAAGTCTCAAGTACATGCCATACGAAGCAGTTTCTTCGCAACCTCTTTGCGCCATCGGCGGAAATACTGAGCCCTCATTTATCTGCGATCTCTGCGGCCAGATTTGCATGCGCGGCAGTTCTCAAATCGTCCAGAATCGTAACTCAGTAGAGCCTTTCATGCCTACAAATATTCGTTGTATTTGGACTGAAAGTCTGTAGAATGCCCGCGTCCTTACTCGGAAAAGCGCCTCAAGCGAAGCCGCTTCGCGCCAAAGAATTCCCGCTGAAGGCGGTGCTCCGAGCAACTCGATTCAAGCCGAGGCAGCCCCCAGTGCGTCGCTTCACAACACTCGCGCTCATTATCGTCTGTACGGCTGCGCTATGTCTGATCAATTTGAAGCGAGCGCAAACGCAGTCGACGCTTCGGCGCATCACCAACACTACCGAAGAAGGCATCAACATCAACCCGTCGATTAGTGGCGACGGCAGAATCATCGGCTTCGAATCGACGGAAGACATTGCGGGCGCCGGTGGTTCCGATCACTTCAGAGCGATCCGCGCGAATGTCGCTTCGGATCCGGCAACCTTCTTTCAAATCGGCGGCACGCGCGCGGTCGCTGCGGCGATTTCGCAGGATGGATCTCGAATCGCGTTTGCTTCCAGGGACGATCCGCTCGGTACGAACCCGGACGGCAATTCAGAGGTTTTTCTTTTCGATGGCGCGAAACTTATACAGGTCACGAATACTTCGCCGGGCGATCTTTCAAACCGGATCGCAAACGGGAATTTCCAACCTGCGATTTCTGACGATGGACGTTTCATCGCATTCTCGTCGAACCGCGATCTGGCCGCACAGAATGGCGACGGCAATCTCGAAATCTTCATTTGCGATACAGTCACGAACAGTTTCACCCAGTTAACTAATTCTTCCGGCATCGTCGGCTTCAGCGACGCAAAGATTAGCGGCAACGGCGCGAGCGTCGCTTACATTCGCGACAGTGGAACCGCGCCCAGCAGCAATCGCGATCTGCTCGAGCAACCGCGCGTTGGGTTGGGCCCAATCTCGCTTCTCGCCGCGAGCGTTCCCGCGTTGAAGCTGACTTATGGGCGGGCTGTCAGTGACGACGGCACGCGCGTGGTTTACTCTGCCGAGACAGCGACGAATTCGAGCCAGGTCTTTCTCTATGACGGCCGCACGGGCGGTGTCATAAAACAAATAACTTCGCTCGGCGCACGCGCGACTGAAGTGCCGCCGCATCCGACGATCAGCGGTGACGGCACGCGCGTCGCCTTCGCCACACGCCGCAATGTGATAGGCGGCAACTCAGACGGGAGCGTAGAGCTATACGTTCTTGACATTCCCACGGCCCAGTTTTCAAAGATCACAAATGCCCCGTCGAGCGCGACTGCGGACGTTGTATCGGCGCTCAATGACGACGGATCGATTGTGGCGTTCAATTTTCCGCGGGTGCTTTCGGGCGCGGTGGCGAACAGCGATTCCGCCAGCAACTCTGAGATTTACGTTACCACGGTTCCAGCACGTCCGGCGTTTGGAACTTTGACGGCTGTTCTCAACGGCGCATCATTCGGACATGAACCTTCAGCGATAAAAGCCATCGCCCCTGACAGTATCGGGGTGGCCCAGGGAACTGCGCTGGCGAGTACGACGATGCAGGCGCCACGTCTGCCAAACGGCAATTTTCCCACGAACGTCGCCGGCACGAGCGTCACAGTCAACGGTCGCGCAGCACAGATCTTTTTCGTTTCACCAGGACAAGTCAATTTTCTGGCGCCGCCGCAAACTGAAATCGGCAATGCCGACGTGATTGTCACGAATGCGGAGAACTTTTCCTCGCGCGGAACTGCTCCAACATTGCGCACAGCCCCCGGCGTTTTCACGAAGACCGGTGACGGAATCGGCGAAGGCGTAATTCTGAATAGCGACACGTTGCAGGAAGGACCATTCGATCCTACCAGCGGAAATCTTCGTCTGACGGTCTTTGCCACCGGCGCCCGCAACGCAACACAGACGTCCGTTTTGATTGGTGGTCGTACAGTGAATGCCGAATCGGTAATCCGCTCGCCTGACATGCCCGGTTTGGACGAAGTTCACGTCGTGGCGCCAAAAGATCTGCGGGGCGTCGGCGCGGTCAATCTCTCGCTTCAATCTGACGGACGCGAGAGTAACCAGGTGAATGTTAGTTTCTCCGGCGATCCAAGTCGCGAGGTTTTCATCAACGAAATGCTGGCCGATCCTCCCAACGGGATCGCGGGAGATGCCAATCACGATGGAGTTCGCGATGGAACTCAGGATGAGTTTGTCGAACTCGTCAACGGAACTGTGACTGACGACATTAACTTAAGCGACTGGACCATCCGCACACGCCCAATCGGAAGTTCAACCGAAACGACTCGCTTCACTTTCGCGGCGGGAACAATTCTGTCAGCGGCAAACGCGATCGTCGTCTTCGGCGGTGGAAACTTCAATCCAAACGATCCGGTTTTTGGCTGTGCTCAGATCGTCAAGGCTACGACTTCCGCGGGACTCTCGCTGACGAACAGCGGCCTCACGGTCTTAATACGCGACGGAGTCGGCAATCTCATCACCCAATTCTCCTACGGCGGTTCGACCGGTCTCGACGGCAACAATGGTCAGTCGTTAACACGTTCACCGGATATCGCCGACGCTTTCGTGCAGCACACCGCCGCTGCGGGCGCGATTGGCCGGCTATTCTCCGCCGGCTTAAAAACCAACGGAACGCCCTTCGGCAACTGTCCAGGTCATTTGACGACTGTCAGCGTTTCCCCGCTTGCAGCCACCGTAAATGTGGGAGAGACGACGCAGTTCACCGCTCAGGCTTTAGATGAGTATGGCCGCGCCATGAAGGGCGTCCCAATTACTTTTACCTCGGATAACATAACCGCGGCCACGATCGAATCAGTTTCGACGAACCCGGTCACGGTAGTAACTACGGCAACCGTCGGCGGACACAATCCGGGCACAGCGCGCATTCGCGCTTCAGCCACGGATGGGACTACCACGCTGAATAGTGCGCAATCAACCCTGACCATCGTTGGGCCTTCGCTGTCAGTTAATGATGTGAGCTTGAATGAAGGCAACGCCGGTCCGACGATCTTCAAATTCACCGTTGCCCTAAACCAACCTGCGCCTAAAGGGGGCGTAACTTTCAGCATCGCAACTCAAGATAGCACCGCGACCGTGGCTGACAATGATTATCAGCCGCGCATTCTAAATGACCAGACCATCCCCACGGGTCAGCAGAGTTACACCTTCGATGTCGCCGTCAGTGGCGACTTGAAGATCGAGAGCAACGAAACCTTCTTCGTCAATGTGACGAATGTAAGGGGGGCGAGCGTCAACCGTGGACAAGGTGTTGGAACGATCTCGAATGACGATATCGTCATGCTCAGCGTCAATGATGTCTCGGCGAAAGAAGGCGACGGCGGCCCAACTCAATTCACGTTTACTGTCAGCTCTACTCTGCCGGCTCCCGCGGGCGGCATCAACTTCGACATCGCCACTCACGACAATACCGCGACGGCCGCCAGCGGTGATTACGTTGCGCGCTCGCTGACGGGCCAGTCCATTCCCGCCGGGCAACAGAGCTATACCTTCAGCGTAATTGTTAACGGCGACACCTTGGTAGAATCCGCCGAGTCGTTCTTCGTCGACATCTTCAATGTTTCTGGCGGTTCTGTCTCGCGTGGCCAGGGCGTGGGAACGATTCTGAATGACGACGCGGCGAACTTGGTGATAAGCCAGCTTTATGGCGGCGGCGGAAATTCCGGCGCGACTTACAAGAATGACTTCGTAGAGATTTTCAATCGCGATAATACGACCATCGATTTTTCGGTCACGAATTATTCTCTGCAAAACGCTTCATCGACCAGCAACTTCGGTTCAAACAGCTCCGCGAACAAGTTCGATTTAACCTCGGGAAGAATTGGTCCACATCAGCATTTTCTCGTGCAACTGGCCGGCGGAACGAGTGGGGCGGAACTGCCGACGCCTGACGCTGCCGGAAACATCTCGATGGCTGCGACCACGGGCAAGATCGCGCTCGTGCGCGGAACGACGGCCCTCGCCGCAAACACCTGCCCCACGGATACAGATATCGCAGATCTCGTCGGCTATGGCAGTCCAAATTGTTTCGAGGGATCTGGTCCAACGGCGGCGCCCGGCAATACTACCGCAGCCTTCAGAAAAGCAGGCGGTTGCACCGACGCCGACAACAACGCGGCCGACTTTTTTGTCTTGTCGCCGAACCCGCGCAACTTAGGCTCACCTACAAACAACTGCTCGGGCGGGGCTTCTCCAAATCTATTCATCAACGATGTCACAGTTATTGAAGGGAACAGCGGGACGGCCGCGGCTGTCTTCACCGTCAGTTTGTCCACGCCCGCCCAGGGAATGGATGTAACTTTCGATATCGCTACCCAGGACAATACCGCGACTGCCGCAAATAATGACTACGTCGCTAAGAACCTAACCAATCAGATCATTCCTGCCGGGCAAACGAGTTACACCTTTAGCGTAGTCATAAACGGCGATACCGCGGTCGAACCCAATGAATCGTTCCTTGTTAACGTCAGCCATGTCATCGGCGCGAATGTGACTGAAAGCCAGGGCGTCGGGACAATTAAGAACGACGATTTCCCAACGCTTTCAATTAATGATGTCTCGGCGAACGAAGGCAATGCCAGCACGTCCACTTTTAGCTTCGTCGTCAACCTTTCCGCGCCGGCTCCGGCACCCGTGACGTTCGACATCGCCACTCAAGACAGCACCGCGACGGCGGCCGACGGCGACTACGTCGCACGGAGTCTGACGGCACAAACTATAGCGACCGGGCAACAGACTTACCATTTTGACGTCACAGTTAACGGCGATACGAAAATCGAGCCTAACGAGACATTTTTTGTGAACCTTACGAACGTCTCGGGGGCAAGTGTTAACGACGGCCAGGGAGTGGGAACAATTCTCAATGACGATACGCCGGTACTAAGCATCAACGACGTTTCAGCAAATGAAGGCAACAGCGGCACTACCAACCTGAGGTTTACTGTAACTTCGACGTTGGCTGCTCCGACTGGAGGGATTACTTTCGGCATCGCGACGCAGGACGGCACGGCGGTGGCCGGCAACGACTACGCCGCCCGCAACCTAAAGAGCCAGACGATTCCCGCAGGGCAACAGATATATCTGTTCGACGTGAGCGTAAACAGCGACACGTTGGTCGAACCGAATGAGACTTTCTTCGTTAATCTCGCCAACGCGTCCGGCGCAACCATCGGCGATGGCCAGGGCGTGGGAACAATTCTGAATGACGACACTGCGAATCTGGTCATCAGTCAAGTGTATGGTGGCGGCGGAAACTCTGGCGCTACCTTAAAGAATGACTTCGTCGAAATCTTCAATCGCGGCACGACGTTGGTGGATTTCACGGTCACGCCGTATTCAGTTCAGTATGCGAGCGCGACTGCTTCCGGCAACTTTGGCTCGGATAAAACGAACCTCACCTCAGGGACGATTGGTCCCGGAAAATACTTTTTGATTCAAGAAGACGCGGGCAGCGGGGGCACGACAAATCTTCCCACGCCTGATGCGACGGGCAGCATCGCTTTGACAACGGCATCAGGCAAAGTGGCGCTGGTCGCCGGCACGACTCCGCTTTCGTCCACTACGTGTCCCGGCGATGACGGCGCCAGTCCTTTCAATCCGAACAATTCGAGCATCGCCGACTTCGTTGGTTTCGGAGCGTCCGCCACTACGGCCGGTCATTGTTACGAAGGATCCGGACCGACATTCGCGCCTTCGAACACGACCGCCGCCTATAGAAAAGCAGGCGGCTGCGTTGACACCAACAATAACTCGGCAGACTCGTTTGTCTCAGCGCCATTCCCGCGCAACTCCGGTTCTCCCGCCAACAACTGTGCAGGCAGCGCGCCTCCGAACCTCACCATTAATGACGTGACAGTAACCGAGGGAGACAGCGGAACAACTACGGCAACATTTACTGTCAGCTTATCAACGCCGGCTCAGGGTAATGACGTTACCTTCGATATCGCTACCCAGGACACGACTGCGACCATTGCCAACAATGATTATGTCGCGAAGAGTTTGACGAACCAGTTTATTCCCGCCGGGCAAAAGACCTACACGTTTGCCGTCACGATTAACGGAGACACGGCCGTCGAGCCCAATGAAACCTTTTTGGTGAATGTTACCAATGTAAGCGGGGCAACTGTGACTGACGGCCAGGGGGCGGGGACGATTCAGAATGACGACGTCCCGACTCTTTCTATCAATGACGTTTCTATAATCGAGGGTGACACTGGGACGTCCAGCGTCAATATCGTCGTGAGTTTGTCAGCTCCCGCCGTAGCGCCCGTGACCTTTGATATTGCCAGTCAAGACGGCACAGCCACGGTGGATGACAACGACTACGTGCCTCGCAGCCTTACCAAGCAGACGATGTTCGAAGGGGATCAGACATATTTCTTCAATCTGATAATTAACGGCGATGATAAGATCGAATTCAGCGAAAGATTCTTCGTTAATGCCACCAATGTCAGCGGCGCAATTAGCAAGAAGGGTACGGGTACCGCAACGATCCTCACCGACGACGCGCCGGTAGTCATCAGTGAATTCCGCACTCGCGGACCGAACGGCGCGAATGATGAATTCGTCGAGATTTACAATAACACCGACAGCGCAATCGATATCAGCGGCTGGAAGTTCAAGGGCTCAAACAGCTCCGGCACGATCGCCACCCGCATAATCGTCAATAACAACACGACGCTTCCGGCACGCGGCCATTTTCTCGCCACCAACAGCACAAGCTACGGCGGAAGCATAGCGGGAGATCAAACCTACACTAACGGCATCACTAACGATGGCGGCATAGCGCTCACCACGCCTGATGATTTATTCCTGGATCAAGTGGGCATGAGTACGGGCTCGGAATTCAAAGAAGGAACGACGCTCGCACCTTTATCAAGTGATACCAATCACAGCTATGAACGCAAGCCCGGCGGGTTTCAGGGAAGCACTCAGGACACTGATGACAATAATACCGATTTCCAAATCATTACGAGCGATCCACAGAATCTCAGCAGCTGTCCAACGCCCGGTTCAACGCCGACGCCCACGCCCACGCCAATCGCCACGCCGGCGCCAACCGCGACACCGACACCGGGGGCGACTCCGAATCCTCTGGTCGTTATCAGCCAAATTTTTGGAGGCGGAGGAAACGCGGGCGCGCCTTATAAGAATGACTTCATCGAACTATTCAACCGCGGCACAACGACGGC
>Ga0193747_1000715_pt1 | contig 10137 bp, 20 predicted proteins | sample L1m2metaG_FD_143048 | JGI IMG/M metagenome (GOLD analysis project Ga0193747, IMG submission 143048) | Soil microbial communities from a riparian zone of the East river system, Colorado, United States - L1m2 | ecosystem: Environmental > Terrestrial > Soil > Riparian zone | place: USA: East River...
TACGACAACGCATCGTGGAGCGCCACGACTCGCCCGCCGTGGCCGCGCCGAGACACGACGCGCACGGCAACATCTTCAGCGATCGGTCGAACGCCTCGACGGCGCCGATGGTCGGCCTTCTTGGCATTCACGTCCACCCGTTCCGGACGAGCCAGTCGCTGATCTCCGGCGCGCGGGCCGCGGGGTGCTCGTTGAGGAACCTTCCAAGCTCCTCGCTCAGCCAGTCGCGCAGGACGACCTCCCGTGGCGACAACTCCGCTGTGTTGCTCATTGAGGCGATACTGCGCGCGGCGACTATTTGCCTAAGTGTCCGTGTGGCCAGTCCGGACGGCTCATCTTCGCCCCTGACCATTAGGTCCCGCCCCCGCCGGATGGAAGGATGTCTGCTGGCTGGTCAGACGCGCGAGAGGGAGATGAATCTGTTTCGTCGGGTGTGCCTCCCTTCCGATCCTCCCTTCGCATTTCGTCGCTCCCGAATAGACCCTGTGTGGCCATCCGGCGTAGGCTCCCGCTTGAGACGCCCTGCTCCTTTGCCTCCTTCTTGTCTGTCAGCCGGTGGACCCCTCGCTGCTCGTTGATGATGACGGCAATGGTCTCCCATCCCTTCTGTCCCTCCTTCCGGTCTTTCCGCCGAAGCTCCTTCACCTGGTCCAGCTCGTCGGCTCTCAAGTTCTTCGGCTTCCGGCCGAACTTGGCCCCCTCTGCCTTCTTGCGTAGCATCCCACTTACCACCTTCGCAGTGTGGTCGATGACCCACTGGTGCGAGCTGGCCATTTGGAGGAATATGACGAGCCGTCCCATCGGCGTCGCCTGGTAGCTGAGCGGCACGCAGGCAAAGTAGATGTCGAGGCCAAACCGCTTCTCGACCTCCACGAACTCCCAGACCGCTAGCATGGGATCCATCCGGCTGAATCGGTCCGGCGTCTCGATGATGAGGCCAGCGGCGCGTGCGGCTTGCGCCCGCTCGCAGGCCCGAATGAAGAACGGCCGCTCCAATGCTGGGACTTTGCTCGCACTCGTACCGATGTCCTCTTCCGGACCTAGGAGCTGGAAGTCCTCGCGCTCCGCCCAGCTCGCGATAGATAAGAGCTGCCGCTTTGGGTCCTGCCCCTTATCTTCCGTGCTCACCCGGAGGTATGGGAGAACGCTCGACTTGACCGAGCCGTCGGCTCTGAGGACCTTCCCCATCATCGCCACCCCGGAATGAAGCCGCTACTTGGCATTCTTCTTCCTCCATTCTCGCTCGAGTCGTTCGCGGGCGCGGCGCAGGTGCGTCGCGATCTCCTGGCGCGCGCCGAGGCCGAGCCGTTCGGCCGCTTGGGAATGCGTCAGGCGCGGGCCCCCCGGGTCGTCGCAGAGATAGACCGCGAGGATTTGGGGGAGCGACAGCCCGCGCTCGTGCATCGACAAGAGGGCTCGCAGGGAGATGGAAGGTTCGCGGCGCGGCATTTACGCTCGCGCCTCCTGCGCGCGCCACCATCGCGGCCATGCTCGACCGGCTGCGAGAACGCGCGCTTTGTGGGGCGTTTCGAGCCAGCGCCCATATCGAGACTCGCAGGAGCCGAGAGTGACTCCGCACGTCGGGCAGGGCGTCATCCAGATGTCGCGCACGGCTCACGCCTCGGGCGCGACGTTGCGGCGGTGGGCGCGGGTCGAAATCCACTCGCAGTCGCCGGTGTGCTGCGGCGCGAGGCGCGTCCACTCGGCGTCGTCGTCCGCGGCCGGGACGGTGCCGTAGTCGTCGGCCTGGACCTCGTGCGCGCAGTAGGCGCACTCCGTGACGTTGGCGCTCACGTTCGCCGCGGTGGCGTAGTAGTCCCAGCGGCCCTGCCACTGGTCGGCGGGCGCGCGTTCGCCCGCGAGCTTGCCGAGGATGTGGGCCGCGTCGTCCGTGCGGAGAGCGTTGTTGGCTCCGATGCCGTCCACGTCGAGGAGCGCCCAGGCGCCGTTGCTGTAGCGGGAGAGGCCGAGAGTCGCGTCGGCGTTCCAGAATCGCCCCTGGTCGTTCTCAGGGCCGAAGCCGAGGCTCGCGAGTTCGCGGGGCAGCGGGGTCGTGTCGTTTTCCATCTCGGTCATCTCATGCGCCGCATGGGCGCAATACCGATGTATGTCGCCTGTAGGCATATACTTTGCCATACGCCGGTATTGCGGCAGGCGCGACGAATCCGCCGAAAAGTTGCGCCGGCCCCCCGCGTGCGGCATTTTCTACGAGTGGCAGTCCCGCCTGCGCCATCCCAACCTCGTTTTCTGGTGTCGAGTTTCCCGCGTGATCTTGCGTATCTGCGCTGCGTCGTCTATTTGGCAACTCCTAGCACCTCTTGCTTGGCGCGTGGCGTTGGTGTCCAACCCGCGCAGCTCTCCGCCATCGCGACGAGCTGCGCCTTCAGAGCGTCCGGCGTCCGCCAGTTCCAGTCCCTCGGGATCTGCGGCTTCCGGCGCAGGCCGGCTTGGCTCGCCTTCGCCCGGTCACGCTCCGCCTTCCCGTGGTATCCGTCGCCTCCGATGTACGGTCGTCCCCAGACGCGCTCCCAGCGCATCGCGGGGAACGTGGGCAGGATGGCATAGAGCCACGTCGGCTTCTTCGCCGGATGTCCGTAGGCACCCTGATCGATGTACGTCGAGCGGCCCCCGTACACGTCGGCCGGAGTCCAACCCTTCCCCTTGGGGATCGGCAGGTCGAATCGGCGGAAGGCGTGCGAGCCCTGCGGGTGTTCGAGCACGCCACCGACGCGCCGGAGCGTCGCGAGGGCGTGAGCAAAACAGCCCCCGTCATCGCCGATCTCGAACCGCTGGGACGACGGCGAACCCCTCGCCATGCGGCCCCAGCGTTCGCATGGCGGGTGCGCGACTACGGGCAGCGCGCCGGCATAGGTGCGCGCGTCGCGCGTGGCGCCCCAGGCGTCGATGCCCTCGGCACCCGCGTATGGGCCGTCCTCGGCCACGAACAGGGCCGCGATCATGCCGGCCACCAATCCCAGATGCCCCTGCGCCCATCGACGCCGTGGGCCTTCTCGACCGTGCGGAGGAACGCTTCCGCCGCCTCGACGCACCTATGGCACGCGCGAGGCATCGCGCGCGGGTCGCCGTATGCTCCGTCGTCGCACCACTGGATTGCGAGCGCGATCGCCACGTCGCGGTCGGTGTCGCCCCGCGTCCGCGCCGTCACGATCATGCGGACCTCAATCAAGCTGGAGCCTGCCCCCACATATGGCCGAGTGACTTGCCGACCGTGAGCGCCCCGGCGACGAGGATCATCATGCCCGGCCAGAACAGTTCGAGCCACCACCCCGGGTAATCCGAGATGGTCGGCTGCCACGCGGCGGCAGCGTCCTTCACGACCAGATACTCGTGACACGCGGCCTGATCACCCGCCATGCAGGCTCGCCCGACGCCGGCCACGTCCGGCCTTGGAGTCGGGTTGTCGTGGACGTAGAATCCTGCACCCACGACGGGGAGCATCATGAGCGCGAATCCTGAGATCATCAGGCCGACACCGATCGCCAAGCCGACATAGGACCACCACCGACGGCGGTCGTTCATCGCGACCGCCCCAGGTAGTTGTAGACGTACGAGAAGAGACGCCGTTCGATGTCGGCCTTCTCGAATGGAGACACGTTGGATCCCTGAGGCGGCCCCGGTATTTGTCTGGTAGTCCGGTCGTTCCCGGGCATGTTCTATCGCCACCCCCCCATATTCCCGCCCCTTTGGCGGCTGAGCTTGCGCGCTGCCGCGCCGCGCGCCCGCTGTGCGGACATGAGGCTTGCCCTGGACTGCCACGGCGGCGGCTGAAGGTGGACGAGCGCGTGTGCGCCCGGCGCGTGGATACGCGCATGGCACCGGACGCAGACGAGGATGGACGACTCTGGGTAGTAGGTGGTATGATGCCGCACGCAGAAGCGGAGCTGGTGGCAGACCGCGCAAACGTGCTGCTTCCAGGCGCTACGCTCTCCGTTCGCCTTGTCTTCGCTTGGAGCCCGAACCGACGTTGCTCTGCGCGCGCCTTCCTCACTCGCCGCGCTAAGCGCGGCTAGAATAAGACACAGAGCGACTGGAGAAGGAGCGAGAGAGAATCCCCCCGCCGCGTTGGAGTCACCGGCGACCGTCTCGCGTGCAGGTGAGATCATGGGGGTGGGGTACCCCCCTGTTTGAGCGTGTACGCCACGCCACGAACGCCCAGGTCCCGGCGCACGATCTGATAGCCCGCCATCACCAGCTCGCGCGCGGCATCATGGACCGCGTGCTTTGACATCCTGACATCGCGCGCGACCTGCTGGCCCATCGTCGGAACGCCCACGCGCCCTTCGAGATACGCCGCGACCTTCCGCGCCTTCCACGACAACTCCGTCAACGGGAGACGCCGCTGGACCGGCCTTGGGCAGGACGGGAACGATGCACCCATGTGGTCCCTGAGCTGGCGCGACACGTCCTTGATGGACCGCCCCGCGAACGACTGCCCGCAACCTTCGCACTCGACCCCGATCTGCCTGACCGGTGCCTTCCATTCTCCGCGCACTTTCCCCCCTCCCTCTTCACACTGCTCCCCCTGACCTTGAAGCCGGCCGTGGCATCGTGATTTTCGAAGTCCTGGGGGACCACGACCCACGCAGGGAGCGGCCTTCGACCTTCGCTCTTTCAGAGCGGCCTATCCTCGCCGCATCCTTCGCACGTCTTGACCAACGGCGACCCGCCAGTCGGATCGCCCGATAATCGGAAGCGCCTCTCTCCGCAGGTCGCGCAGATGTCCGACACGATGAGAGGCCCCGGAATGCCGCCGCCGGCTATCTTGACCACATCCGGCTGTCGACTCCTCGCGGACTGGGGCTCGGACGTGAATAGATTGAAACCACGCACCATCTTCGACCAGTAGGTTGCAGCGTCCTGGCGGAACCCTTGCCATTCGATCAGCTCGCCACTGACTGAGTCGAACGCATCGCGCGGTACATCGTGCCAACTGCCGTCCATCAGGACCATGCCCATTGCAGCCGCTTCCTCCCGAATGTCCTTGAGGTAGCTCAGGTAGTTGAGCGCCCTCCCGATGAGGCGCGCGTGCGCGTCGATGTCGTCCTGGACCACGATCTCCTTCATGGGTCTTCCTCCTCCAATGCTTTCTTCCGGCGTTCCTCATACCCTGGGAACGTCACCGTGCTGCCCGCGATGAAAATGACCGCCGCGCCTACCCAGCATGCCGCTAGGGTCAGCCCGAGCCCTAGCAATCCGACCGCGACAGCCGCTGGCGCGGGATGGTCTTGACCGTAGCCCATGCAATATCCTGCGCCGAACCACATGACCCCGACGGTCACGAATCCCGCGAACATCGCGGATCCCTTCACAATGCGACCTCCGCGCGATAGACCACCAGAGGATAGTCGGCCGAGCACGTCGTTTGCAGGACATACTTCTCGCCCGCGTACCAGACGTGGACAGGCTTGTCATTCTCGCTCGCGGTCTTCAACGTCTCGATGAGTGCATCGTCGTGCGGCTTCACCGCGAAGCTCGGCGTCGGCTCGCCCGCGCTGTTGTATTGCGCGAAGTCCACGTCCCACGTCGCGCAGATGGTGCCGCTCGGATAGATGCGCATGACGTGATCCGTGAAGTCGCAGCCGGCTTGATCCACCGTGCAGACGCGCGAGCCGACGCGGACGCATCCGACGACGGCGAGCAGCAGAACGACTATGATGGTGACCTTGATCTGTCCCGTCATGCGCTCACCCGCTCGCGTCGCCCGCCGCGCTCGCGCTCGTCACGTTGGCGCCCGGATGCGCGTCCGCATACGGAAGGCCCTGCATCCACGTACTGTCGAGGCCCGGGAACGTCCGATGCATCGCCGCGATGCAGCCGTGGTCGCGCGAATCTGCCTTGCTCAGGCTCGCCAGTTCCACGCAGTATATGATGTCGTTGTCCGTGAAGCGGCAGCCCGTGTCACTGTAACGGATCCAGTAGAACCTCACTGTCTCCTGCCAAGCCCACTGCTGGAGCGAGTAGATCATCGTCTCGTTGTTGGGCAAGCCATACTTCTCCTCGCTCGCGTCCGTCGGGTGATCGTTGCGGAACTGGACGCTCCACTTCATGTTGCCGCACACGGTGCCGATGTGCGGGAAGCCTTGGTCGTCCGGGCATGGCGCCGGGGCGGCTCCAGTCCCGCTCGCCGAATTCCTCGGCGCGCACGTCGTGCCCATCCCGAACTCTTGATAGATGCGAGCCGGCACGTCTTGACCGATGCCCCCGGCGATGATCTTCGAGCCGTCGCCCTTCACCACTGGTCCGCTGGATTCTTGCAGTGATGCGCATCCGGCGAAGACGATGACGACGGTCAAGCAGGCGACGGCTACTGTGGCTCTCACGAGCACCGCCAGTCCCGTCCCCGCCATAAGTCATGTCGTCCTCCGAAGCGCGAGTCCTACGTGCCCGGCGGCTATATCTGCACCCCTGCGTTCCGCGGCCACGACGACGATGGCCTGCCACTACCCGCACGGAGACCCCGCCGAATGGTGCGAACGCCACAAACGCGACTTCGCGTTCCTCCGAGACATTCATGCCCGTGCCGAGCCTCGCGCCTGAGGCATGAGCCCCGAACAGGTCGTCCTCGTCCAAGGCGCCGGCCCCGACAGCATCTGCATCGAACGCGCCCCCCGCGCCGGAGAATACGGCTGGAGCGTCACAGCCTACGGCCTCGACGCGGACCATGCCATCTCGAAAGCCCGCCGCATGGTGGCCGAGGCCGAGGCCATGGTCACGGTCGCGAGGGGGCACGAGGCGGAAGCACGCCTTCGCGCGTCTGCAACGCCCTGACCAAGCGCGCGAGCATGATCCCTGCCGCGCCCAGCATGAAGAACAGTGCGGCCAGCAGACCCATCACCAGGTCAGGGTTCACGTGCGCGCCGAAGCGCGCGAGCATCAGCAGGCTCGTGACGTAGAGCTGGCGCCAGTTCGCAGCGTACCAGTAGCCGCAGCCGGCCGCGCCCACGATGAGGATCAGCGTCGGTGTATACGGACGTAGCCACGCGGCGAACCGCTCGTCGAGGCTGCCCGGCCTGCCGCGATCGCTCATCGGCGGTGGTCGAACTTCCGCAGCCTCTCGGCCAGCCGCGCGCGCTTGCCAATCACGCCCGGCTCCTTCGCCAGCTTGTGCAGAACGCTCTCGCGGATCGTGCCGCGCTCCGTGAATCCGCGCGAACCGTACTCCTGCTTCACGGTCCGACGCAGCGCGCCCGGGTGCTTGACCGCGCGCTTGATGAAGAAGGCCATGTGGCTACGCCATGCGCTGAGCCCATCTTCTTTGTTTCCCGGGGGGCCGGGGGGGCTTCCGGCCCTCCCGCCAGTCCCAGCGAACGGTGAAGGCAGGGCGAAGGGAATGGGTGGAGCCAACGGCGAGCCAACGGCGAGGGGGCTTCAAGCCCCCTGGCGTCTTTGATTGGCTTACCCCCCACGGACATTGGCGCTCCCGTTCACATGTGGCCCATGTCCGGAGGGGGACCCTATGCCCAGTCACCCCTTGGAGCCCCTCACCTGACCCGGTAGCCCATCTTCCGCAGCTCCCGCGATGCGCGGTATATGGCATCCGTCGCGCGCATCCCCGCTTCTCGATAGACTCCGACGCGGCGGCGCATCTCCGCGCGCGCTCTTGGGCTCGTGTGCTTCACGCAGCATCGACCTCCCCGGCGCCCGCCGCCGCTTCTTCCGACGACCCCCCGTAGTCCTCGACCGGCACGGTCGAGCGGTCCAACATCTCTGCACGCCCCAATGCTGCGAGCGTGGCTGTCCAGCGTGCCAGGGTGGCCTCGTCTCCCTTGAATCCCTGTTTCTCGATCCAAGCCATTTCATCCAGATACTCTTGGTCGGAACGGGTCCAGTAGAGCGCGGTCGCCTCGAACATCCGTATCGCGAGCACCGTCGAATCCGGTATCTTGCCGCTTGGCCCGCTTGGCATGCCAAGGATGCGCTCCACGCCGTTGGCGAAGACGATGCGCATGGTCGTGCGGCCGTCCCGCGCTATGGAACCGTTGACCAACTGCGCTCAGGCCTCCGTCCCTCGGGGCTCCGCATCCGCCAGGTGACGCAGGCCCACCTCCGTGATCTGGTAGATGTGATGCCGGCCCTCTTCACCCCTCTTCTTCACGAGTCCTTTTCCTTGGAGGAGCCTGAGTTGCCAGGCGATGTTCCTCGGCGCCCTGGCGCTGGCGCCGAGCCGCTGGGTGATCTCCAATGTGGTCATCTCGTCCCCACCCCACATCGCCCGAAGGATGTCATGCTGGGCCGTCAGTTCGCCTCACCTCCCGAAGAACCTCGGCTTCTGCGCCTGCTGCTGGCCAGGCTGGTAGACCTGCGGCACGACGACCTGGGTTCCGCCCACGCTGGGCGGATCACGGCTGCCGCTGAGCACGTCCGCAAGCTGCTCTGCGCGCTTCCCGCGCGTGCTGCCGCTCATCACGAGGTTGGAGTCGAGCCATGTGACGCTCGTCTGCCAGTGGTGCTCCAACTGGAGCCACTTTCCGGCGTCCGCATCGTTGCGCTTCCTGGCGGCCTGGCCCGAGCGGCGCGCAAAGCCGATCCAGCGCTCCGCGCGCGCGTAGAGCACGGCATAGCTGTTCTGGACGCCCGGCTCCAGGACCGCGAGGAACTCCTTGCGGCGCGGGTCCACGAGGAGAACGGCGTTGCGCATGTCGTTCTCGTTGGGGTCCTCCAGGCCGACGCGGAACTGCTCTTGAGGCTGGACTTCGACCGGTCCATCGCCCTCTGCCATCCTCAGACCCACCCCGGGTTGGATACGATGATCGCCGCGATGGTGCTCCCTGCGATGATGAAGAAGAGCCACTCCCCGTCCGTCAGCTCCGCGACGTTGCCAGTCATCTCAATGCACCTTCGCGGCGACCGCGGCGATGGCCCCCACGAGGATGACGCCGACGACGATGACGATCAACGGCGTGTAGCGGGCCAACTCCTCCAGCCAGCTACCGCCCGGCGGGCGGGCGATGTTCCGCTCGTGGACGCCGGCCGCGTACATCCCGACCTGCCAGCCATCCTCCGGTGCCGTCTCGATCTCGCTGCCCTTCGCCGAAACGCGCATCGTCTGGAGTGTGTCCCGGTCCACGATGAAGGCGCGGCCGACAGAGTTCAGCGTGAGGGAGGTCTTTTCCTGCACGTCCACCGACCTTGCCTCCACCGCGTAGCCGAGCAGCCACTCCGCGAGGCGATGCTTGAGCGATGGCGGTAGCGGCGCCACGAGGTTGAGCGCCGTGCCGTCGCCCGGCGTGACGACGCCCTCGAACGGCAGGACGCCGGCCCGCTTCTTCTCGACACCCCAGACCAGCCGGTTGCCCACCGGCTTGACGTAGCGCAACTCCGCGTCGCCGCGCTTGCGGTCAATGCCGATGAGCAGCGACCGGCCCGCCAGCCGCCGGCGCTGGCGCCTGATGGCGACGATCCAGCCCAGGAGGAAGACGAGCACGCACGCGACGATCGGCAGGATGAGGACTTGCAATTCGTTCAAACGAACAACTCCTTGATGAACAGGATGAGGAATGTGACGAGCATGGCGATCCAGCCCAGGAGGAAGACGAGCATGGCGATCTCGAGCGCCAGTAGGACAGGGATCAGCCACCTCGCCCCCTGTTGGGCCGCGCTTCCCGTGACGCGCGCCCCTGGCGCAGCTCGTCGCGCCAGGACAGGATCACCCGCATGAAGAGGTTCACGAGCCAGAGCACGACCAGGCCGATGAATGTCGCGTGCTGGCCGAATGGAGTGTCGCCGAGGAACAGTTGCTGGATGATGATAAGCCACGACCAAGCGGCCATCTCATACCAGTGCATCCGCGAGACCCAGATGAAGGCCGCGAAGGCGAAGATCATGATGACGAACTTCGCGAGCGAGATGTTCGCGAAGAACGGTTGGGTCCAGTCGTAGCTCAGCACGCCATCCAGGCTCCCGCTCTCAGGAATCGTGACGTTCCCTGTGAAGTTTCCGGAGAAGTTCCCGCTGCCGCCCGAGGAGCCGGCGCAGCCCACGCCTGAGAGGGGGCACCATGTCGCGTTCGCGTGCGGCTGGCTCTCCCACGTCGCGTTGGCATGCTGTTGAGACTCCCAGGTGCTGTTGGCGTGGGCTTGCGACTCGCAGGAGGTCAGCGCGCACCATGTCGCGTTC
>Ga0193747_1000719_pt1 | contig 10102 bp, 11 predicted proteins | sample L1m2metaG_FD_143048 | JGI IMG/M metagenome (GOLD analysis project Ga0193747, IMG submission 143048) | Soil microbial communities from a riparian zone of the East river system, Colorado, United States - L1m2 | ecosystem: Environmental > Terrestrial > Soil > Riparian zone | place: USA: East River...
GTTGCCGACCCAGGGCAAGTCTTTTCCCAGCACGCGCACCACTAGGCTGGGACCGCGGCTGCTGGTTGGAATGGTCACGAAGTCCGCCCGCGACCAGGACTGGATTAATTGCGAACCATCCGGACGCACGATTGTGGCGTCGATGCGGTTCGCAGCGGTGTACGTTGGACCGTCGGCGAATAAGCGAAACGCTGTGCTTTTCCCGGCAACCAGCGTATTGCCGCGCAAGCCTTGCAAGGCGGTAGCCTCGCCTGGAGTCGGCCCACAACCGCAAAGTAGTTGGGTCGCGATGACAGTAATGACGAAAGTTATTGTTCGCATGTCCTTCTCCGCTTCTGCCGTTTACAAAACAGCGCCGGGTGCTCTAACCAAAAAGCTCGTAACCCGCCTATCTAACGCGTAATCCACGTCAGGACTCCCACAGATATTTTTAGAGTGTTAGAATTGTGTTTCCAACGGGCGCAAGGACTACTAACCCCGCTTGAAGACAGTCAATCTGCTAGCAAGAAAGAGGATCGGATGGCGACACGTTCGCCGCAAGGCATCACCCAACTTCTTGAAAGATGGAGTGGTGGTGATGAGAAAGCCCTGGATCAATTGATGCCTCTGGCCTATAACGAACTGCATCGGCTGGCGGGAGCCTATCTTCGACCCCGAGCGTCGCGAGCAAGGGCTGCAACCTACGGCCTGCCGCTGGCGCCGACACAGACCCTGCGCGTGGTGACGAACACTATCGAGTCAACGACTTGGCCACTACACAATGTTCAAAGGCGCGCCGTCGTTTATCGGTCAAGCAAACTAAACCGCGATTTGATCACCGGCTGGGTCGAGCGGCACAAGACCATCCCGACCGAGCCGGCAAACAACTGGCGCATCGCGCTCTAGCGATCAGGACGCCGCAGTCTCACAGAATGATAATGGGAAGCTCAACGCGACAGCGCCAGTTGAAAGTAACGTTCGGTGCGGCTGCCCCGTTGGCATCCCACGCGAAGACCTTGATCTCTAAATCCGTTCCATTGTTCAAAAGGGAATGGGTCATCGTAAGAAAGCACGGCTTGGAAGAGAAAGGCGTTGCGATGACGTTAACTGGTTGTGAGATCCTTAGCTCGTCGCGGCAAAGAAAACGGGTGAGCCGAAACACGCTTTGGCCGTTGCTGGCGGTGGTCGCAAGACCGCTCACATCCAGCACGTTGTTGCCGTAGCACGTATTGGGAAAAGCTGCCAGGTCATGGCTCCGGGTGGTCTCGCCCGACGAGGTGGTGGATAAGGCAACCGAGTGGACGAACTGGAAAAGCTGTACTGCTTCATCTCCAATCTCGTGACCCAGGATTGCTTCAATTTGCTTCTTGGTTTCTGATTTCGTGGTCATGTCTCTCTCCTTCGTGTTGGTTTTCAAATGTTCCAGAACCGACCGCGGTTCAACTCGTTCGATCGATGCCCCCAAGGCTTATTAACGGTGTTCGCCGACAAGGTACGCGCGTAGTCGCGCCGGGCTTACCCTCTTACGAGAGGCATTTGCCGTTGCTTTATTGAATGAGTTGACGAATCTTGCAGGCTCGTCAGATAAAACGAAGACAACGAATGTCTGCGCTGCTGCGCGGAATTTGTGTTCACCAAAGCGTAGCCGCCCAACGCCGGGCAGGCAGCGGCAGGATAAGCCCTGCCGCCAAATAACTCGCCTACCCCTGACTATTTGGTGATTTGCTTCTTCACCTCCTTATGCAACTCTTCTGCCGATTCGACTTTTTCTAAGTGGCTCGGCAACTCTATTTCATAGACTTTCTGCCCGGACTTGGCATCAAGCTTAAATACGGGATCGTTTTGGGATTTAGTCTTCGGAAAACGAGCAGTCCCAATGACCTCACCTTTCGCATCTGTAATCACTGTGATTTTCATAACTTTCTGCCTCCTTTGTTAGCTAAAACCGCCACCTTGCACGCTGAAAAAAACTGTGCGCGCGCTCTCGCTCCTGACTTTGAAACCATAACTGATCTTGTCCTGGGCGTCGCGGCACTTGCTCTGATCAAACATAACCAGCACAGCTTGCCGATCTAAGGGGTGGGCCGAAAAGTACTGCGCCCCATGATCGGCACCGGCAAATGACCACGCGCAAGTCCAATTGATGGTAGCACCAGGGCTAATGCTGAAAACGCCTACATTGTTGAAAGCCATCGTATACCTCCTATGTTTAAGCGGATGCTTCAACTAGGCGGTTTGTCTATCGGCGCATCCGGTTCAACCGATAGCCGCCCAACGGATGAGTTGACGCGGCGTCGCGAATCAAAAAAAACCCTCCGCCGCACGAAGCAAGTTACGAAACACGCTACCGCCGCTCGGGTCCAACGATTTGATAGGCTGCGGTACATAAAACCAGCGATTATTGCCTTGGGTCATCAAGGCTCCTTGCGGCAAATCAGATCGACGGCCAAGAGTGTTATTGGATCGTTCACGACCGCTACGGTGTATCCCTTCGAACAGCAGGCGTGCCACGTCTTCCCTCTTATGTCGGCTTGGTTTGTCGTCCCCCCGAAGTAGGGGATAAGGGCGCATTGCTTGTTACAGGTGTCGTCCACAGGCGCTACTAGTGCTGGGTCCCACTTGCACGCAACACCCCTGTCAATCAGGGGCGGGTCCCGACGCTTCAAAATAACCAATGCGGACACCAAAAGGACTAGAACTGCGAGGGCGGCTAGGTAGGGTCGATATTTGAACATAAGGGTCTCCTTTAAGGCTGAAATCCGTCACTGCTGCAAATCCCGAATTGTCAATTCCAAAAACAAAACGTAAGCCTAACTACCAAGTATTTCTCAAAAACTGCTAAATAAAACCGCCAAGCGAGCTACTAAGCCTCAAGTGCTTCTTCCTCGCTTCACTTGCTAACGCGCAATCCGCGCCAGGACTCCCACAAATACTTTTCAGAGTGCTAGAATTGTGGTTCCAAGAGGCGCTAGGACTATTAACCTCGCTTGAGTTCCTAATCGAAACGGTTTGCGGAAAGTAACGGATGAAGATGGCGACACGCTCGCCGCAAGGCATCACCCAACTCCTTGAAAGATGGGGCCATGGTGATGAGGAAGCATTGGACCAGTTGATGCCGTTGGTCTATAACGAACTGCGTCGACTGGCGGGAGCCTATCTTCGCCGCGAGCGTCGCGAGCAAACGCTGCAACCTACGGAATTGGTCAACGAGGCCTACCTGAAGTTAATTGATCAGCGTAGCGCTCGCTGGCAGAACCGGGCCCAGTTTTACGGCGTCGCGGCGCAGTTGATGCGGCGCATCCTCGTAGATCATGCGCGCGCTCACTACGCCGTCAAGCGCGGGGGCGATCGAATAAATGTGTCACTGAAAAACATCGGCGCTTTCGGCGAGCAGCCCGATGCAGACCTTTTGGCGCTTCACGACGTTCTTAATCGGCTGGCGGAGATCGATCCCGATCAGAGCCGCATCGTTGAGTTGCGATTCTTCGGTGGCATGACTATCGAGGAGACGGCAGAAGTAATGCATGTCTCGCACTCAACGGTGGAACGTGAATGGAAAATCGCCAAAGCCTGGCTCAAGCGCGAGCTGACCAAGAAATGAGGGACTCTTTCATCGAACTTCGCGTTACAGAAGGGCCTTTCGCCCACCGTTGGGCGAACCGCTAGCCGCTTTCAAATCGTTATGATCACAGAGCAATGGCAGCGAATCAAAGCAATCTTCCATTCTGCCCAGGAGTGTCCGCCGGCAGAGCGCGCGGGCTTTCTCAACCAAGCCTGCGGCGACGACGAATCGATACGGCAGGAAGTCGAATCCTTATTGGCTGCCGACGAGACCAATGAAGGGTTTCTCGGCACGCCGGCATACGAGCTGATGGCGGGAGTCCTGGCCGACGAGAAAGCGGAGTTTGCGGCCGGTCAGGAGGTCGGCCCCTACACGATTCTGTCGTCGCTGGGCGCCGGCGGGATGGGTGAAGTCTATCTCGCGAAAGACGCGAGGCTGGGTCGAAAGGTCGCGCTCAAACTTCTGCCTTTCGACTTTGCCCGCGACTACCGGCGAGTGCGTCGCTTTGAGCAAGAGGCGCGCGCAGCTTCGGCCCTAAACCATCCAAATGTCTGCGTCATTCATGAGATTGGGCAAACAGATAATGGCCGTCACTTCATCGCGATGGAGTACATCGAGGGCCTCACGCTTCGCGACCGCATGGCGCAAAAGCAGATGAAATTACTGGAGGCACTGGATGTCGCGGCCCAGGTTGCGTGGGCCCTGGAAGCAGCCCACGCTGCCGGAATCGTCCATCGTGATATCAAGCCCGAAAACATCATGCTGCGCAAAGACGGCTACGTTAAAGTACTGGACTTTGGCATCGCCAAGCTCAACGAAAGACTCTCGAAACCAAATGACATCAACGAAGCGTCCACGATCGACAAAGTGCAGACTGAGCCGGGAACGCGAATCGGCACGGTGAACTACATGTCTCCGGAACAATTACGCGAACTTTCGGTAGACGCCCGAACAGACATTTGGAGTCTGGGCGTCGTGCTTCATGAGATGGTAACGGGAACGACACCTTTCGGAGCGCGAACCACTAACGAGACCATCGCGGCGATATTGGAGCGGCAGCCTATCGAGTTTGCTCCACCCTCCAACGAAGTCCCGGCCGCGTTCCAGCATATTTTGAAGAGGGCGCTAGGCAAGAAACGCCGCGAACGATATCAGAGAGTTAAGGATCTGGCGGATGATCTAAGAAAACTGCGGCAGCAGATTGCCACCAACACCCTTCAAGAATTCTCGTCTCAGCCAATATCGTCCAGGCAGTCAGCCGAAGACTCTCCGTCGCCGGTAGTAGATGGCGACGGCAGATCGACGACCCTTGAGAGAACGAAGATTTTGGCTGTCCGCACGGCCGAGTCGATTCTCAGCGAAATCAAAGAACATCCCAAGGCGACGACCTTTGCCGGACTTGCGGCTGTCGTGGCGCTCATACTAATCCTTCCCAATCTTCCGCACTTGTCGAACCGATTGAAAAAATTGCTCAGCTTGTCTAGTCAGGAGTCATACACGCCATTGCAAACAACGAGAATGATTCCGCTGACAAACTCGGGAACTTCCGTCTGCGCCGCGATTTCTCCGGACGGCAAATATGTTGCTCATGTGGAGAAGAAAGATGGAATGCAGCAACTCGTTCTAACAGGCCTGGCCACCAGCGGCCCTTCAGTTGTCGTTCCTCCGGACAATGTTGAATACCATGGCGTCACGTTTTCACCCGACGGCTATTACTTGTATTTCACGAGCGCGCGTCCAGAGAAAGGCGATGCCGGGACGCTCTATCAGGTATCACTGCCGGGTGGCTCGCCGAGAAAAATCAAGGACCGGGTAGACAGTCCGATCGCGTTTTCTCCGACCGGCGACAGGTTTGCATTCGTTCGTTCCGATAGTGCCGGCGGCGAGTACCTTTTGATTATCGCCGGTGTTGATGGAACGGGAGAGCGCGTGATTGCAACGCGGCGGAATGGAAATAGGTTTTCAGTTGATGGGCCAGCGTGGTCGCCTGATGGGGACACGATTGTTTGCGGGGCCGCCTGGTGGGATGGTGGTCATCACATGAATCTGGTTGAAGTCAATGTACAAGACGGGCATGAAAAAGCAATTGGCGCGCAACAATGGTTCTCAATTCTACAGGTGGCGTGGATGGAGGATCACAGCGGGTTGATAATCAGTGCGAGAGAACTGCCGACGAGCCCTTTCCAATTGTGGCGCATCTCCTACCCGCAAGGTAGCTCATTGAAAATAACCAACGACATAGCCGAATATCGGAGCGTGAGTCTATCACACTATACCATTGCATCAGTCCGAACTGATCTAGTCTGGAAGGTGTGGGTTGTAAGGGACGGCGACCTCACGCACGCTACACCTATCACGTCAGGAGCCGGCCTCAGTTATGGACTTGCCTGGACAGGCAACGGAAAAATCGTGTTTTCATCGATGGCTAGAGACAAGCTCAACATGTCGCTGATCGATCCCGATGGGTCAAATCAAACCCAATTAACCGTTAATGCCGGCGATAATTACACGCCGGTGACCTCGCCTGATGGCCGGTTCATTATTTTTTCATCCAACCGCAACGGCAGCTTCAATATCTGGCGGATGAACGCCGACGATGGCAGCAATCCAAAGCAGCTGACTTTTACAGACGGTAACTTTTATCCATCGTGTTCGGCGGATAGTCAATGGGTCTTTTACGACAATCAGAGCGGCTCAAGTACCACCGTGTGGAAAGTCCCGATCGATGGGGGCATTCCCGTGCAGCTAACTGATGCAGACAAGAATGCTCGGATGCCAGTTGTTTCGCCTGATAATCAGTTTATTGCCTGCCGCTATGATCTCGAGACTGGACGGAGGGGAATCGCAATCATCCCGTTTGAGGGCGGTCCGCCGGTCAGGCTTGTGCGCATTCCAATTATGGAATGGCAACGAGTTTTGTGGCTCGCCAATGGGCACGGCCTGACCTACATTAATACTATCGATGGAGCTTCCAACATCTGGAGTTATGATCTGGATAGCGGATCAACCAAACAGCTCACGGATTTCAAGAGCGACCAGATATTCTCCTATGCCTGGTCACCTGGATTCAAACAACTCGCGTGCGAACGTGGGACTAGGATCAGCGACGTAGCGATCATTGACAGTCAAAAGGACTCTCAGTAGAAAAAGCGGCATTGACTATTACTTAACTCGTTTGGTCACGAGGCTCGCAGCCAGGAGGGATAATGTCCGCAACCACTGCACTAATCCCTCCGGCGTCGTTAATCAACCGGTTAAGCGCCACCGCATCGAGATCTACTAGTTTGGTGCCGTCTGCGGCTTTGGCGGCGGCCACTTGCTCGAGAAACCCGGAGATGAGTTTAAGAGCTTCGATTAACTTCCAGTCTACCCGACAAAGCTGGCCGTTGATTTTCTTTTGACCATCATTGATCTCTTCTTGAGTCGGCATTGTGACCTCCTGAGGCTAAGAATCATTCGTTGTAACATCGGAGCGTCTGCGAAACGGTTTGCGTTCGCCTTCGGAAAGTAACGCGCAAATCACCGTCGAATCCCCTCATTAGCTGGCTTCGAAGTAACGATTCTGAACAAAACGAGACAGAGTTCTCCATCTTGGATCAACAGCTAGTTTTCCTCCCCACGCTGCTGCGGACAATGAACCCTTCAGTAGCCGCCGAAGCCTGGCGGTAGTTCGCAACCAGGTGGGTCAGGGATGGGAATTGCGTCTATGTAGCCCTCTGCCTCGTTCAATTTAGCGTTTGCAACCGCGACGTCTATTGGGACAAGCGGAATCATCATACGTAAGACTTGTAACAGCAGATCACTTGCGGCGTAGAGTTTTCCGTTGGCTTGTCTTTGGCCTGCTAGAAAAGCATCAAGAAGCGGTCTGGTGCCCTCACTAGGGTCAGCTGGTGACGCCACCGCAATTCTACCTGATGCGACTCCGACTCCCGCTGCGACGGCTACGATGGGACCTTTCCGCAAGAAACTGCGACGTGAATTCTTCATGATTGTCCTTCCTGAGTTTACTGAGATCTTGGTTAGGCTCGGTGAGTCTGTTCCCTTTGCAAAAAACTGTCAAGTCTTTCTCGTCGAATTGGTACCGAAGAATCCTACTTCAATTATTCGAGGCTTGACCTATCCTAACGCGCAAACCGCAGGACCCTGCAATTGAATTCCTCATTCTGGTCGCGGGGCCAAGCTTAAGCTGGCAATGAAGAGCTTCGTAGCAGGTTTCTGAAAGAATCAAAGTAGGTTTGAATCAGGCCGGCGAGTGAAGTGCCGCCAACAGCTTCTCATGAATTCCGCCAAAGGCGCCGTTTGACATGATCGCGACCAGGTCGCCAGAGCGCAGTTCAGGCGTCAGGCTTCGCACGATCTCATCAACATCGGTGATCGCGAAAGCGGGCTTGTTTTGCGCGGCAATATCGTCAATCAATTTGCCGATGTCCAGCACGCCGCCCATTTCAGCGGCTCGCTGCGAGTCATACACCCGGGAAACGATCACATAATCGGCGGGGCTGAATGCGTTCACATAAGCATCCTGAAAGGTTGCGTGGCAGGAGGTCCGTGAGCGTGGCTCGAAGACCGCGATGATGCGCCGGTCTTTGTACTTCAATCTTAGCGCGGCGAGTGTTTCGCGGACCGCGGTCGGATGGTGGGCGAAATCATCTATGACGGTGATGCCTCCGACTTCACCACGGATCTCGCAGCGGCGGCGCACGCTGCGGAAGGTCGCGAGCGCTTCGGCAATCGTTTTGCGCTCGACTCCCCAGGCGTCCGCGGCGACGGTCACCGCGAGACAATTGCGCACGTTGAAATCGCCAATAAGCGGCGTCTTGAAGTCAGCCCACTTGGCGCCGTCGCGAAAGACGCTGAAGCTGGTCAGTCCGTCCGCATAATCGATATCGCGCGCTTGCCAACGCGCATCGTCGGTGGTTCCGAATGTTTCCATTTGCGAGAAGAGTTTGGCCCCGAAGGAAGCAACGACATCGCGCACGGGCTGACTGTCCCAGCCCGCAATCAGCTTCCCGTTTCCGGGCACCAGATTCATCAGACGACGAAAGGCCAGTTTCACGGCGTCGAGGTCTTCATAGATGTCTGCGTGATCGAATTCGATGTTGTTGACGATGGCTAGTTCAGGCAGGTAGTGCATGAACTTAGGGCCTTTGTCGAAGTAGGCGGTGTCGTATTCGTCACCTTCGATGATGAAGTAATCGCTTTCGGTGACGCGAAAACTGACGCCGAAGTTTTGCACTACGCCGCCGACCAGGAAAGAAGGATTCAGACCTGCTTGATCGATTACCCACGCCGCGAGACTTGTCGTGGTGGTCTTTCCATGGGTGCCGGCGACCACCAGCGAGCGACGGCCGCGAATGAATTCTTCTTTGATGACTTCAGGTAGTGAGCGATAGAGAAGCTTGCGATTAAGCGCACTTTCAACTTCGGGATTGCCGCGCGGAATCGCATTCCCAATCACAACGCAATCAGGCGCCGGCGTGAGATGCTCGCCTTCGTAGCCCGGCATGATTTGAATGCCCAAACTGTCGAGCATGGTGCACATTGGCGGATAGACGTTCTCATCCGAACCAGTGACGTGATGACCGCGCGCTTGCAGCATCCCTGCGAGCGAAGCCATCGCTGTCCCACAAATCCCGATCAGATGGTAGTGCATGAGAGCTTTTAGTATACATTGTTCGCCTATTTGTACTCCTCTTCGCTGAGTCTGTTTAGGGATCCGGTGGTTGAACGACGGCCGCCGTCATTAGTAAGCATCGTTACAGAACCGCGAGCGGTAGCGACCGGATCATTACGACCCTCGGGAGAAACAGGTGCGCAGATTTCGGTCGTGCCTACTCAAGGTGTCTAGTAAGATCCGGTCGCTACCGCTCGCGGTTCTGTAACGACTGGCAAGCCATCCTTTCCGAAAATGGGATTGCCCGTCCCGAAAGTGAAATTCCCGATCAGTGTTGCGAGCAGATCATCCGTGGTCTCGGTTTCTTTGCTTCGCCCTATCCCACCACAATTCCTGGGAATGCGGTGGGGTTTTGACGGCCTTGAGTCTGGCCTGACACAGCTTCGGTCTCCTGGCACGAGCTTTGATCTTCTTCCGGTTCATGGATATTAAGCGGACGGCAAAATCAAAGTTAGCGAAGAGGATTCGCGCCGCGATTCTTATCCTGCTAAGCCTGGCGATAGTTGGCGGGGTTACGCTCGCTCTCGCAAAGCTGAAGCCGGCTGCGCCCACGCTCGATCGTTCGACGGCAGTGATTGACACAGTCAAGCGCGGGCCGATGGTGCGCGAGGTGCGCGGTAGCGGTACGTTGGTGCCACAGGTGGTCCGCTGGGTGCCGGCGCCTTCCGATGGACGAGTCGAAAAGATTCTGCTGCAGCCGGGTGTCGAAGTTCGAGCAGACACAGTAATTGTCGAACTGTCGAATCCTGAGATGGAACAGCAGGCAGTTGATTCGGAGTTTCAAGTGAAGGCGGCCATCGCTGATGAAGAGAATCTACGGGTACGTCTGGAAAGCGAGCGGATGACGCAAGAGTCTGCGTTGGCGTCAATCAATGCTGATTACAAAC
>Ga0193747_1000720_pt1 | contig 10091 bp, 8 predicted proteins | sample L1m2metaG_FD_143048 | JGI IMG/M metagenome (GOLD analysis project Ga0193747, IMG submission 143048) | Soil microbial communities from a riparian zone of the East river system, Colorado, United States - L1m2 | ecosystem: Environmental > Terrestrial > Soil > Riparian zone | place: USA: East River...
CGTTACACTGGTCAACGACGATCACACCGCATTCATCGTTACCGCTTGGAGGCGAGAAGTGGACGACGGCCCCGTCCTGACTATTCTGCGTAGTATTCGCCTGCGTAGTAATGTCGTCTGGACATCCCAGCGAGCAAACGGTACCTCCCGAGCCTCCAGTGCCGACGACCGTGCCCGATAACGACGCGGTATTGTCCGCCGCATTAAGCTCCTGAGTCTGACTGGTAACATTAGCCTGATTGACAATTACGGTACCGACTGGCGCACCCGCGTCAACCGTATATACGAAACTAAATGATGCTGAAGCGCCGGCGGCTAAAGTGTCGATCGTGCAAGTCTGCGAGTTTCCTGGCGTACAAGTAAAAACCGGACCCGAATCCTGGGTCACCGCGACGAAAGAAGTGTTATTTGGCGTCGTTTCATTTAGCTGTACTGTTGCGGCTGCATCAGGACCATTGTTTACTACGGTGACTGTGTATCTCGCAAAACCACCCGCGGTGTAGGTTGCGTCTGAAGTCTTCTGAAGGCTCAAGTCAACAGCCGGGTTCTGCGGATCACTGACTGAAAACTCAGCCCACCCTCTGGCCGAACCATCCGAAGCGTCAACCAGGTACGCCCTCCACTTTCCGACTTGAACCACTGCACGCGTCGCCTGGGGATTGGTTGGGCTGACGGTATCTATCTGGACAACGTGATCGTCCGGGTTTACCCAGTAAATCTTCCGCTGGGTGGAGATATTTAAGACCTTTGCGCATACCGTGTCTCCCGTGTTGAATTGGCTCCGAGGTGTCGTGGTGCAATTCCCACCTTGGAAGTCAAATGTAGCAATACTTTCAGGGCCGGCCTGAGGCAGCAAGATCGGAAAAAGTTGGTAGCTTGACAGCGACCAACTGGTACGATTTACCGATCCCGCGCTCGTCTCAGCTAAATCATTCTTTGCCTGAACCAATTTCACACCGGCCTTGTCACTGACAAGAGAACGGGAAGATGCCGAATGAAAAGGCACTGCCAGAGCCGCGGCTATAAGTAAGAAAACGCCGATGAGCACAAAAGAATGAGGGCGCTTAATGATGTTTCGGATGGCGTTTTCGGTTCTCATTTACTTTTCTCCTTCACGAAAGTCGTGGCGATAGTTGCAATCTTTCTGTTCAGACGGGATTAGCCTTGTCTTGATTGCTCAGCAGTCAGAATTATCGAAAAATCAGAGCGAGATTTGGTACTAATCCATGTCGGGAATTCTTCTTGGTCATAAAATGTGTTGAATTGCCCTTACTTGCAGAAGCCTGTTGCCTTTTCGAAGGGGGACATCGAATAAGGCATCAGAAACCAATAGCCTTGAAAGGCGCGCATCTAAATACTCTATTTGGACGATCATGTCAACTGCATTTTTACCTTAATTCTCATTTTTTCAACTTTTTATCTTTCCCTGCGGGCGAACTTGCGGCGCACTGAATCACAGTCGCTTTTCGTGCGAATACTTCAATGCCCTTTTTGTTGATTAGTTTAGCTATCGTAAACTGTCAGCTATCGTGCGTGAACTGTCAGCTATCGTGAACTGGACGGGCGTCGAGGGGTTTTTTGCGGCACTCAGACAAAAATCCTAACGACCAGAAGGATGCAGCCAAAATGTAAGCGGGCCAAATCAGCAAGAATCTCAAAAGCATACTGTGGTCATGTCTGGCAAACCACTTGAAGGCCCTCACTAATCGTACCAAGGGCATGAGTAGAATCAGCGGCGGATACTTGAGGAGGATGCCGCCTGGCAATTCACTGCGCTTTCGCGCCACCGCCGACGTCCTACCCAACCTTATCTGGTGCGAAAGGACTTCTTTCCATCCGGTGCGATTTAGATGAGTGACTTCTATGGCCGGGTCAAAGAGTAGACGTTCGCCAGCGCTGTATAGCTTCCAATTGAACAGCAAATCTTCCGCGGGCCACAAGTCTTCCTCGAAGTAGCCGTAGCGCTCAAATATCTCCCGCCGGTAAGCAATACTGGCCGTCGGCAGGCTCTCTGCCAATCGCATGGGAGCGCAGGGTATGAATTCCCTGAACTCGATCAGATAGCCTACCCAACCACTCAAGCTCCTCGGCGTGCCGTTGGCGAGCGCTCCCGCCACCGCAGCATAGTCCCCATCGCGGTGTCGCGCCACAAAACTTTCGATTACATCGGATTCTGCTATGCAATCTGAATCCATCATCAGGCACAGCGGCGCTCTGGTAGCTTGGACTCCGAGATTGCGCGCGGCGCCGGCAAGGGTGCGGGTTTCAAGATGAATCAGACGTATCGAAGGGAATTCTCGCTCGACGATTTGTGGGGTTTGATCCGTAGAACTATCGATCACGGTGATGTCGAACGGAATTGAGGTGGTCTGGTTAATTATAGCTTTGAGACAACGACGTATTGTACGTTCAGAGTTATAACTGGGGATGATTACTGATATCCGGGGGTCAATGCCTGATCTGTCCGGCATAAGTTGAAAGCAGTTTAGATCTTCACCGCCGAGTACCACAGTCTTCGGGGATCTCAACCCTCGTCGACCACCCCTTGCAAAAAACCGAAAGACCAAAATGCAGCCGCCAGCAGATACGCCGGCCAGACCAGCAAGAAAAACAGAAATGTCTTTGTATCGTAGGCCGCGAGCCAGGTCGCTGCGCGAATCAGTCTAACAAAAGGTAGAAACGCGATCAGGATCGGGTACCGAAAGAGCAGATTCCCGGAGGGAAATCCAAGGCCCTCGCCGCGCTTGCGTGCTGTTACCGACGTCCTGCCGAGACTAACCTGATATGAAAGGACTGTGCCCCACCCGGTTCGGTTCAAGTGAGTGACCTTTATGGCCGGATCGAATAGCAGGCGTTCTCCGCCGCGGTATAATTTCCCATTGAAGAGTAAATCTTCCGTAAGCCACATATCGTCGTCGAAACCTCCGTAACGCTCTAAAGCCTCCCGCCGGTAGGTTATGTTCGCGGTCGGCATGTTCTTCGCTAATCGGTTGGGCGCGCTCGGCATAAACTCCTTAAACTCGATCAGGTAGCCTATCCACCCGCTCAAACTTCGCGGTGTGCCGTTTGCCAGCGACCCTCCGACCGCCGCGTAGTTACCCTCGTGGTGACGGGTTATTGCTCTCTCGATCAAATCCGGTTCTGCGATGCAGTCCGAATCAATCATCAAGCAGAAAGTCGCGCGGGTTGCGCGGGTCCCTACATTGCGCGCGGCGCCCGCGAAGGTGCGTTGGTTGAGATGGATCAATCGAACGGAGGGGAACTCTTGTTCCACGATGTGCGCGGTTTGATCGGACGAGCTGTCGACTACGATCACGTCGAACTCAACGGAAGTCCGTTGGTTGATAATCGAGGTTAGACATTGGCGGATGGTGCGCTCCGAGTTATAGCAAGGGACGATGACCGTTAAAGTGGGCTCGCTTGGCGGCATAAAACGGGGCCATTGATTTCTAATTCTTTAAGCCGGTTCTCTTACCCCGGGACTCTTCCAAAGTGAGGCGGAGTTTAGATCGCCACGAACGAGATCCTCAATCAACTGGCCCAGGTCTTCCCGCGGCGTAGCTGAGGTAGAAAGGATATTTTTCGCAAAGGCTGGACCCGAATTATTGCGGAAGTAAGAAATGATTCTGTCAGCCAGGGCGTTTGAATCTCCTTTCTACAATAAAAGTCCGTTTACGTTTTCAATTACAACCTCTGATAAACCGCCGGTCCTCGATGCAATCACCGGCAATCCATTTCGCAAAGCTATCTGCGCGACCGCGCTTTGCGTAGCACTCAGATATGGCAAGACCAGGAGGTCCGCGCGGTCAAAGATGCCGACAACCTCTTCGTTCGGAACGTAGCGATTGTCAATGTGAACATGCGACTCTAATTTCAGTTTGCGAATAAGCTGTTGATAGCGTTCGATTGAATCGTAAAACTCACCCACAATCAAAAGTCGACAATCGATTTGGGAAACGACCTTGGGCATCGCCGCAAGTAACACGTCGAGACCCTTATATTTCCGCACCTTCCCGAAGAAGAGAATCGTTCTTCCATCACGGGTGTGATTTGCACCGCCGAAAAATTCGCCGGGCGTAGGAAGCGAAGCGACACTGATTCTCTTCCCTGGAACGAGTACCGACAAATCCGCTTCTTCCTCGCGGGAATGAGTAATGAAAGCACCGGCAGGCCGCAAGCCAAACTTGAGGAGCAGTCGATCGAACGGCGTGCCCTCATGGGGAAAGACGTTGTGACATTCGACAATACATCTCAGGCCCTTTCTGTGAAACAGCCTTGCCAGCGTGCCAATCATGACCCCGAAGAATGGTTGCCACCACTGGAAGATGATCGCATCCGGGGAGAAACTCTTGACTCTCCTAAATGCTCTGGCCCAGGTGATCGGATTAAGCGGATCAAGAACCGGCTCAGCTCCAGCATCGAGCGTTGCGGAGCTGACATCCAACTCCGTCTTGCCGGGAAAAAAAGTTTTAGGATAAAGTTTGCGGAAAGAGATTACCTGAACTGAATGGCCACGGCGCGTCAGTTCTTTTTTGAGACAATAAACATGATGCGCAATCCCGCCCCTTAGGGGGTACGCCGGTCCAATAACCGTGATTCTCATCTCGCGACTTTCCCGGCCTCGACTCTAAAGGGAGTTCGCTCTTCCTCAAAAATCAAGTCGTCTTCCTGCGCTTCTGTCTCAACGATCGAATAGTCGTTTTCGCGCCGATACGAGAAGGCCACCATCTCTGCGAGCAGACCGAAGAGGACCAGTTGAACGCCTACGATGATTAGCATCGTTCCGATTATTAACAACGGGCGATTACTCAGCCATTCTCGCTGGAGAAGGCGCAAAAGGATCAGATAGGCATCAATAACGAACCCCGTCGCGAACAAAACCGATCCCAGCAATCCAAAGAAATGTAAAGGCTTGTTCGTGTACCGGGTCATGAGAATGACTGTGAGCAAACTAAAGAACCCACCCAATACTCTCTCCAAACCATAACGTGAATTACCATAGGCGCGCGGCGCGTGATCTATCTTCACTTCGCCGAGACGAAATCCTCGATAACTCGCCAGCACGGGAATGTACCGATGTCGCTCGCCGTAGACCATCACTTCGTCGAGCACCTTCCGCCTGATGCATTTAAAACCGCAGTTGAGGTCGTGAAGGCGGACTCCGGTGAGCATCGCGGTCACCAGGTTGTAGATTTTCGAACCCAGCCGCTTGCTCAGCTTATCGCGACGACGATGGCGCCAACCGCAAACGACGTCATATCCGTCCTCCAGTTTCTTGAGCAGTAAGGGCAACTGCTCGGGTATATCCTGAAGATCGGCATCCATCGTGACGATCACTTCGTAACGAGCGGCAAGGAATCCGGCCGCGAGGGCCGCCGACTTGCCAAAGTTTCTGCGAAAGCGAATGTATCTGACTGACCGATCGACGGCGCGGAAGTCTTTTAAGCTCGCCAGCGAGCCATCAGTGCTGCCGTCATCCACAAAAATAATCTCGTATTTATGTGCCATGTCGGCCAGCACCGCCGACAATCTACGATAAAGCTGCTCCAAGGCAGCGCGCTCGTTGAATAGCGGGACCACGACCGAAACTGTCGATGGATCCGTACCGGATGCGCTGTTTCGAGGAGTTTTCATCAGGCCAAAATCCGAAACGAACGATTGCCAACTTTGGCCGCTCGCGTGTAAAGTGTCTATTTCAAAGGGCCGCGTGATCAGTTGTTGAAGTTGCCGCCTCGTAGAATCGAAAAGGGTCGCCCTCTGTGATAAATCCGGCCAAGACTTTTCTCTCTATCAAGAAGACATTACGAGTCAGGTAACTATATAAGGATTGTAATGAGTTCGACAAGCTTGGACAGTTCGCCTGAGGTGAGCCCTGTAAGTCCGCCGTTGCCGTTGACTGCGACGGAGGCGCCGGCAAGGCCTCGCCGAGTATATAACCTCCCAGCCACGCCAGTCGTTACGATTAAAGCCACCAAGTCATGGCTGCCGCTTAATTTCCGTCAACTGTGGACCAGCCGCGAGTTATTATATTTCTGATGTGGCGCGACATAAAGGTGCGCTACAAGCAAACATTGCTCGGGGCGTTGTGGGCGATCATTCAGCCGCTGGTCATGATGATCATCTTCGCGATCTTCTTTGGCAAACTGGCTCGCATGCCTACGCAAGGTATTCCCTCGCCACTCTTCTATTACGCGGGATTGTCTCTCTGGACATTTTTTTCAAACTCAGTGATGAACGGCGCGAACAGTCTCTTCGGAAACACAAATCTAATTACGAAGATTTATTTTCCGAGGTTGCTGATTCCCAGCGCCGCAGTCGGCGCCGGGTTAGTGGATTGGGCGATCGCGTGGCTGCTGTTCATTCCCCTGCTTGCCTACTATGGCATTGGCTTAACCTGGAAAATCGCTCTGATACTGCCGCTCTCGATTCTGGTCACCGCGCTGGCTCTGGGAACGGGAATCTTGTTCTCAGCTCTCAACGTCAAGTATCGAGACGTTCGGTATGTCCTGCCGTTTCTACTTCAAGTGTGGATGTTCACTTCCCCGATCATTTACGATTCGTCGATCGTGCCGCCGGAATGGCGTCGGATATTTTTGTTAAATCCTATGACTGGGATCGTTAACACCTATCGCGCGGCATTGTTTGGCCAGTGGATCAACTGGTGGGCTGTTGCCTTCTGCTCAGTTCTTACCCTCGTTTTGCTCTCTGCTTCAGCCTACGCGTTTCGTCGAATGGAGAGGAGTTTCGCCGAACTCATCTAGCTCTGCGGCCCAGACACCTCAAATGCAATCAATGATCAGAGTCAGGAATTTAAGCAAGCAATTTCGCATCAATTCGAGCGAACACCGTTTGGTACCGTACGACACGTTGCGTGAATCGATGGTAAAGGCAGTGCGCAATTCATTCGCGCGAATCAGGGGCAACGGACATTCGGTTACCGAGATTCTCTGGGCGCTCAAGGACATCAGCTTCGAGGTCAACCCGGGAGAAGTTATGGGCATCATCGGACCCAACGGCGCCGGAAAATCGACGCTGCTGAAAATACTCTCGCGGGTCATTGAGCCCAGCACCGGGCGCGCCGAACTATACGGAAAAGTCGGAAGCCTGCTCGACATTGGCACCGGCTTTCATCCGGATCTAAGCGGACGTGAAAACGTCTATTTGAACGGAGCAGTCCTGGGCATGAGCCGGCGCGAGATTAACGCGAAGTTCGACGAAATCATAGACTTTGCGGGGACCGAGAGATTTCTCGAGACGCCCATCAAACGTTACTCGAGTGGGATGTATGTGCGACTGGCATTCGCGGTGGCTGCGCACCTGAATCCGGAGATCCTCATTATCGATGAAGTGCTGGCCGTGGGCGACGCGGAGTTCCAGCAGAAATGCTTTGCGAAGATGAACGAAGTCATCAACAGCGGCCGAACCATTCTGCTCGTGACACATTCAATGGAGATGATTACCAAATTGTGCCAACACGCGATGCTAATAAGGAATGGCCTGCTGGAAAAGATCGGAGCAGCCTCCGAAGTGGTCGATTATTATAGCGCCACTGCTGAATCTCACGTCGAAGCAACATAAACTTTCTCTATCGGAAACGGGATATAACTAGCCCCGCATGACGCTGCAAGAGCTATTGAACGATTCTCCCAAGCTTCACAGGATTGGTAAGGTTGGGGTGCACGTGCCAATCGCCTACGACCTTTCCGATCAGGCATTGCACTTAATAGACCAGAACGTGGACCAGAGTTCCCACACCCTGGAAACGGGCGCGGGCATCAGCACAATTCTTTTCGCTATCAAACACGCTCACCACACCTGCATAGTTCCCGACGGTGATCTGGCTGACCGAATCAGAGAGTACTGTCAACAGAGAAGTATTTCTGTTGAGAGGATCAATTTTCAGATAGGGAAATCTGAGAACATTTTGCCTGGACTAACTACCGACCAGTTGGATTTAGTTTTAATCGACGGGCAGCATGCTTTTCCCGCGCCGTTTATAGATTGGTATTATACGGCCCGTAGTCTGAAGACTGGGGGCTTACTTCTAATCGACGACATTCAACTGTGGACTGGACGCATCTTGAAAGACTTTCTGAGCGAAGAGCCTGAGTGGAGCCTTATCAGCGATCTTTCAGGAAGGACTGCCGCGTTCGTAAAAGAGAAAGACTATGGCCAGGAGAAGTGGTGGGGCCAACAGCCCTACATCGTGCGAAAGAGCAGAAGGTTAATCAGACTCTCGGAATTTCGGCAAGCAGTAGCAATGATTGCCCGAGGTCAATTTCGACCTTTGACGAGTAAGATTAGGGCGCGGATAAAAAATAAAACAGATAGCTGACCATTGATTCGATGTGAACGGAGTTGATTAGATGTGAACGGACCTAATCGACCGCTTGGGGGGTTCGTTGAATCATCCTAAAAATCAAAACTACAGCGACGATTTGCGCCCCGGCCCAGCTGCCACTCAAGAGACGGCGCGATGAGTGCGAGAGAAGTGGTGCGTAGCATCGACTGGAATAAATTATGAAAACCTCTCGCGCCGTCAGCCGCAAAACTAATAAGCGAAAACCAGTCCCAGCCAAACGATTAGATCAAAGTTTCATTTCGTTTCTCTCAGCCGATGCGCAACTCATCGTTATTGTGTTGCTCGTGGCAATCGTCTTCCTTTGCTATGTGAATACTCTGGGAAATGAGTTTGTTTTTGATGACTTCCTCCTGGTGCTTGCGAGTAAGCGGATACGAAGCATAAACCTTGGCCTCCTTTTGAATTCGTACCGCCCGCTTAGAGATATCTCTTACGCCATAGACTACGCGTTATGGGGTGAACGCCCGTTTGGCTTCCATCTAACGAACCTGGTCATTCACGCCGCGAATGTGCTTCTGGTTTTTGCATTAATCCGCAGGTTCACTGCAAGCCTCGCAACCGCCATGCTCGCGGCATTGATTTTTGCGGTCCATCCAATTCAGACAGATGCGGTCACGTATATTTCGGGCCGGCGCGACCTTCTCTTCACCTTCTTCTATCTCCTGGCTTTTCATAGCTACCTCACATATTACCGGAAGCGTTGGTCCCTGCAGGCTGTGGTCTATTTCGTTCTGTTCTTTTTGCTGTGGGCTCTTAGCCTGCTGTCGAAAGAAATGGCTGCCAGCCTGCCAATTCTGATCTTCGTCTGGCACTACTGTGACGCCTGGGAAGAAGAAAAAAGATCCTGGTGGGGGCAGGCAGCGCACACCGCGCGAAAGGCTTTCCAACGCGAGCAGTGGCTGTACGTTTCGCTTTGGATGATTGGGATCGCATTTACGCTGTACTGGGTTCTCATTAAAGGCGCTTCACAACGCGTCACGGCTGGGAAAATAAACTACTGGGGCGGGAGCTTCTACTCAAATTTTCTAACTGTGATGCGCGTGCACGCGTGGTATCTCAAGCAACTGGTTTACCCAACTCCGATCGCCCAGTACCTCGGCTCACTCGAAATCTCTCGATCGATATTTGATTGGAAGGTAGTGTTGTCGATGGCGGTCGTTGGCGGCGCGCTGGGTGGCGGCTTCATCTTGCTGAAGCGCGACAAGCTGATGGCTTTTGCGGTTCTGTCTTACTTCGTAATTCTCTTGCCGGTTAGCCAAATCATTCCGCATCATGAGCTACTCGCGGACCACTACCTGTATCTGCCGATGATGAGCTTTGGATTGTTCGTGGCTTTGTTGGCCGGGAGAATCGGCCAAAGCGGCGTGATCGACAAGAGGGCGCCATATTTTGTCGCTGCCGCGGCCGTCGTGGTTCTCGGCGTGATGACCGTATTCCAGAATCGAACCTGGAAAGATGAACGAACTCTATGGACTGCGAATTACCAGGCCGTGCCAAATTCACCGCGCGCGGCACTGAACCTGGGCAATACTTATCAAGAGACCGAGCCCGAAAGAGCGAAACAGTTATTCAAACGGGCCCTGGAGCTTGATCCGACTCCCGACATCAAAGAGAAACTTTACGATCGCCTGGCGGTGATTTTGATTGATGAAAAGAAGTTCGACGAAGCAGAGTTTTTCGTTTCAGATGTCTTACGAAGAGACCCCAAAGATTTTTTCGGCAACCTCTG
>Ga0193747_1000722_pt1 | contig 10073 bp, 10 predicted proteins | sample L1m2metaG_FD_143048 | JGI IMG/M metagenome (GOLD analysis project Ga0193747, IMG submission 143048) | Soil microbial communities from a riparian zone of the East river system, Colorado, United States - L1m2 | ecosystem: Environmental > Terrestrial > Soil > Riparian zone | place: USA: East River...
CTGGCTAAATCGCAAGCCGAGGCTGTCTAACGCCAGATTCGACTGCGATGCCTCGGAGTTTTCGATAGCTCCGTAGGAGCCGGATGTTTATAGAACAAAGCTGCCCCCTTGTTGAGTTCGCTCCTTTAGGAGCGCAAGGTTACTGAGAAAGAGGCACCATATTTCGCTCCTAAAGGAGCTCTCGTGGCGAGAGAAGTCGGCCCATCTATAAACATTCTGTCCCTAACGGGACTGCAGCGCGAATTGCACGACCGAATGACTCGGCCGCAACGATATTGATTGCTCATGCGCGAAACTATCGAAATGATCGTCAAGGCCCTGGTTGATGACGCGGACGCGGTTGACGTTCGTGAGATAGAGCGCAATGGAATGACGCGCATCGAAATCCGGGTGGCCCAGCCGGACATGGGTAAAGTGATTGGCAAACAGGGCCGCACTGTGCGCGCTTTGCGCTCGCTGGTTTATGCTGCCGGTGTGAAGCAGCATCGCCGGTTTGTGCTCGATATTGTTGAATGAAGTGAGGGATGATCTAGTCGTAGTCGCGCGCGTGGCCAGGACTCGAGGACTACGCGGAGAAGTGATTGCGGATCTGCTGACCGATTTTCCCGAGCGCTTCGACGATCTGGAAACGCTGATTGCGGTGGCGCCTGATGGCAGCCAAAGATCTTTGCAAATTGAAGAGCACTGGTTTCAGGCACGCAGAATCGTTTTCAAGTTCGCCGGCTACGATTCGATCGAGGCCGCGAAGGAATTCGCCGGATTCGAACTCGCAATTCCTGCGAGTCAGCGCATTGAGTTAGCTGCGGATCAGTTTTACGAATGGGAACTGAAAGGCTGTCGCGTCGAGTCGATTGACGGAGAGTTCATAGGCAGCGTAGGCGAGGTGATGCGAACGGGCGGAGTCGAAATCCTGGTTGTTGAAAATGATTCGGGGCGTGAATTCCTGGTTCCGATGGCGCATGAGATCTGCATCGAGATTGATGTGAACAAGAGATTGATTCGCATCGATCCGCCGCCAGGACTTTTGGAGTTGTGAGATGCTTCGCTTCGACATCATCACGATCTTTCCCGACTATTTTCGCGCAGCGTTTGACTACGGAATTATTCGGCGCGCGCGCGCTGCCGGTTTGGTGACGATCGAAGCGCACGACTTGCGCGCCTGGACTTCGGACAAACACCATGTGGTTGACGATCGGCCTTTTGGCGGCGGCGACGGCATGGTGATGAAGCCCGAACCGATCTTTGCAGCCGTTAAATCGCTAACCGGAGCGAATCGCCGTGAGACCGTGCCGCCGGGAACACGCGTGGTCTTGCTTTCGCCGCAAGGGCAAAAGCTTACGCAAGCGTCAGCCGCCGAGTTCGCGTCATGCGAGCGCGTGGTCTTGATTTGCGGACGGTATGAAGGCATCGACGAACGTGTAGCCGACGCGGCGGTGACTGAGGAAATATCGATCGGCGATTATGTGCTTTCCGGAGGCGAGCCGGCCGCATTGGTGCTCATCGATGCTACGGTTCGCTTATTGCCCGGCGCCTTGGGCAGCGAAACGTCATGCGTCACCGAATCTTTCTCGGATGGCATGTTGGATTATCCACACTACACGCGGCCGCCTGAGTTCGAAGGTATGCGAGTACCCGAAATTTTGTTGACCGGCAATCACGCCGAGATTGCGCGCTGGCGTCGCGAAGCTGCTCTGGAGAAGACGAAACGCAATCGCCCGGATCTTTTGAAATAATTGCCGATTGCCAATTGCCAATTGCCGATTGAAAGGCGCAGCGGTTAAGAGTGGGTCGAAATGGATTCAAATCGGAAATTGGCCATCGGAAATTGGAAATGGAGTGAATCATGAACCGCTTAGACAGCGTCGAGAAGACGCAATTACGCAATAACATTCCTGAATTTCAACCCGGCGACACCGTTCGGGTTCACGTACGTATTAAAGAGTCGGAAACCAAAGAGCGCTTGCAGGCTTTCGAGGGCGTCTGTATCGCCCGCAAACACGGCGGGGTGCGCGAGACGATAACCGTGCGCAAGACCAGTTTCGGAGTCGGCGTCGAGAGAATCTTCCCGCTGCACGCGACCGTCATCGATCATATCGATGTCGTAAAGAAAGGCCATGTGCGCCGGGCCAAGCTTTATTATTTGCGTGGGTTGCGCGGCAAGGCTGCGCGCATTCGCGAACGCGATACGCGCCAGGTTGAAGTTGCCGCCGCTGCTGCGGGCGCGGGAGACACTGCTGCCAAACCGAGTAACGAGCCCTCGAAGGGCGAAGAGTAGAATCCGCCGCGCGTAACAGATCATTTTCCATTTGTCATTTGACATTTTTCATTGGTCATTTAGGCTCCCTCTCTCTCTGGGCGGGTTGGGGTGAGGGTTTAGCGAGAACAAAATATCTTTCCATTCTTTTTCCGTTTTCTATGCGTCAAACCTTTTCCCCTAATCCCTCTCCCAGAGGGAGCGGGGAATGACAAATGGAGAACGATCTGCACATCGCAATCGACGCGCATTCCGTCGGAGCGCAACTGGGCGGAAACGAAAGTTACGCGACCAACTTGATCGAGGCCCTCGCCGAAATCGACCAAGTCAATTCTTATACTCTCTACGTTACCAAACAGACGGCCGTCGATCGCTTCGCCAACCGTTGGCCGAATTTCAAAGTAAAACGGACGCTGCCGCACACCCCGCTGGTGCGAATTCCGCTCACGCTTTCAAGAGAACTCCGCCGCCATCCGGTCGATGTGCTGCACGTCCAGTACACCGCGCCGCCGTTTGCGCCTTGTCCGGTCGTCGTGACTATTCACGATCTTTCATTCGAGCATTTGCCGGAGACTTTCAACCGCCGTAGTGTCGCGCAGCTTCGGTTCACCGTGCGCCGGACTGCCCGTAAGGCGGCCCGGATTCTGACCTCGTCGGAATTTTCGCGACGCGACATAGTCGAGACCTACGCAATCAATCCTGATCGGATCACCGTTACTGCGCTCGCCGCCCCGACGTACTTCGCGCCGGTTGAAAATGAGACAAAACTGAAAGAGATTCGTAAGAGCTATGGAATCGAGCGGGATTACATTCTATCGCTTGGTTCCATTCAGCCGCGGAAGAACCTGGTGCGACTTATCGAAGCGTATTTGTGCTTGCGCCTGACTCGTCCAGATAGTAAGCTTCCGCAGCTTGTCCTGGCAGGTAAACGCGGTTGGCTTGATAGCGAGACTTTTCATGCTGCCGATCGGGAGGGTTGCGGCAGGGACATTCTGTTTACGGGCTATGTTCCTGAGCGAGACCTCCCCGCGCTGTACAGCGGCGCAATCTCTTTCGTTTATCCGTCCTTTTTCGAAGGTTTCGGTCTGCCGGTGGTCGAAGCCATGCAGTGCGGCGTGCCGGTAATTGCGGGAAATCAAACCAGCCTGCCCGAAGTTGTGGGCGATGCGGGTCTGCTTTTCGATCCATTCGACACCCAGGCACTGAGTGACGCCATCACCCGACTGATTGATGACTCCGAGCTTCGCAAGACGTTGAGGGAAAAGGGTCTGAGGCGAGCAAAACATTTCCGCTGGCGGACGACGGCGCAGCAAACTCTAGGTGCTTATCAGCGAGTTGCCAACGAGAACAGCGCCCAAAGCATATGAATCCTGGAGACCAGGCGTTTAGAGTTCATCAACCTTCAGGTTGCGCTGACGCAACCGAACCAGCTCAAGCTTGAACTCTGAGCACCGTCGTCATCCACCTTTAGATTATGCGCATTGCGATTCTTGGCACGCGGGGCATACCTGCAAACTATGGCGGGTTCGAAACCTTTGCCGAACACCTCTCGACACGTCTGGCTGCACGTGGTCATGAGGTTACGGTTTATTGTCGCGCACATTACACCAGCCCGCGAGAACTCGAGTTTCAAGGTGTGCGCCTAAAAGTCCTGCCCACAATTCGTCACAAGTATTTCGATACGATCGTTCATTCCTTTCTCTCGGCGTTGCACTCGGTTCCGAGACGTTACGATGCGGCGCTGATCTGCAACGCGGCCAACGCTCCGTTTGCTTCCATTCTGCGATTGACCGGGACACCCGTGGCACTGAACGTTGATGGCCTCGAGCACAAACGGAAGAAGTGGAACTCGATTGCGCGCAGATACTATCTGCTGGCGGAAAGACTGGCAACGATTCTGCCGAATGAAACTGTGACTGATGCGCGCGTGATTCAGGAATATTATCTGGCTCGCTATCGCGTCGCCTCGACTATGATCGCTTACGGGGCTGAGGTCGAGCGCCGTCCCGATTCTTCAGTAAGACGTTGGCGGGTCGAACCCAATCGGTACGTGCTTTACGTATCGCGCCTCGAACCTGAGAACAATGCCCATCTGGTAATCGAAGCTTTCAAGCGGGTACGCACGGCGCATAAGCTTTTGATTGTCGGCGACGCTCCGTACGCCCGCGATTACATTGCGGATCTAAAAGCGCGCGCCCGCCGGGATCGCAGGATCATCTTCACCGGTTTCGTCTTTGGCCGCGATTACCGCGCGCTGCAACAAAACGCCTACTGCTATGTTCACGCCACCGAAGTGGGCGGCACCCATCCCGCGCTTCTGGAAGCAATGGGCTTCGGTAATTGCGTGCTCACGCTCGCCGCGCCAGAAAACATGGAAGCCATCGGCGACGCCGGTATCGCCTACGCCGACGAAAACGATCTCGCCGAGAAACTGCAGCGTGTCCTGCGCGACGGCTCGCAGGTCCAATCCTACCGCAACCGCGCTCAGGCGCGCGTCCAGGAGCTTTACGATTGGGATTACGTCGTCGATCAGTACGAGCGTTTGTTCGCGAAAATGGCGGGAAAACCTATGCCGCAGGCTATTCAAGCTACTGCCGAATCTACAGCCAAAGACGAATCATTGAGCCGATCGGCCTCAGCCTAGCTAACAATCATTTTATGGCCTTGATATTCGCTGGCTTTGTGAAGAGCGAGTCGGAAACAGCTTTGTTGAGTTCAACTGATTCATAGTTGATGCGGCTGGTTTGGATGCCGTTGCGGAAGTGATCAATGACGTAAAGGTGTGACGACACCGTCGAGGGTGACGGGCTTCAGGAGTCTGTCTTCTTCTGTGAGTTCTTCCATTTCATCGCTGTCAGGTCTCTTGTGCTTGCGCTCGTAAATCACTTTTGCGGGCAAGCCCTCGCCATGCGGCAATTAGACTCTGCTTCTCTACTCGTTTTAACTAACTTCATCCCAAGGGTTAAAGACCGCAACACCGCTGTCAGCTAAGCTGCCTGTGTCACGAGTCGCAAATGTGAGATTGTGCTGCAAAGCTGTGGCTGCCAGTAGACCATCGATGACCGGAAGCACTATTCCTTTTTTCTGCGCCTGGGCCGTGAGCCATCCCCAGCGATTGGCTACGTCCTCGTCAATGGGCAACACGCGTCCGTGGAAACGAGTTCGCAAATCGGTCTCAATCCACGCCTCGAGGATTGCGCGTCGTCGGGCGTGACGTAACGACGCTACACCACGGCGAATCTCTCCCAGGGTCAGAACACTCAGGTGCAGCAGTGCCTCATCAGTCGCTTCGATCCATGTAATCACTAATCGCTCGGGCTTCGGCTTGACGAGTTCGGAAATGACGTTCGTATCAAGCAGGAAGCCACTCATAGTTTGATCTCACGGCCAGAGTCCTTCACCCGATGAAGATCGAGCTTTATGCCGGCCAAAGGCGACTCGGCGAAGAACTGCACCAGACTGTGAGGTTGGCGCGCTCGCTTCTTCAATTGTGTGAATTGCTCTGCCGACAAAACTACCACCTGCTCCTTGCCTTGACGAGTCACGACCTGTGGCCCCTCGGTGCGCGCGCGGCGAAACAGTTCGCTAAAACGGGCCTTCGCTGTTTGCAACTGCCATGTTCCCGCGCGGTGCTTGCCGGTCAATTCCATTTCTCTCTTGGCGTTGTTCATGCCGATTTGTTCCTCTTCATTGCTGACTAGTCTGACTAGCTGAGTTTACGGAGAAAGGCCCTTGCCGTCAAACCAGCCGGTTAAGCAATTCTCATTGCGCCTACTTGATCGCTTTAAGGCTGGCGGGCTTGACGAAGAGCGAGTCAGAGATTGTCTTATTCAGTTCAACTAATTCATAGTTGATGCGGCTGGTTTGGATGCCGTTGCGGAAGTGATCGATGACGTAAGGTGTGACGACGCCGTCGAGGGTGACTGGCTTCAAGAGTCTGTCTTCTTCTGTGAGTTCTTCCATTTCGTCGCTGTCAGGTTTCTTGTGCTTGCGCTCGTAAATCACTTTTGCGGGTAGGCCTTCGCCGGCGGCGAACTCGTATTCAATCCAAAAACCATCCGGGTAGGTAAGCTTCACGGTTTCGTTGCGCCGGGCCAGACCGGCTTCGCGCCGGCCCACGTAACTCAGAGTCGCTCCCTGCGCGCGCCACCAGCCACGGAGCAAATTTTCGACACTCGTGCGCATCGCCAGACGGAAATCTTCCAACTGAATTGTGTTTTGGTCTTTGAGAGTCCTGGCTGCCGCATCAAAGATCCATCCATGGTCGCGATCGTTGGTTTGAATTAATCGCTGGCCGCCGCCGATGAACTCCGTGCGTTCTTTGTCGGGATACACAATGTAGTCGACGAACTTCATGGGAATCCCCGAGATACCGTCTTTGAATTCGGTGAAGAAGCCATGCCCAATGACTGTCTTGACGCTCAGATAGTGGTCGCCGCCCACCACTTGGATGGCGCGCTGCACAATCTGCTGGGCCTTTTCGTCAGGAGTTGTTTTTTTCGTTTCAGTTTGAGCGCTGACCGGATCAAGAGAGAACGCGACGGCGATTACCGCTAATTGAGTCGCCAGGGCAAGTTTGGCAAGGAGCACGACTTTCATTACTTAAGAAACAGCGGAACCGCAGAGGTCACAGAGGTTTTCGCAGAGGATGCAGGGGAGAATCTCCCCATCTCTTTGCGATTTAGAAAAAGCGCGTAAGCGTTACTGCAAGTCAGCGTCACCGGCGACCTTCACCGAGATCTCTTCACCTTCGACATCGACTGAGAACTTGGATCCGCTCTTCCACATCGTGGTGATTGGTAGTTTCACTTTCTCATCAATATAACGCTTCAGAAAGCGAGCGCCATACTGCATGCTGAAGCCTTTCTCGGTCAACAGGTCGATCGCCCGCTCAGTAGTTTCGAACGACTTGCCCTGGCGCTTCATCTGACGACGAGTCTTTTCGAGGTAAAGTTGTGCAATTTGCTTGACCTCGTCCAACGTCAGCGGCGAGAAAACTACGATCTCGTCGATGCGGTTGCGAAATTCAGGCGAGAAGCGAATCTCCGCCGCCTTCATTACTTCGTTCTTGATGGCGCGAAAATCGGCGGCCGTCTTGGTGCCAAAGCCGAGCGGCTTTTCGTACTTTTTGAAGCTATCCGAACCGAGGTTCGAGGTCATGATCACGATCGCGTCAGAGAGGTAAACACGCCGGCCACGGCCATCGGTCAACCAGCCTTCATCGAAAGCCTGCAGGAAGAGATTCATTAAATAGGGCGAAGCTTTCTCGACTTCGTCGAGCAACAAGACCGTGTAAGGATTCTCGCGAAGTTGCTCGGTCAAAATTCCACCGCGCTCCGATCCGACGATGCCGCGTGGCATGCCAATCAGTTTCTCTACGCCCACCGTACCGTCGCCGTATTCGGACATGTCGAGACGGACCATCTTGTGATCGTCGCCGAACATAAACTCGGCAACGGCTTTCGCCAGTTCCGTCTTGCCTACGCCGGTCGGACCGAGGAACAGCAACACACCGTCCGGTTTGTAGTGCGACTCCTTCAGCGGACCTTTGTTCAAACGCAGGCGTTGCGCGACGGCTTGGATAGCCTGCTTCTGGCCAATCACTCGTTGAGAAAGTTGGACTTCAGTCATTGCAAAGCGATCGCTGGTATCGCGAAAGATCATGTCGCGCGGGATTCGCGATTCTTGCGAAATGACTTCGATGACGTGCTCCGGTTTGACGATCATCGTGTGTGGCTCGTTGATTTCAACTTTCACCGCCGCGGTATCGAGCCAACCGATCGCTTTGTCAGGCAGGTGCAGGTTGCGAATGTATTTAGGGGCCATCTCCAGCGCGGTATTAATAGCTTCGTCCGAAATCTTGACCGAATAATTTCGTTCGAGCCGGGGCCGCAACCCAAGAAGAATTTCGCGAGTTTCGCCGATCGAAGGCTCGTCAACTTTAACCAGCCGGAAACGGCGGGCCAGCGCTTCGTCCTCGCCGATATATTCCTTGTACTCGGCCAGAGTGGTAGCGCCAATGATGCGCAGCTCGCCTTTGGCCAGTGCCGACTTGAACATGTTGGCGGCGTCCGAAGAAGTTCCCAGCGCGGCCCCGGCGCCAATAATCGTGTGCGCTTCGTCAATGAAGAGTATTAGGTTGTCGCGCTCTTTCACTTCATCGATGATGCCTTTGATTCGTTCTTCGAACATGCCGCGCAACATTGTGCCCGCCACGATGCCGCCCATTTGCAGTTGCACGATGTGCGAGTTCCGCAAGCGCGACGGCACTTTTTGCGGTTCGAGTTCAACCAAACGGGCCAGGCCTTCGATGACGGCGGTCTTACCGACACCGGGTTCGCCAACCAGCATTGGCGAGTTGGCGCGTTCGCGATGACAAAGAATTTCGATGATCTGCTGAATCTCTTTTTCACGCCCGATAGTGGGCGGGATTTTGTCCATGCGCGCCAATCTGTTCAGCGAGACACCAAAGTGTTTCAAGTAAGGCGGCAGCTCAAACTTTTTACGATATTGTTCGTCTTGTTGCTCGCGCACATTTACATTTGTGCGCACGTGCTCGCCGACCGCTTCCGGCTTGGCGCCCAGATTCTGCAGCACCTCGACAAACAAACTATCGGGTTTCGAAAGCACTTCGAAGATGTCGGTAGCTTCGATGGTCTTGCGTCCGCGGGAGCGCGCGCGCTCCAGCGCTCGTTTAAAGAGATCGGTCGTATCCGGAGCAATCCGAACGCCTTTGCCGACGTGCTGCCGCGCATTGTCCAGCCGCGTATCTATCGCGCGCGTGACCATTGTCGGATCGAGAGCGAGACTACGGATGGTTGAATTGAAAAGCTCGGGCTCTTCGGACGCCAAAGCGTGGATCACATGCTCGACGCCAATGTAGTTTTGGTCACGGCGCTTTGATTCAGTCAACGCATTCTGGAGCACGCGCTGCCCGCTATCGCCAAATTTGTCTTGATATGCTTCCAGTTCCGCCATTTGTTTTCTCGACTTGAATTCCGACGGTGTCCGTTTCAGTTCGCTCGAAATCGCATCACGCGAGCGTCCGTTTGATGTTTAGAGCATATTCATCGTTGCGTTTCAGTGCAACAAGAATCTGCCGACGGTCTTAGTAAGCAAATTTGTTGCCACCGATCGTCGCCCAGCCAACCGCGCGGACACTCTAATGAAATTAGGCAGCGGCGGCAACTTCCGTAGTGAATTTCATCTCGCCGTCACGAGCCGATACAAACACTGTCTGGCCCGGCAGCACTTCACCCCGCAGCAGTTTCATCGCCAGCGGATTCTGAATCAACGTTTGAATCGCGCGCTTTAGTGGACGGGCGCCAAAATTAGGATCGTAACCTTCGCGCGCGATCAATTGCTTCGCTGAGTCTTCAAGGACGAGCGAAATGTTGCGCTCGTGCAGCATCAGTCGCAGACGTTCGAGCTGCACGTCGATAATTTGATTGATTTGATCGCGCGACAAGCGATGGAAGACGACGATGTCATCGATGCGATTCAAAAACTCCGGCTTGAAGTGTTCGTGCAGGACCTGCATGACTGCCTCGTGCACCTGCTTTTCGTCATCGCTGACTTCCAGAATCTCGCGGGAACCGAGGTTGGACGTCATGATCAAAACCGTGTTCTTGAAATCGACCGTGCGGCCTTTCGAATCCGTCAGGCGGCCATCGTCCAGAATCTGCAAGAGCACGTTGAAAACATCCGCGTGCGCCTTCTCGATTTCGTCGAAAAGGATCACACTGTAAGGCCGGCGACGAACTGCTTCCGTTAACTGCCCGCCTTCTTCGTAACCAACGTAACCGGGCGGGGCGCCGAT
>Ga0193747_1000723_pt1 | contig 10048 bp, 10 predicted proteins | sample L1m2metaG_FD_143048 | JGI IMG/M metagenome (GOLD analysis project Ga0193747, IMG submission 143048) | Soil microbial communities from a riparian zone of the East river system, Colorado, United States - L1m2 | ecosystem: Environmental > Terrestrial > Soil > Riparian zone | place: USA: East River...
ATCAGCAAGCAACTAACAGATAGTAAGATTAGTACAACAGCAACCAAAAATCCTCTTTTTCTTTTTTTTAAATTATTACACTGTCTTTCGATTCATCACGATTAGCTTTTCTGGTTTTCCGAACCGTTATCCGACAAAAAGCTAAACACCATTAGTATTTTGTGATTTTACAACATATTTTAATTCGTTAATTCTTTGTATCGCGCCGCGAATGTTGACGGTTATAGCTGTTTTGTTCATGTCTATACAGATATATGTGTAACACACATAGCGATATGCAGATTGTGGTTATACGGATATTAAACACATTTGTGTATAATACATAATGGGTAGAATTGACATCAATTTGCCTGATAGCTCGAAAATAAATTACGTATGGAACTCGGTAGACGAATGGGTTCTAAACGTGAAAATTTTACAGAAGCAATTATTGAAGCGGACGGGTAAGGCGAAAGGAAAATGAGTCAAAATGAGGACGAGTCTGTGATTATGAACATACTAAACGAATATGTTCAGATTCACGACAAAGGATTTGGAGCCTTTAATGATCTAATAAACGCATCAAAAACAGTCGACGATGTTAAGAGTATATTAACGACATTCGTAAGGGCGTATTTTGTCGAGACTTCAATCTTGTTTAGACTTGCCGCTGCTAGATGCCTGCAATTATCAGTCTTAGAAAGACAATCCAAAAATTACCTGCTAGAGAAGAATTTAATCAAATCAAAAGCGAAGCAGAATCACAATATGACAAAGTGGAGAAGGGTCTTAAAATCGTTAGAGACGCGCTCGAAGACAGAACTACCCGCGATAAAATGGTGAGAATATTTACGGATAACTCTGCATATCATGATGGCCGTATACCAAGAATTGAAGTATGCGATGCAATTTAAAAGAGTAAACGAAGCGCAATTGGAATGATTGTCCGCATCAATTCGCTGGTTACGCGACATGGAACTTACGCTTGTTTAGTTTATTGAATCTATTGTGTTTCCATAGTCGTCGAGATTTTTGAAGGTCGTTGGATATTGGAAATGACTCAGATCTTTAACCTTGTTAATGGCGTCCTGTGAGGGATGGGCCATAATCAATTCAATGCGGACTGTGAGAAGGCAGACAGATTGCTCTGCTGAACAGTATCTTTGAAGAGGCTTTAAGTTACGCGTTAGATTATCCAAAATCAATTTGTAGCAATTCTGCTGCTAGCTTACTATTTGCCATAATTAAAAATAGTCTGTTATCTTGTTATTTGCTGTTTCTTTTATAAGACTTCTTACTAGCATTCTTGTGGTGAGTGGTTTTATGTCTGCCAACTTTAGGATAAAATTAATCTCTTCTTTCGTAAGAGATACATCTTGATCATAGATATGACTAAATATAGTCTTCTGGCATATCCTTTGAAAATTTAGAAAGCAATTAAATGTAGAACTGGTGGGATTTATTTCGTTGTCTAATAACATCTTTGTGAGCTTTCTTTTTTCAATTGAAAATATGCCATCGTTTATGAATCGATCGAAAATTGAGATTACTTCAAAATGATCACGTCTTCCAGAGTATGCTATAACGGTGGCTGGGATCAAGCCTAAAACTCCTTGTGACTTTAATCTTTTAGAGTGTTCCTTGTCCAATACAAGAATAGATCTTCCAAAGGTTAGGATTGCATTAAGGATTTGGTTAGACAGACGCCCATCAATGATGTCGTTGTCGGATTTTAATTCTACCGGATAAAATGTGATCCAATCTATCCTTGTTCTTTCTTTTTGTGCAAATCGGATCAGCTGACTGCTTCTCATTACGATGTTTAGATATGTATCACCTGAACTTATCCAATTACTTTCAACTTGAGAACTATGTCTTTTCTTTATTAATGCAATAATAAGATCAAAATTGCGATAGTATCCTTCATCCTTTATTCTTATTTCGACGTCCGGATCTTCCGGATTAATAGACAAGAAGTTGGTTCCCTCGACGTGACCAGTGTCAATAGATTGAATAAAGAGACGTTTTAGGCTTTTCTCATCCATTTAATTGTTAGACCTTTTTTCGAGTTGTGTGTAATATATATAATTATTATTGAATATTGACTCAAAGAGAAAATAACTCTATCTGGTTAGGGAAATACTGAATCATCACAATCCAAAAAGGAATCCGTTTGTTGGAACTGTAGATCAGGTTGGAAATGATATACTGAGAATAAGAGGAATAGAGTGGAACATGTAATTCTCCAATACAACTTTTCCGCAGATGGAAGAGAGATGAGTAAAATACTTGATTTAACGAAGCAGCTTCGCAAATTTGCAAGTTAGGTTCGAATGTCGGTATTGCTTGTTGCATTCTAATCTTTCCATCAAATAGTGAACATCTTGCTACCTCTTTTGTTATTTTCAGTCAAATACAATCTTAATAACTTGTGTAACCATCGTCATCAAAGTCTAAGCTTGACAAGCAATAATAATAGTGACGTAGGTTGGCTGGCTTGTCTGTTTTGGGCAATCTCAAGCGTGAACTTGGTAGTTTAGATTTAATAAATGCATGGCTCTCGGTTAGAGGTATGGTAAGGGCAGCTATTACATTCACTCAGACAACTAATGTAGTTAATCGTTTTTCTGACTTGATCCTGTCATTATATGGCTCTGAAATTGGAATGCTTGCACGCTCAGCTATTGGTGTACAGACTTTACCGTTAGGTATTCCTGTAATTGTAGAAGCTACTGTAGAAATAGCTATTTGATAGAACATAAGGTGTAACACTAGAAAACCAAATTTTATTGTTCTTGACAAGTCCAGGATTTAAGCTACATTTAAGATAGTAACGCATACAGAATATTAACCATAAAAATATTTTAAGGCTTCGGGTACATCTAGGAAATCATAATGTATATTTTATCTTGCTGAATATGTTGGTCCCCAATTCCACACATGACCATTGAGGAGTAGAATCAATCCTTGTGGATTTGACAAGATTTGAAATGTAACGATCAATTGCTATGGCGTTGTAGGTTGCTGTAACGTAATATGATTGGTATTAGTCATCTTTATGTTACCATGCCCAAGATGATGAAAAAAAGATGGTACTACGCTGAAGGGATAAGGAAGGCCCAACGGGAACTTGCTTAGAAGTGGATAGCATTCCAAATTTGTGGTTATATGGTACAGCCGAAGCCGGTAGTGGCTATGCTAGACAAGATGACAGCGAAGAGACTGGATGATTAATGATACGTTAGTTAAGGTGAATAACTAAACTTGCAATAGAAACCATTCTTACCGGAATTATCCCATCGCATTCCATGATCATTATATGCAAATTTGCTTGAACGTGCGACTACAAGGTCAGAACCAGGTACAGCAGAGAATGCTGGATTAACTACGAGTGATTCTTGATTAGGGTCTGCACCTTCAATTCCTTCTATTTGAAGTTGTAACAAATCTTTTATATGAAGCCAATGACGCTTTCCATCAATACCAAATTCGATTGGAACTGATTTTACACCTAACATCTTACCAATTAGATTGGAAGCTGCAGCAAAAAAGCCTCCTGCTTGACCTGAGTATATTGTAGTAAGCGAATCAGTTTGCTCTTTACTTGCTCTTTCATCAATATATAATGCTGCATTCCATTTGGGGCCTGTTAGCATATTGCCAGGAGAATGAAAGAGGGCTACGACATTCAGCCCATCAAAGTTAATCTTATCATTATAACTACCTTTTTGAATATGCCACGCAGCAATTGCATTGCAAAAGCCTTCATCAGGATCACCCTTAAATATACATGGACATATTGAATCACAATTACATCCTTCAAAGTAATCGCCTTCAAGTTTCCACTTTGTATGTGCTGTGGTCATTTATAGATTATCCAAAGTACCGAAAGAGGCTTATTTTGGGTTTCTATACAAGAAACTGTAGTATCTCTACAGATTGAATAAATTCCTCTAATGCTGGGAGTCTAACAGACTACGCGAAAATCAAATGTTACGATTACTCTCATCACGTAGATCTGTAAATTCATCTTTTACCAGAGAATTTTTGATTACAAGTTTATTATTTCCCCTGGATATTTCACTAATGATTAATAATTAATGATTCTGCTGTTTCTTATTATTGATTAACGATTAAATTGGATCCTATAGAGTTACAAGAGTATCTACCATCAGCGGGTTAAATATAGCATATTTATCTAATCGAACTCATCTGTTTAAAGGAAAATCTTACCTTTTGTGGATTTGATTGCTGTTGTTCCGCTTTGCTCAAAGTCATCATTTCGGTTACGCCGAGTGGTGATTACACCTATGCTATTTGTGAACATGGAGGAATTGTTGCCGCGGTTTGCCATGGCCCTGCAGCTCTTCTAAACGCAGCTCTTCTAAATGCAACTCTATCTAGCGGACAATATCTAATAAAACGAATGAAAGTTACTGGCTTTTCGAATGAAGAAGGAATAACAGGAATTCCAATTGGTAAGAAACATGTGGCGCCGTTCTTCTTAGAAAATGAACTTCCAAAGCGTGGAAAAATTCATGAAAAAGTATACGCAGTGAACCGCTTGTGATTGTAAGTGGTAATGGAAGACTGATAACAGGACAGAATCCTGAATCAGCTACTAACACAGGTGACAAAGTAATTGAAATTCTGAAGGAAGGACAAGCAACGTTATAGTCCTGGAAGATTGGAATATACTTTACTTGCGGTTCAAATTGATTCGAATAATTTCAAAATGAACAGCCTAATATTCATTCAAACGCATCATAAAGCACTTAGACGGTTAACCTTGGGAGCATCCAAACGTATATTTCTTGAAATAACTCTTGCAATAGCTAGAGGAATATCGTACAACTCTTCAAGAAGCAGCGCTAATTCCCTTTTTTGTGGCGTGGTTTGTAACTACTTCTTTACTTTGGATCTCGTGATTAGCAGCAATCTCAAGAGGATTGAGTTGCATTTTCTCCATTTGAAGATGAACAAGATAATCTATTATCAATTTACGGTATTCATCTTTTGTTAGGTCTTCTAGTGTGTAAGTGTGTTTGTTGATGATATTCTCGACATAGTCGTCAAATTCATTTTGATTCGTTTTAATTTCTACTATCGGAAGCGTTGTAGAAGGATGCCTTGCATTGCTATTTTCATTATCTGTTCTTGCGTATGCATCACTATTTCGAAAGGAGGAAATGGAAGAAGACGCAATTGTCTGAAACCTATGAATTTCAAGGTTATAAAAAATACATATAGATGAATTTGGAGTATTGTAGTACTCTCCTTCACATAGCCTGCGTGTTAGTTCTGCTAACGCATTATCAAAACTTTGAAACCGAGAGTACTCTTCTGACTTGAAAACTCTTAAGGCATCGTCAATCATTTTTGCCGACCTCATCTCTTCGTACATCCTGCTTCATATTCGATGCTTCCATTTCTAACTTCAACGTTGATTGTGATTGAGTGATCCTTCTTCGTAAAATTATTACAAGTGTAATAGATAGTACTGAAATCAAGGCTGCTGTTAGAAATATAAGGCTGTAGGATATTGCTGAGGGAAAACTACCAGTAATGACTCCTTTTGCAAGCTCTTGATGTGTTTGCATGTAAATTCCTGCTATTGCCGGTCCAATTGAGCTTCCAATCAAGAATAGTACAACTGACATGCCAAGTGATACTCCACTATATTTTAGTGGGGTATACTCCATTGTAATATTAAATGCACCCACTTGGATCAATGAAATTCCAGCAGCTACTATTGCTAAGTTTATTGCAACCGTAATCCCTGTTGAATGAAATATAAAGAGGCTGAAGAAGCCAATGGTCATAATGATAGTTCCTGCGACAGTTGGTTTCAGATTACCTATCTTAGACACAATGAAACCTGAAGAAGGAGCAAATACTAGAACTACAATCATGAAAGGTAATTGAGCCGTGAAACTACTGTAATTTGTGTGGAAGACGAGTTTAGGTTATTGCTATTCCCGATATATGTAAGGGCAAGTAAAAACGAGGCTATCGTAACAGCCAAGGCTATAGCGCCTTTTAGATCAATACTGCTTACTCTTTTTGGCTGCTTCCGGGAATACTTAGTACTCGGAGGTTCTCCCAAACTAGTGGAGGTTTCTGATTCAGCCTTGTTATCGCGGATAAATTTATTGATCACAACCCAGAGTATAATGGCAACCGGCACTATGGAAAAAAACGTAGCATGCCATCCAAAGTTATTGATTATACTTCCACCTACTGCTAATCCCACTACTGAACCTGCAGCAAACATTGAGCTGAATACTCCTACGCCTATAGCGAGCTTGTCCTTTGGCAATTGATCTCTTATAATTCCGAATGCTATTGGAAACATCGATATGCCAATTCCTTGGATAACTCTTGCAATAACAAGAAAAGTTATGTTGCTGGAGAGTCCACCAGCAGAAATTCCTATGATATAAATTATGAATATTATTAAGACCATTTTCTTTCGTCCGTAGATATCAGACAACTTGCCAGCAATAGGAGTCGCAACAGCACCTGAGATAAGATATGCGGTGAGTATCCAAGAAGATGTACTGTACGAAATATGAAAATCTCCAATAATGTCACGAATAGCTGGTAATAACATAGTCTCTCCGTAGAATGTGACTAGAAGGGTACATCCTAGGATCGCAAGTGTTATCCACGCAGAAGTTCTAATTTTTTCAGAAGTTTCTGGCAGCACCGAGTTTGATGATGATGGAGGCTGGTGTGCAAGTTTTTTATGGGCTTCTCTATCGTAGGTGCGTTCGTCTTTGTTCAAATCACCCATCTCAATCACCGGCTTTTGGGAATTCCAACCCTTTTACCAATAGCAGATTTGATTCCTTTTTCCAATTTCGCTCTAAATTTTTTGTAATTTTCATCTACGTCCATAGCTGCTGTTAATATCTTGCTTTTGCTCCGATTTGATGATTGCAGAAACATCTTAGTATCCTTCGGAAGGCAATGTCCTCCTATTCCCTCCCTAGGCTCTAGTATCTCAACATTCCATTTACTATTTAGAGCATCTCTTAGTTCTCGAAAGTTTATGTTATTTGCCTGACAATATAGGTAGAGTTCTTCTGCGAAGGCAATCTGTAGATATCTGTGTGCGTTTTCAACAACCTTGGTTATTTCTGCAATCTCAATGTTTGTTACCGGATGCATTGGAATTCCTAGACTTTTGAGTGAAGAGGATGAAGAATAGCTATGCCCATCGATACGAACATTATTAACGCCATCATAGAACTGCATACCTGCCTTGATACAACAATCGCATACACCACCAATAACACGCAACTGATTTACACCATGTGCCTTTTCTGCTAAAGCATACCATCTATGTGGGGCGTGAACTACATGTAATCTATGGCTTAGCATTTCAAATACTTTCTTCGACGTCCCCTTGGGAATGGTACTTTCTATTGAAACTAAGGCTCCACTCTTTGCTTCTATTGAAATCTTTTCAACTACCGATAATAAACCATCTATTTGAGGTGAAAACATATCATTTGCTTTATGAGTAGAGACACATAAGATAAAGACATCAAATTCACCAAAAGTAACAGCTTTTTCAATCGCTGCTGTCGCCTGTGCCATCTCCACAGCTTTTGGACTTATATCATACCCATAAGTATCAAATCCTCTTTCTTTTACATATTTTGCTACTGGCAGTCCCAGCTGACCTAGACCAATTACTAAAACTTTATTGAATTGGGAAGGGGAATTATTATCATATTGTTCTTGATTTGTTGTCTGTATCTTGGCAGCTGTTGTTTGTGTACCGTCGGTGACCCTTGGCCAATTTAATGGCATATGATGACATGTTTTAGGACTATTGTGTGATATTTTGAATAGTCACCCTTCGGAATTTGTTATCCGTCATTCGTTATTGAAAGACATTACAGAACTGAATTTATTTAAACCCAGTAGTAATTTCTAACTAACTGGATAGCATCACACTTACTAACTCAGTAAGAAATGACTACTACATTTAATTATTACGTTACAATATGATTACGATAAAGACTATGGACAGCATTTGGTAAAGAAATTAGCAAAAATATGAATGATAATAACGAGAATAATGTTGAGTGCAAGGGAGTTTCTGATGCATGGAAACTACTAGGTAAGAGATGGTCTTTACTGATATTAAAGAATTTGAACGGCAAGGAAAGTATTCGGTTTAATGAATTGAAGAGAGTGATATCTGGGATTAGCAGTACTGTGCTAGCAGATCGATTGTTAGAACTTGAACGTGAGGGTCTTGTAACCAAGAACATTTACCCTGAAATCCCTCCAAGAGTAGAATACAGTCTAACCTCTCGTGCGCAAGAACTTGGGATTGTTCTAAGCTCATTAGGGAATTGGGCTCGCAGATGGAATTCCAAAATAAAGATCAGTACTAGTGTCCAAACAGGAATGTAGATACCTATGACTATGAAGCAACAACAACAACAACAGACAGGGCAGCACATTTCAGATGCAGCCATTAAAAGGCATCTCATTAATCTGGAAGTATCTCAATACAATAAACGAAAAATGACAAGGAATGGGTCAAAAAGAAGATGCGCCTAGAAATAATGAAAATGTACCAGTAATAAAAAGACAAAAGATTGTCCCAAGAGAAAGGACTTTTGTTTCTACAACTGATAAAAATAACAAGCGCAAAAATGTTAAATAGATTTCATACTATCTTTTGATGCCTTAAGAGAAAGCAAAGCAACGTCTGCGCTAACAGGTTGTTGGTACCCGCAGCAAGTTCCTTTCGTCTAACTCTCTCCTTGTGAAAGTAAAGGAATCTGAGCAAGTTATCCTGTTGAGAATTACTATCTTCTTTTAACCTCTTTAGGAACTCTATTACTTGTTCGTTTAATGTACCTCTCAGCCCTACGTAATCAAAGAATATCTTTAGCCTTCGAGGATACTGCCTCCTTGCTTCCGATGACTTCAACGCATACATGAAAGAATCCGTCTGGCGGATAGTGCTTCCTTCACACGGTCGTATTAATAACGGCAAATCTGTACACTATACTATAGACCGGGTGGTAATAAAGGGAAAATATTGACGCGGGTTCGGTGGTTTCCGATGTGCTTGCACTTCTAAATTAGAATTCTAAAGCATAACGATATAATGACACAGCTTTAAAGGTTTTGCTTTATGTATACGTAAACGGCAATCACGAAGCCAGCTGAAAAGCAAAAGAGGAAACCAAAGACCTTGTCGCAGCGCTAAGGCTAGTCTACAAAAGATTAAGAGTAAGAGCTAAGTGTGAAGCCCGATCAGAAAGTGGATCTCTAACAGCGAGCTATTTTAGGTACTTCGTGATTTTGTTACAAGAAAGATTGAAGCAGCAGTATGAGCTCAAATAAAGACATTCTTACTAAGGAGATTGAATCATGGGGACGGTTTGAGTATGCATTACGAGAAGAAAACAGGCTCCTGTTCCATAAAATGTTAAGTAAATGCAAAAAGAGAAAGTATGCTTCCTGTGTGAACGCCAATGGAGAGAATTTCTCCACAGAGGCTTTATTTTTGATTTTGATCCTCGAACAGCAGAAAATGATTAACGAATTAATCGTTAAATTAAGCGATATGAAAAAATGATATGAGTGGAGATTGAGCAAAGCAATATGGGTGAGCTACTGTTAGGCTGTTCGGGCTGGAATTATCCTGATAATTCAGATAAAGGAGGCTGGACCGGGGTATTCTACCCAGACAAGGTTACTAAGAGACTGCGATATTACTCTCAATTCTTTAACACAGCAGAGATGGACTCTACTTTTTACGAGAAATTTTATTCACATATGACGAAGGGTACAATTATTGGTATGACGAGAGCAGGCCCGGAGAAATTCCAATTTTCTATAAAAGTGCCGGAAACCGTTACCCACGTCAAAAGACTCGACATCAAAAAAGGAGCCATGACATCATTTGAGGAATTTCTGGATAAAATTTCTCCCTTAAAAACAGCAAACAAATTGGGAGCTATATTATTCCAGCTCCCTCCAAGCTTTACTGTTAGTGATTTTAAGAATATTGAACAATTTAGCGATCGATTAC
>Ga0193747_1000725_pt1 | contig 10040 bp, 8 predicted proteins | sample L1m2metaG_FD_143048 | JGI IMG/M metagenome (GOLD analysis project Ga0193747, IMG submission 143048) | Soil microbial communities from a riparian zone of the East river system, Colorado, United States - L1m2 | ecosystem: Environmental > Terrestrial > Soil > Riparian zone | place: USA: East River...
TTCAGCTGGGCGTGGCCCTCCGTGACGACGCCGACGGTGACCGACCTCGACCCCGCCGACGAGGTCTACGACCCGAAGTTCTCCTGGGACCCGGTGCCCGGCGCGGCGCGGTACGAGGTCGAGGTCAACTCGTCGTCCGACTTCGCCGCCGGCTCGAAGGTCTGCTGCGACGGAACGACGATCGCCACCTCGCTCTCCCCGACCAAGGTTTTCAAAAACGACACCTACTACTGGCGCGTCCGCGCGATCGATCCCGACGGCAACGCCGGGCTCTGGAACCTCGGTCCGTCGTTCCAAAAGACGTTCGACAACGTCCCGCCCGTGACGGCGCCGAGCATCAAGAACTTGCGCATGCGCGACAACCTGAACGATCCGGGCGTCGACCAGGATCCGGGCACGGCGGGCTACCAGACGCACGTGCCGATCCTGACCTGGGACCCGGTGCACGGCGCGTCAAGCTACGAGGTGGACGTCGCTCCGTACGAGTCGGGCGCGTGCAACTGGTCGGCGCCGTTCAACGATCACCACTGGGACGTCTTCACCGCCGTGAACGCCTGGACGCCGCTGGGCGACGGCTGGAACTTCGTGCAGCCCTACCCCGACGCCATGTCCGTGGCCAACGAGTTCATCACGCTCGTTCCCGGCACCTACTGTGTCCGAGTCCACGCGCGCACGGACCGCGACACGGCCAATCACGACGTCTACGGCGACTACACCTACCTCGACGACGGCACCGGCCGGGGGACCGCGTTCGAGTGGACGGGCTATCCGGCGGCCGCGTCGCTCGGCTGCTCCGGCTACCTCTGTTCCGGCGACTACCTGACGCCGGCGGCCCACGTCACCAAGACGCGCACTCCGTATTTCACCTGGAACCCGATCCCCGGCGCCCAGAGCTACTTCGTGCTCGTCTCGAAGGACGCGAACTTCACCTCGATCGTCGACTACGGCTTCACGCACGTTCCGGCCTACGCGCCCCGCACAGGGAGCACGGTGCGCACCTACACGGACGAGACCACCTCCTACTACTGGGCCGTGCTCCCAGCGCAGGGCTTCGACGGCGACCTGGCCAAGGGCGACCCGCTCAGCGCCGCCGCGGCCGACTTCCAGAAGCAGTCGACCCCGCCGTCGCTCCTCTCCCCGGCCGCTGGCCAGGTCTTCGTGGACCAGCCGACCTTCCGTTGGGGCCCGGCCGAGGGCGCGCGCCGCTACCGGCTGCAGGTCGCCTCCGACACCAGCTTCAGCAACCTGCTCGACGACGTCACCACCGACGGCACCTCGTACTCGAGCAACACGACCTATCCCGCCGACACGGTCCTGTACTGGCGCGTTCGCGCCGACGACGAGATCCTGAACGGCCTGAACTGGTCGACGGTCGGCACTTTCCAGAAGACGCTGCCCGTGCCCGTCCCGAGCGCCTCGAACCCGACCTCGGGCGACATGCTGCCCGTCTGGTCGTGGGCGCCGGTGCAGGGAGCCTCGTCCTACGACGTCGAGGTCGACCAGCCGGACGGTCAGCACAAGGTCTTCGGCAGCCTCTACTCGCCGCTCGTCTCGTTCATCAAGATGACCGGCACCGGCATCTGGCACTGGCGCGTCCGCGCCGAGTTCCCGCGGTCCGGCTCCGGCACGACTCCAGGCCCCTATTCGTCGCTGCGCGCGTTCACGCGGACGATCAGCCAGCCGGTCAACCTGCAGACCGACAGCGGCACCGACCACGTCCTGCTCAGCTGGAACCCGCGAATCGGCGTCAAGAACTACCGCGTGCAGATCGCGTCGACGCCGGACTTCAGCGTGGCGGTCGAGGACGTCAAGACCGACAACACGACCTTCGCGCCGACGATGACGAGGGCCGGCTACGCGGCCGGCGGCACGCTCCTCTGGCGCGTCGCGGGCATCGACGAGGACGGCAACCAGGGCGACTGGTCGGGCGTGCAGCAGATCAAGCTCCAGCCGAAGCTGAAGGTGAGCGTGATCGGGCTCCTCAGGCACCGCCGCGCCGGACGCGTATCGGTGTCGGTGAGCGACGGCAGCGGCAAGCGCCTCGGCCACGTGCTCGTCCGCATCTCCGGCAAGGGGATCAAGACCCGCTCGGCGCGCACCAACGCCCTTGGGCGGGTCACGTTCACCCTCAAGCCGAAGAAGCGCGGCAAGCTGCTCGTCACCGCATCGCGTGCCGGCTACCAGACCGCCTACGGCTCGGTGAAGGTCACGTGAAGCGCGAGCCGCAGCGGAAGCGCCCGGCCCCGCGCCCGAGCCAACTCGAGCAGCGCCGCTTCTGGCGAGTCTTCCAGCAGGTCCGGCCCCCGGTTCCGGCCCGCCCGCGTTTCACGACCTGACTGCCGCCGGCAGGACGTTCTCGCTCACGCCGGCGAGACCTGGTTGACTCAGTCCCGCGTCCGATGAAGTTGCTCTACAAGCCGTTCGCGATCATTGCCGGCGTCGTGGCCAGCCGGGCAGCGGGAGCGATCTTCAGCAGGCTGTGGGCGTTTCTCGCCAAGGAGACGGAGATACCACAGGCTATGGAGCAGTCCCGAGGTTGGACGGAAGTCGTCGCGGCGGCGATCCTCAAGGGCGCCGTCTTCGGCGGCGTGAAAGCACTCGCGGATCGCACGTTCGCAACCGGTTACTTCCGGCGAACCGGCGTCTGGCCGGGGAAGATCGGCAAGCCTCAGGATTAGGACGCCGCCCGGCTAAGCGCCGCCGCGACCGACATGGCGGGCGCGGCTCGCTGCGGCCGGAATCAAAAGGCGACCCGATCGAAGTCGTCATGGCTCCGCGCAGCGGAGCCGGACTTCGAGCGGGAGTGGAGCGTGCCGGGATCGAACCGGCGACCTTCGGCTTGCAAAGCCGACGCTCTCCCAACTGAGCTAACGCCCCGGGCCTGCCAAAGTCTAGAGACGAACGTCTGTGCAAGTCGCCGCCGCGACCGACCTGGCGGGCGCGGCTCACGTAGCGTCTTCCATACCCCCGAGTACCGATGCGCTCGGCTGGCTCCAGTAGCTGTGGAACCACGCCACTGATCGCAAGGAGGGGGCTCGCGAGGGAACCAGGGGTTTCCCCGCGCACAAAGAAGCCGGCGGGGCCAGCCGCCGGCTTCTTCGGTTCACGGAGAGGATCCCCCGTCTTTTAGGCGGCTCTCGCCAGTCGCTCCTCGTGGCGGGCGCGCTTGATGATCTCGTCACGGTCGCCGAAGCGGGCGCGGGCTTTGAGCGTGCGGTGCTCGTCCCAGAGCGCCGCAAGGCGCTCCTCGAGCGCGTGCAGCTCGGCCGCGAGGTCGGCGTCGTGACCTTCGGATAGGAGGTGCCAGAGCTCGGCGCGACGCTCGGTCGCGTCGTCGATCTCGGCACGGATTTCGTCGATGGTTTTCATGCCCTTTAGAACGATTTCACCGTACGCCTCATTCCTAATCGCCGGATAAGAACCACAGGAGCACGACGACCAGCCCGACGGCGCCGGCTGCGATCGCGATGCCGGTCAGGAGGCCCGAGCTCACCAGGTTGGTTGTAACGGCCGGCGCAGGGCCACCGCCCGGACGGTGAGCGCCCCGAACAGGAACCCGCCGATGTGCGCGAAGAACGCCACGCCCCCGCTCTCCTCCGGGTGGAGGAGTGCGAACCCGCCTTCCGCGAACTGGAACAGGAACCAGATGCCGAGGAAATACATCGCCGGGATCTCTCGGATGATGAAGAAGATGAAGGTCAGCACCTTCGCGTTCGGCAGGAGCACGATGTAGGCGCCGAGCACGCCGGCGATCGCTCCGGAGGCGCCGACGTTCGGGACGCTCGCGCCGGCTGCGTTCGAGAACGCGAGTGTCACGATGCTCTGCACCGTGATCGCGACGAGGCCGGCGGCGATGTAGAAGAGGAAGAAGCGCACGCGGCCGAGCGCGTCCTCGACGTTGTTCCCGAAGATCCAAAGGAAGAGCATGTTCCCGAGGATGTGGGCCCAGCCGGCGTGCAGGAACATCGAGGTGAACGCGCCCTCGTACCAGGGCAGGTGGTGGACGAGCGAAGCGGGCGCGACGCACGGGCCGTCCGCCGAGCACGGGTAGTAGCCGTCGTGGAGGACGGCGCTCTCGACGCCGGTGCTCCGCTCCCAGAGCCAGACGATCGTGTTCGCCGCGATCAGGCTGACCGTGACCAGAGGGAAGCTCCGCGTCGGGACGTTGTCCTTGAGCGGGAGCACGTCGCGCGGAGGCTACGGCATCACGAGCGCCATCAGGCCCTTCTGGGCGTGCAGGCGGTTCTCGGCCTGGTCCCAGACCGCCGACTGCGGGCCGTAGAGCACGTCCTCGGTGATCTCCTCGCCGTAGTGCGCCGGCAGGCAGTGGAGGACGATCGCGCCCTCGCCGGCGACGCGCACGAGCTCCGCGTCGATGCCGAAGCCTGCCAGGTCGCTCAGCCGCCGCTCGCGTTCCTCCTCCTGGCCCATGCTCGTCCAGACGTCGGTGTAGAGGACGTCGGCGCCACGCGCGGCCTCCTGCGGGTCGTGCGTGAGCTCCGGCTCGCGGCCGGCCTCGCGTGCGACCTCGACCGCCTGCGGATCGGGCTCGTAGCCCTCCGGCGTCGCGGCGACGAAGCTCATCCCGAGCTTGGCGGCGGCGACCATCAGCGAGGCGCAGACGTTGTTGCCGTCGCCGAGGTAGGCGACCCGCACGCCCTCGAGCCGGTCGAAGCGCTCGCGGATCGTCATCACGTCGGCGAGCGCCTGGCACGGGTGCGTGCTGTCGGTGAGGCCGTTGATCACCGGAATCGTCGCGTTGCACGCCAGCTCCTCCACGTCCTCCTGCGCGAAGGTGCGGATCATCAGGCCGTCGAGGTAGCGCGAGAGGACGGTGGCGGTGTCGCGCAGCGTCTCGCCGCGGCCGAGCTGGAGGTCGGAGGCGGCGAGGTAGAGGCCGTGCCCGCCGAGTTGAGCGATGCCGACCTCGAACGAGACGCGGGTGCGCGTCGACGGCTTCTGGAAGATCATCCCGAGCGCGCGGCCTGGGAGAAGGTAGTGCCCCTCGCGGCGCCGCTGGCGCGCCTTGAGGTCGTCCGCCAGGTCGAGCACGGCCAGCAGCTCCTCGCCGCTCCAGTCGGCGACCTTGGTGAAGTGTCGTCCCGTCAGCTCTGGCACCGAGGCGATGCTACTGGCCGAGCGGGCGGCCGAGCCAGGCCGCCCGCTCGCGTTCCGAAGACTCAGGGCCTACGGGCCCCAGTCCATCGCGTTCGCCAGTGCAGCCGCAACCGCGGCCGCCACCGGCAGCCACATGACGAGACGGCGACGCATGCCCACACCTCCCTCCGCAGTAGGGGTCACCTCTTCCCAAAGACAGATGCGAGGTCATTTGTCAAGTCCCAAAGGCACCCGTTGACGCATCGCGCAACACAGGCAAAGATCCCCTGAGGTGTCGGAGAGGGGCAACGAGAGCGTCGAGTCGCTCGGCGAGCGGCTGAGACGGCTGCGCCGGGAGCGCGGGCTCTCCCAGCGCGACATCGCCTCGCCAGGGGTCTCGTACGCCTACGTGAGCCGGATCGAGGGCGGCGCCCGCCAGCCGTCGGTCAAGGCGTTGCGCAAGCTCGCGCGCAAGCTCGGCGTTTCGCCCGAGTACCTGGAGACCGGCAGGGACGTCCATCCGGGCGAGGAGCGGGAGCTCCGCCTCTCGCAGGCCGAGCTGCGCCTCCGGCTCGAGCAGGATCTCGCCGAGCCCGAGCAGGACTTCCGCACGGTGCTCGAAGAGGCGGCCGCGGACGGCGACGGGGACGCGCTCCTGCGCGCCCGGCTCGGCCTCGGCGAGGTCGCGTTCCGGCGCGGTGACTACGTCGAGGCGGTCCGGCAGCTGGAGGCGCCGCTCGAGGAGGGAGATGTCTCGCCGCTCTCGCACGGCGACGTCTACGCGACGCTGGCGCGGGCCTACTCGGCGCTCGGCCGGCCCGAGCGCGCGGTCGAGCTGCTGGAGGGCTGCCTCGCGGAGGTGCGGGAGCGCGCGCCCGAGGACGTCGCCGCGGAGGTCAGGTTCGCCACCTACCTCAGCTATGCGCTCGCGGACCGGCGGGACCTCCCCGCGGCGCGCAGGGTGGTGAAGGAGGCGCTGGCCAGGGCGGAAGGCGCCGCCGACCCGTACTCACGCGTCCGGCTCTACTGGTCGCTTGCCCGCCTGGCGCTGATGGAGGGCAAGCCGCGAACGGCGCTGCGGCAGATCCACCGCGCGATCGGGCTGCTGGAGGCGACCGAGGACACGCGCCAGCTCGGGCGCGCTCACCTTTCCTGCGCCGAGATCCTGCTCGACGACGGCGACGCCGACGCCGCCGCTTCGCACCTCCAGCGGGCAGAGCGTCTGCTCGGCGACACCGCCGACGCGGCCGACCTCGGCTGGCTCTGGTCGGAGCAGGCCCGCGAGCGGACGGCCGCGGGCGAGCACGACGAGGCGGCGGGCCTGGCCGAGCGGGCTCTGGAGATCCTCAAGGGGTCAGACCCCCTCAAGCTCGCGCGGGCACATGCGGCGCTGGCCGGGGCGCACACCGCGGCCGGCGACGTCGACAAGGCGCACGCGGAGTTCGAGCGCGCGGTGAAGCTCCTCGCCGGCGAGACCCGCTGGCAGGAAGCCGCTGCAACGTCGCGCGAGTGGGCCCATGCCCTTCGCGCCGCCGGCCGCGACCAGGACGCCCTCGACGTCCTCGACCGCGCGGCCGAGTACGCGGGCCGCGCGCCCGTCGGCGTAACCTCCTAGCGCAGGGACTCTTCGAGCCCGGCCTGGGCGAGCAGGTCTTTCAGGCGGGTGAGCCCGGTGAACATCCGGCTCTTGATCGTGCCCAGCGGCTGCCCGAGCCGCTCGGCGAGCTCGCTCTGCGTCAGCCCGGCGTAGTAGCCGAGCTCGAGCGCCTCGCGCTGCTCGGGCGGGAGCCGCCGCAGCGCCTCCTGGACGACCTGCCGCTGGAAGCGGATCGTCGCCTGCTCCTCGACCTGCTCGGACGCGACCGGCTCGGGGACGGACTCGAGCGGCTCGCCGCGGCGGCGCTCCTGTCGGCGGACGAGGTCGACCGCCCGCCGGTGGACGAGCGTGAGGATCCAGGTGCACGCCTTGGCGCGCTCGGCCAGGAAGCGGTCGGCGGTGCGCCAGACGGCGAGGAATGCCTCCTGCACGGCGTCCTGCGCCAGCGCCTCGTCGCGCAGCACTCGCAGCGCGAGGCCGTAGGCCACGCCGCCGAAGCGGTCGTACAGCTCCGCGAGCGCCTGGTCGTCCGACGAAGCGACCAGTGACAGCAGCGCCTCGTCCGTGAAGTGCGCCAGGTCTCTTCCCATGGACCCTCCGGACGACGCCCCCACCGTCGGCTGCTCGAGAACAGCGCTCATCAGGAAACCGGCCTGCTGAGCACGAATGGCTTGGACGTGGGCTGCGCAGATCCGCCGGAGGGCTCGACCGTGACCGCGACCACCGAGCCGGCGGGCACGGACTTCGAGATCTTCACGACCGACGTGCCCGCCCGGCCCTGGAAGAGCCCGGCCGGAGTCGCCTTGCCGCCGCGGATCACCCAGGCCTCGTAGGTCTTGCTCATCGGCGCCGGCCGGACGGCGAGAGCGAGCACCGCCCGCCCGTCGGGCCCGACGGCGACGCCGCCGTAGCTGCCCATCGACACGAGCCTCGCTCCGGGCTTCGAGAGCACGGACTCGAGCGGGTCGCTGGAATTGTTGAGGGACGTGGCCCAGACGCCGAGCACGATCGCTGCGGCTGCGGCGACGGCGGTGGTCGCCGCGAGCACGGGCGTCCAGCGCCGGGGACGTCGCAGCGGGACAACGTTCTCGCGCTCGCTGCGGGCCTGGTCGAGGATCCGCTGCCGCAGCTCCGGGGGCGGCGCCGCCGGTGGAGCGCCGACGGCCAGGGCGGCAGCCGCTTCGCGGAGGCCGGCAAGCTCCTCGCGGCAGCGCTCGCAGAGGGCCAGGTGCTGCTCGAACTCCTTCTCCTCGCGCTCGTCGAGGGCGTCGAGCGCGTACGGCGCGACGAGCGAGTGCGGATCGTCCGGCATCAGAAGAAGTATGGCGCGAGGTCGAGGGCGCCCAGCGCGTACCAGGCGCCGAAGGCGAGGCTGAGCAGCGCCAGGGCCGGGGCGAGCCGGTCGAACGACGCGCGAACCGGCGCCGAGGCGAGCGCGCGACCGAAGCCGGTGGAGAGCAGCGCCATCGACAGCGCCGTGCAGACCGCGAAGATCGCGAGCGCGACCAGGGCCAGCAGGTGGCCGCGGATCGAGGCGAGCAGGAGGATGCCGACGCCCGCGCTGCCGCCGGTCCCGTGGATGAGCCCGATCCCGAAAGCCTGCAGCGGCCGGCGGGTCCGGCCGAGGCCGTGCGGGTGGGCGTGCACCTGGAAGAAGCCGCGCCGCCAGCGGACGAGCAGCCAGATCGCCAGGCCGACGATCAGCACGCCCACCGCGGTCTCGGCGCCCTGCTCGACCACCGCCGGGAGGTAGGAGTTGAAGAGCACGATCGGCGCGCCGAACAGGAACAGTGTCGTCGCGTGGCCGAGCCCCCAGGCGAGCCCGAGCCGGCCGGCCGCCCTGGTCGCGCGCTCCTCCGTTCCGGCGACGAGCGTCGTGACGGCGGCGAGGTGGTCGGGGTCGGTTGCATGCCGCAGGCCGAGCACGACCGCGACGAGAGCGACCACGAGCAGGGTCGTGCCGTCCGAGAAGCCCGCGAGCCATTGGTCGAGGCCGAACACGTCAGGTCACCTTGGGCACTGCGCGGACGGTCATGGCCAGGCCCGCCGCGAGGATGACGAGGGCGCTCGCGGCGGGGAGGAGGCGGATCAGCCTTCCGTCGAAGCTGCGCCGGCGGAACACGCTGCGGGCGAGAACGGCGACGAGGCCGATCCCGGTGATGCTGAGCGCCAGGCCGGTGCTGAAGGCCAGGATCAGGACGAGCCCGAACGCGACCCGGTGCAGCGAGATCGCCGCGAGCAGGACGACGAGCGCCGACGGACAGGGCAGGAGACCGCCTGAGACTCCCACCGCGAAGAGCGAACGCATGCCGGTCTCGCCCTCGAGGTCGTGATGGTGGTGATGATGGTGGTGGTGCCCGTGCGTGTGCGCGCGGCGGTGCAGCCAGCGGGCCCGCAGGACGGCGGCGCCGATCCCGACCACGAGCAGGCCGGAGACGAGGTTCAGCCACGGGTAGAGCTGGTCCGGGACGATGAACTGCGACAGCGCGAGCGTCACGAGCCCGAGCGCGAAGACGCCAATCGTGTGCGTCACGGTCACGATCAGCCCGAGCAGGGCCGCATGGCGCGGCGTCCCGCGCTGCCCGACGAGGTACGCGGTGACGATCGTCTTGCCGTGGCCGGGCGAGAGCGCGTGCGCCATGCCCCAGAAGAGCGCCGCGGCGAGCGAGGCGAGGATCACGAGCGCGCTCAGGTGCGAGCGGCCGACGAGCGAGGCGAAGCCGGCGTCCGCGATCCGGTCGGGCGCCTCGAGGCTCTTGCCGTGCGAGAGCCCCGGAGGCACGTCCGGCCCGCTCGTCGGGGCGACGTCGGCGGTGGCGGACGTGATGTCGAGCGGGCTCGAGAGCATGTCCTTCGGGTACGCACGGAGCTCGTCGCTGCGGCTCGGCGTGCCGGCACCGATCACGATCTCCTTCCAGCCGATGCGGTCGCTGTAGTTCGTGTCGCGATACGCGATCCGCGTCGCGCCCTGGAGGAGCGGGCCACGGAGCACGATCTCGAGCCGCGTCGTCCGCAGGCCGCCGGCGCCCGGCGGGTGGGCGAGCGCGGCCTTGATCGGCGTCAGCGCGACGGGCCGGCCGGCGACCGTGAGCTTCGCGCCGGCGGCGATTCGCGTCTCGTACGCGTGGACATCGATCGTCCCGGCCTGGTAGGTCGGGATCTCGGCCATATCGAGCACGTAGAAGACGTAGAGCCGCGGGCCCGAGACCTCGACCCGCGAGAAGCGGTTGATCGTGAAGTTCCCGAGCGGGTGGGCCGACGCCGCGGCGGGCGCGAGGAGCGCCGCGGCGAGGCCTATGAGGAGGGCGACGCGCTTCACGAGAGGGCCCTTCGCGCGACAGGCGCC
>Ga0193747_1000726_pt1 | contig 10040 bp, 11 predicted proteins | sample L1m2metaG_FD_143048 | JGI IMG/M metagenome (GOLD analysis project Ga0193747, IMG submission 143048) | Soil microbial communities from a riparian zone of the East river system, Colorado, United States - L1m2 | ecosystem: Environmental > Terrestrial > Soil > Riparian zone | place: USA: East River...
CGCGAGGCTCCACAGAGCCACCGTATAGCCGAGGGCGGCGACGCGCCTTGTTGTCGACGGGGACTTGACGGAGTTTGCGGGACTCGCATCGCTGCAAACGCTGATGACAGTCCGGGCTCGTTCGGCGCCGTTAAGTAAGCACGGAAACGGTTGACGGGCGGCTCAGAGGAGTAGACTCGCTGGGACTGGCCCTGCGGCCAGGATTCCGGCTGAAAGCTCGAAGTCCGTCGATCGAGCCCTCCGGGCGCGGGAGACGACACGAGCCTAGGCAAACAGAGTTCGAGTTGCAGGGCCAGCAGTGCGGCAGGGCTCCCCCGCTCCCTCGATCTTGTTGCCCCAACAGTCTCCCTCGCGGCCTTCTCGCAGCGCACGTCCGCGGCAAGACGGCCGCGGCCCGTCGCTGGGTTGCGGTGCCTTCCTGGCTGATGGTCGAGCTGCAGGAGAGCTGCCCGCCCGACGATCGCACGGCCGAGCGGCGGGTGTTCACCGGTTTCAGCCGCAGCGTTGCCGGGAGCGCGATGCGCCGGGCCTGTACGACGGCCGGGCTCGCGCACTACCACCCGCACGACCTGCGCCACCGTTACGCCTCGTTGAAGATCGCCGAGGGCGTGCCGGTGACGGACCTGGCGGCGCAGCTCGGGCACTCGAAGATCAGCGAGACGCTGGACACCTACTCGCACGTGCTGATCGACGAGAGGGCGCTCTAGCGCCGTAGCGGTGTGGCCCCGGTGAGGCCTAGGAGGGGCCGCCGAGCAGGAAGTTCCTGCAAAGCGGCCCCTCGACGCATTTCTGGCGCAAAGCGGTGACCCACGCGTGCGGCTTTCGCCGATACGATCGCCTCGGGGAGGAGGTTGGGTGTGCCTTAAACAGGACGGCCGAGCCTTCGCGGCGGGGTCAGACCCCGATCGGGTGCCAGACGGTCTTCAGCTCCAGGAAGCCGGCGATCTCCCAGGGGCTCTGGTCGTCCGGCGCGCCGTGGACGACGCGCTTGACGTTTTCCGCGGCCAGCTCCTCCAGCTCCGGCACCTGGCCGTCCGCGCCGGAGACGTCGAGCGCGTTCACGTCCATGTGCGACGCGAGCACCGGCGCCAACTCCTCGCGGCGGCCCGTGAGGATGTTGACGACGCCGCCCGGGACGTCGGCGGTCGCGAGCACCTCCGCCAGCTCGACCGCGGCCAGCGGGTGTAGCTCCGAGGCGACGACCACGACCGCGTTGCCGCCGACGATCGCCGGCGCGACGCGCGAGACGAGCCCCGCCAGCGCCGGCTCGGGCGGCGCCAGGATCCCGACGACGCCGGTCGGCTCCGGCACCGTGAAGTTGAAGTAGGGGCCCGCGACCGGGTTCGACGAGCCAAGCACCTGGGCGAGCTTGTCGGCCCAGCCCGCGTACCAGACGACGCGGTCGATCGAGCGCTCCACCTCCTTCGGCCCCGAGCAGAGCTCGGCGAACTCGGCGCGCCGCGCCTCCATCATCTCGGCGACCCGGTAGAGCACCTGGCCGCGGTTGTAGGCGGTCATCCCCGCCCACCTGCCGAACGCGCCCCGGGCGATGCGGACCGCGTCGCGCAGGTCCTTGCGCGAGGCCCGCGCCACGTTCTGCCCCTCGGCTTCGTACGTGCGCCCCGACTCGGAGCGCGGGAACTCGCCTCCGATGAAGAGCTTGTAGGTCTTGCGGACGGGAAGCCTGCTCATTCGAAGCGGAGGTACGGCTCCAGCCCGTGCCGGCCACCCTCGCGGCCGAAGCCGCTCTCCTTGTAGCCGCCGAAGGGCGAGGCCGGGTCGAAGCGGTTGTAGGTGTTCGCCCAGATCACGCCGGCGCGCAGGCGCTGCGCCATCGAGAGGATCCGCGAGCCCTTCTCCGTCCAGACGCCTGCCGAGAGACCGTACGGCGTGTTGTTCGCCTTCTCGACCGCTTCGTCCGGCGTGCGGAAGGTCAGCACCGAGAGCACCGGCCCGAAGATCTCCTCCTGCGCGATCCGGTAGCTCTGCGCAACGTTCGTGAAGACGGTCGGCACGAACCAGTAGCCCTTCTCCGGCAGGCGGCACGGCGGCTGGTAGATCTCGGCGCCCTCCTCCTCCCCGCTCTTCACGAGCTCGGTGATCTTCTCGAGCTGCTGGCGCGAGTTGATCGCGCCGACATCGGTGTTCTTGTCGAGCGGGTCGCCCACGCGCAAGGTCGTCAGCCGCCGCTTGAGCTTGTCGATCACGTCCTCGTAGACCGACTCCTGGACGAGCAGCCGCGACCCCGCGCAGCAGACGTGGCCCTGGTTGAAGTAGATCCCGTTGACGATGCCCTCGACCGCCTGGTCGAGCGCGGCGTCGTCGAAGATCACGTTCGCGGCCTTGCCGCCGAGCTCGAGGGTCAGCTTCTTGCCCGTGCCCGCGAGCCGGCGCTGGATCGCCTTGCCGACATCGGTCGAGCCGGTGAAGGCGACCTTGTCGACCTCGCTCTCGACCAGCGCGGCGCCGGTGCTGCCGTCGCCGGTGATGATGTTGACGACACCCGGCGGCAGCTCCGCCTGACGGAGGATGTCGCAAAAGTGGAGGGCCGAGAGCGGCGTCGTCTCGGCCGGCTTGAGCACGACCGTGTTCCCCGCGGCCAGCGCGGGCGCGATCTTCCAGGCCAGCATCAGCAGCGGGAAGTTCCACGGGATGATCTGGCCGGCGACACCCAGCGGCTTGGGCGTGCGGTTCGGAAAGGCGTATTCGAGCTTGTCCGCCCAGCCCGCGTAGTAGAAGAAGTGCGCCGCCGCGAGCGGCAGGTCGACGTCGCGCGACTCGCGGATCGGCTTGCCGCCGTTCAGCGACTCGAGCACGGCGAACTCGCGCGCCCGCTCCTGCAGGAGCCGCGCGATCCGGAAGAGGTACTTCGCCCGCTCGGAGCCCGGAAGCGCCGACCAGCCGTTCTCGTAGGCGTCGCGCGCGGACTGAACGGCGAGCTCCACCTCCGCCTCACTCGCCTGGCCGACCTCCGCGAGCGACTCCTCGCTCGAAGGGTCGATCGTCGTGTAGCTCTCCTTCGGCTCGAGCCACTCGCCTCCGACGAAGAGGCCGTAGCGGTCGCGGAGGGTGACGAGGTCCCGCGACTCGGGCGCGCTCGCATACTCCCACCCCGCCGGGATCGGAGCACGATCCTTGGTTCGTTCGAGCTCAGCCATCGACAGCCCTCACGGCTAGCTTAGCCGGGCTGGACGGCGCCGCAGCTCAGGAGTACGGTACGCCCAGTTCGATAGAGGGAGGTCTACCTTGAGGCGGGCAATTCTCAGCGGAACGATCGCATTGGCGGCTTGCGCGGTGCTCGTAGGGGTCGCGGCGGCGGGCAAGACGGGCAACGGAGCTTCGACGGGCACCGGCTCTGTCTTCGTCTCGAACCCGGTCCAGAGCCTCGGCGACGAGACGCTCGCCGACCAGAAGGATTCCGACGCCGCGGTGCCTGCGGCGGCGTACTACACCGTCACGCTGACGAACCTCGACGGCAGTGGCTTCCTCCACGGCGACTGGGCAACGGTGTACAGCGAGACCGGCAATCAGGCCTTCTCGCCGACGAACACGTTCATGTACACGCGACACCAGGACGAGTTCGAGCAGGTGATGGCGTACTACTGGATCACCGAGGCGCAGAAGTACATCCAGAGCCTCGGCTTCGGTGTCACCCGCCGCGCGATCGACAACCAGCCGCAGAAGGTTCGCCTCAACCAGCTCGGCTACGACAACTCGTTCGAGACCAACCACCCGATCCTCGAGCTCCGCTTCGGCAAGGGTGGCGTCGACGACGCCGAGGACGCCGAGGTCGTCCTGCACGAGTACGGGCACGCGATCCATGATTCGCAGAACTTCAGCTTCGCCTCGGAGCAGGCAGGTGCGATCAGCGAGGGCTTCGCGGACTACTGGGCGGTCACGGTTTCCGATGTCGTCTCGCAGCGGCTCGGCGTTCCCGAGCGCGAGCCGCTCCCATGCGTCGCCGACTGGGACTCGACCTCGTATACGAGCACGGTCCCGCACTGCCTGCGGCGCATCGACGAAAACCTGCACTACCCGCAGGACCTGAACGGCGAGGTGCACCACGACGGCGAGATCTGGTCACGGGCGCTCTGGGATATCCGCCGGAAGCTCGGCAATGTGAAGGCCGACACGCTCATCCTCAAGGGCTCGTTCGACTTCCCGGGGACGACCATGGTCGTTCTCGCCAACAGCACCGTCGATGCGGCGCAGTCCCTCTACGGGACATACGCGGCCAACGTCGTGCACAAGGCCTTCGCCGACCGCGGGATCTTGTAGCCGCCCGGGCGAGGAGGGCTTGGCGGAACCCTCCTAGTCGATCGTGAAGTAGTCCGGGCTCTGGTAGCGGCCCGTCTTCTCCTTGCGGAGCTGCATGAGGATGTCGTTGAGGAGCGAGCTGGCGCCGAAGCGGTAGAGGTCGGGCGTCAGCCAGTCGACACCGAGGGTCTCGTGGACGAGCACCAGGTGCTGGACGGCCTGCTTGGCGTTGCGGATGCCGCCGGCAGGCTTGAAGCCGACGCGCTTGCCGGTCTCCTCGTAGACGTCGCGGATCGCCTCGAGCATCACCAGGGCGACCGGCAGCGTCGCGGAGGACGGGAGCTTTCCGGTCGAGGTCTTGATGAAGTCGCCCCCGGCCGCGATCGCGAGCAGGGAGGCCCGGCGCACGTTGTCGTACGTGCCGAGCTCGCCCGTCTCGAGGATCACCTTCAGGTGCTTGCCGGCGCAGGCCTCCTTCACGCGGACGATCTCGTCGTAGACCTTGGCGTAGCGGCCGGCGAGGAAGGCGCCGCGGTCGATCACCATGTCGACCTCGTCGGCCCCCTGCTCCACGACCCAACGGACCTCGTCCAGCTTCGCTTCGAGCGGCGACTGGCCGGAGGGGAAGGCCGTCGCGACCGACGCGACCTTGACGCCGCTGCCGCGCAGGCGCTCGACCGCGGTCGGGACGAGGTTCGGGTAGACGCAGAGCGCTGCGACCGACGGCACGCTCGCGTCGGAGGGATCGGGCCGCACCGCCTTGGAGGCGAGCGCGGCGACCTTGCCGGGCGTGTCGGAGCCCTCGAGCGTGGTCAGGTCGGTCATCCGCACGGCCAGCTCGAGCGCGAAGACCTTCGACTCGCGCTTGATTGAACGCTTGGCCAACGTGGCGGCCCGTTCCTCGACGGCGACCTGGTCGATCGAGCCGATTCGCGGCAGGCGCGGCTCGAGCGGGAGCTCGAACCCGGTTGGCAGCGCAGGCGCCTGGGCCATGCGCTGAGTGTATCCCCGAGGCTCGGGTTACCGGTTCCAGGCGAGAAGCTGGTCTGCGACCGCGCCGAGGCTGTCGCAGACCGCGTCCGCTCCGGAGAACTCACTGCGGGAGCGGGGCGAGCGGACGTGGATCGCGCGGACGCCGGCGGCATGGGCGCTCTCGACGTCCCGCGGTGTGTCGCCGATCTCGACCGTGCGCTCGGCGGGCCAGTCGCCCGCTCGTTCGCGCGCGATCGCGAGCAGCTCGACCCGCTCCTCGGCGTCGCAGCCGAAGGCGCCCTGTCCTTGGGGGAAGAAGGCGGCGAGCCCCAGGCGCTCCATGCGGGCCCGGGCCATCGGCTCCGGGTTGCCGGTCAGCAAGGCGAGCCGGACGCCACCTTCCTCGAGGCGCGAAAGCGCCTCGGCCGCACCCGGCGCCGCCTGCCAGTGGCTCGTGTCGGCCTCGGCCAGGAGCGCGACGTACCGCTCGCCGAAGCGCGCGCACCACGCCTTGAGGTGCTCGTCGATCTGCTCCTCGGCGAGCGTTTCGTTCCGCAGCACCAGCCTGGCGATCCGCTGTGCGGTCTGGCCGGGGTGGTCGGTACGGGCAACCGCGTCGGGCGGGGGTTCGACCGGGTAGCAGTCGCGGAGCGCACCGGTGAAGGCCTCGCCCGCGACGGGGTCGTCGCTGAGCAGTAGCGTGCCGTCGACGTCGACCAGCGCCAGCAGCGTCATCAGAGGCCGAGGCGCTCGAGCATCGCCTCGTCCTGCCGCCACTTCGGTCTCGCCTTGACGGTCAGCTCGAGGAAGATCGTGTGGCCGAGCAGCTGCTCGATCTCCGGCCGCGCTCTCGTTCCGATCTGCTTCACGACCGAGCCGCCCTTGCCGACCACGATCTGCTTCTGCGAGTCGGTCTCGACGAAGACCGTCGCGCGAACGGCGGTGTCGGTCAGCTCTTCGACCTCGACCGAGATCGCGTGCGGGATCTCCTCGCGGGTGAGCTGGAGCGCCTTCTCGCGGACGAGCTCGGCGATCTGCGTCTCGAGCGAGAGGTCGGTGCGCCGGTCGACCGGGTAGAGCGGCGGGCCCTCGGGCAGCAGGTCGACCAGCTCGTCGCGGAGCGCGTCGATTCCATCGCCGGTGAGCGCGCTGACCGGGTGGAGCGCGTGGAAGTCGCCGAGCCGGGCGGCGCGCGCCATCTGCTCGGCGATGTGGCCGGGCTTGAGGCGGTCAACCTTGTTGAGCACGATCACGACCGGTACGCCGAGGCCGAAGATCCGCCCGGCGATGTAGCGGTCGCCGGCTCCGATCCGTTCCCGTGCGGAGAGCACGAAGACGACCGCCTCGACGTCCTCCAGCGAGCGGTCGACGGTGCGCTGCATCCGCTCGGTGAGCGGATCGAGCGGGCGCTGGAAGCCCGGCAGGTCGGTGAGGGCGAGCTGGTAGTCGCCTGCGCTTTCGCTCGTGCCGTTGGCGATCCCGACGACCCGCCGTCGCGTGGTCTGCGGCTTGTCGGAAACGATCGCCACCTTCCCCCCGGCGAGCGCGTTGACGAGCGTCGACTTCCCCACGTTAGGCCGCCCCGCAACCGCGGCCACGCCGCTCCTCAACAGAGCCTCCCCCCACCCAGGGTGGGGCTTGCTACCCGCCTCCCTCTGGGAGGAGCGTAGCTTCGAAAAGCGCACGCGTGTGTGACCTGTTCGTGCCGATTCTGTGACTCTTCGGGACGCCCACGCGAGCCCTCCGACGCCTGCGCGTGCGACCTCAGGTCAGGTCCCACGTCTCGGGCAGCAGCTCGACCGGCGTGTAGGAGACGATCTCGCCCGCGCGGTTGCGGAAGGTGACCCGGTCGAGCCGGAACTCGTACAGCCACTGACGGCAGCCGCCGCACGGTGAGGCGGTGATCGCGATCGCCTCAAGGTCGCCCGGCCGGCAGCCGCCCTCGACGACTGCCCGCGCCAGCGCCGTCCGCTCCGCGCAGATCCCGAGCGGGTACGACGCGTTCTCCACGTTCACGCCCTCGAACACCCGGCCGTCGCGCGCGAGCACGGCCGCCCCGACCAGGTAGTTCGAGTACGGCGCATACGCGCGCTCGGCCACCGCCACCGCTCGTTCGTAGAGCTCGTTCGTCACGTGAACAGCTGGAACACGGCCAGCGTGACGAGCGCACCGAGGACACCGCCGTAGGTGACCTCGAGCGCGGAGTGGATCCCGGCTTCGACACGTGTCTGCGCCACGAGCAACGCCATGATGAACGTCAGCGACGAGATCAGGAAGCGGTGCGAGCCGCCGACGATCAGCGTCGCGGCCATCCAGCCGGCGAAGGCGACGGCGGCATGCCCCGAGGGAAGACCGCCCCGCAGCGGCCGGCCGCGGCCCGTGTAGGCCTTCGCGGCGATGACGATGATCACAGTCACGACGAGCGCGATCAGCGTCACCTGCGCCGGTGCGTCGCGGAGCCGGTCGAGCAGCCGCGAGCTGCGGTCCGCAATCTGCCCCGAGAAGACGAGGTAGCCGATCGCGATCGCGTTCACGGTCGCGATCAGCACCGCACCCGCGGCGACGTCCTTGGCGAGCTTCGCCAGGGGGTCGAACGAGGTCGTGGCGACGTCGATCGCCTGCTCGAGCGCCGAGTTGATCATCTCCGTGATGAAGACGAAGGCGATCGCCAGCAGCAGGGCGATCAGCTCGAGCTTCGAGACGCCGACCCAGATCGCCGCCACCAGCACGATGACCGCGGCCAGCAGGTGGATCCGCATGTTCCGCTGCGTGCGGACGACGTGGATGATCCCCTCGACCGCGAAGTTGAAGCTCTCGAGGAGGGTCCGCACACGGCGGTGGGTCAGTCGCTCCATCGCTCCTCTCGGCTCTCCATCTCGGGCCCGTGCTCGTAGCCGAGCAGGTGCAGGACGCCGTGCACGAGCGGCCCCCGCCAGGCGTCGCCGACGACCTGGGGGCAGAGCACGGCATCCCCGAGCTGGCGCGGCGGACCGGTCTCGAGCTCGTCGCGGGCGTCGATCGGGAACGAGAGCACGTCGGTCACCTCGTCGACGCCGAGGTGGTCGCGCTTCAGCTCCCGCATCTCGTCCGGGCCGACGAAGTGCAGGCCGAGCTCGCCCTCGTCGACGCCCTCGTCGGCGAGCACCTCGCGGGCGAGCGCGACGGCGGCGTCCTCCTCGACCTCGATGCCGCTGCGGTTTGCCACCTCGACCGCGACCATCCCTAGCGACGGCGCTGCGTGCCCGTCTCTTCTGCGTGCAGCTTGTAGGCCTCGACGATCCGCTGCACGAGCCGGTGGCGCACGACGTCCTCGTGGCCGAAGCGAACGAAGGAGATCCCGTCGATAGAGCCGAGGATGTCCTGGACATGGATCAGGCCCGACGCCTGCTCGCGTGGAAGGTCGACCTGCGTGATGTCGCCGGTGACGACCATCTTCGAGCCGAAGCCGAGGCGCGTCAGGAACATCTGCATCTGCTCGGGGCTTGTGTTCTGCGCCTCGTCGAGGATGATGAACGAGTCGTTGAGCGTGCGCCCGCGCATGAACGCGAGCGGCGCGACCTCGATCGTGCCCTTCTCCATGTACGCGGCGAGCCGGTCGGGGTCGAGCATGTCGTAGAGCGCGTCGTAGAGCGGGCGCAGGTACGGATCGACCTTCGCGAGCATGTCGCCGGGCAGGAAGCCGAGCCGCTCGCCCGCCTCCACCGCGGGCCGGGTCAGGATGATCCGGCCGACCTCGCGGTCCGAGAGCGCCGCGACCGCGAGGGCCATCGCGAGGTACGTCTTCCCCGTCCCCGCGGGGCCGATCGCGAAGGTGACCGTGTGTCTGCGGATGCCGTCGACGTAGCGCTTCTGGTTGACCGTCTTCGGCGAGATCTTCTTGCCGCGGTGGCGCCAGACGACGTCCTCGAACACCTCCCGCAGGTCCTCGGCCTGGTCGATCGCGGCGAGCACCGCGTCGACGGTGGCCGGGTCGATCTCGTGACCGCCCTCGACCAGCTCGCCGAGCTCGTCGATCACCGCCCGCGCCTGGGCGACATCCGGGTCCGAGCCCTCGATCGTCAGGCGGTTGCCGCGGAGGAGGATCGTGCAGCGCAGCCGGTCGCGGAGCGCCTCGAGCACGCCGTCGCCGACGGTCGCGAGCTCGGCCGCCACGTCGTTGGATACGGAGAGAACCTCCTGCATTCCGCGCTCAGTGTAGGCGCTCGGCCGGGCCACACCGTCTCGCGGAAAGGTCACACATTCGGCACGGTCCCGTGACACACGCGTGCGGATTTGCTCGATACGATCGCCTCGGGGAGGAGGTCAGGTGGGCCTTGGAACCCGCCGCCCGACGCTCCGCGCCCGGAACGGCTACGCGAGCTTCTCTTTGACGAGCTGGCTGACGGCGGAGCCGTCCGCGCGGCCGGAGACCTGCGGCATCACGTCCGCCATCACGCGGCCGAAGTCGCGCATGCTCGTCGCGCCGACCTCGGCGATCGCGTCGTCGACGATCTCCTCGAGGTCCTCTTCCGCGAGCGGCGCCGGCATGAACTCCTCCAGCACCGCGAGCTCGCGCTCCTCTGCCTCCGCCTGCTCCTCGCGGCCGCCCGCACGGAAGGCCTCTGCCGCCTCCCCGCGGCGCTTTCGCTCCCGCTGCAGCACCTGCAGCTCCTCGTCGTCGTGGAGCGGCCGCTGCAGCTCCTTCTCGGCGCCGCGGAGGCTGGCGAGGATCAGCCGCAGCGTGTTCCGGCGCTCGGCGTCGCGGGCGACCATCGCGTCCTTCAGCTCGCCCTCGAGGCGCGCGATCAGGCTCATCCGGCCAGCCCCCAGAC
>Ga0193747_1000727_pt1 | contig 10031 bp, 4 predicted proteins | sample L1m2metaG_FD_143048 | JGI IMG/M metagenome (GOLD analysis project Ga0193747, IMG submission 143048) | Soil microbial communities from a riparian zone of the East river system, Colorado, United States - L1m2 | ecosystem: Environmental > Terrestrial > Soil > Riparian zone | place: USA: East River...
GCAATCGCTTCGGCAAACGCCCAATCCATCGGCTGAGTGCCTCCGCCCATCTTCGCCCGGCGCGCCAGTTGGCTGACCATTTTTGGATTCAGGTTGAAACCTTCAGGCACCAACGAAATCCGTCCCGCGATGGTCTTGATCGAGTCCGGTTCGATTGCCGTATTAACGATATTTGATCCATCAAGTTCTTCGACCGCGGGCGCGGACGCCTCGGCGGATTTCTGTTTCGCGGCGATCTCTTTAGCACGGGCCAGCGCATCTTCATAGCGACGAATGCGCTCTTCGATCAATTGATTCACGCCCGCATCGTCGATCGCGCCTTCGCGTATCAACTGTTTCGCGTACTTAGCGCGGACGCCTGGATGTTCTTTTACGCGCTGATACATCAATGGTTGCGTGTAACTAGGCTCGTCTGTTTCGTTGTGGCCGAGACGACGGAACCCGACGACATCGAGCACCACGTCCTTGTGATACTTCTGCCGATAATCAAGCGCGATTCGCAACGTACGATACGCCGCTTCCGGATCGTCGCCGTTGATGTGAAAGATCGGGGACTGCGTCATGCGCGCGACGTCAGTCGAGTAGATCGAAGAGCGGCCCGCTTCCGGCGAAGTCGTAAATCCAATCTGATTATTGATGATGATGTGAATCGTTCCGCCCGTGCGATAACCGCGAAGCTGGGCCAATTGCAAGGTCTCCATCACGATGCCCTGGCCGGCAAATGCGGCGTCGCCATGCAGCAGCACCGGCAACGCTCGACTCATAACGTCTTCGCGGGAAAGATCGGCGCGCTCCATCATTTCATCCTGTGTCGCGCGCGCCATGCCTTCGACTACCGGATCGACGGCTTCGAGGTGACTGGGATTTGGTGAAAGCGTCAGCCGAACTTTCTTTCCACTCGCTGTTTCGCGTTCGCCGACAGCGCCTTGATGATATTTCACGTCGCCTTCATCGGCGGGGAAAGATGGGTGCACCGAGCCTTCGAACGCCGTGAAGATGCGTTCGCAGAAATGGCCAATCACATTTGCCAGGACATTCAAGCGGCCACGATGCGCCATGCCCAGCTTAATGTCCTCGATGCCGAGTTCGCCCGCGCGTTCGATCAGACGATCAAGCAGTGGCACGATCGTCTCGCAACCTTCGAGCGAGAATCGCTTTTGGCCGAGGAACTTAGTATTCAGAAAGCGCTCGAACTGCTCGGCGGAAATCAGTTTCCAAAGAATCTGTTTCCTGGTCTCGGCCTCAATCGGTTCAGGTTGAACGAATTCGCGCCGAATCTGTTCGCGCAGCCAAAGCTTTTCTTCCTTGCTCTGAATGTGTCGATATTCGGTACCAACCTTGCCGCAGTAAGCGCGCTGCAGGATATCCAGGATCTCGCGCAACGTAGCCGTTTCAGTGCCGCCCAATCCGCCCGTAATGAATAAACGATCGAGGTCCCAAATCGTGAGGTTATAAGTCTCGATATCTAATTCAGCGTGATAGAGCAAAGGCATTGCGTGCAGCGGATCGATGTCGGCGATCAGGTGGCCCCGAACCCGATAAGCATTTATCAACTCCATCACCCGCGCTTGCCGAACGGACTGCTCGTGCATCTGATCGGCGCCCATGAAGAAGGGATTGCGATCGACGTTCCAGCGCAAAGGCGCGTGTGGGATACCGAGATCCGCGAAAATCTCTTCGTAGAATTTATGCTTGCCCAGCAGCAGTTCATGAACGCGAGCGAGGAACGCGCCGGATTCCGCGCCCTGAATGATGCGATGATCGTAGGTGCTGCTGATATTTATTGCTTTACTGATCCCCAGTTGCCGCACAATCTCAGGCGCCATCGCTTGATATTCCGCCGGGTATTCGATCGCTCCCGTGGCGATGATCACCGATTGCCCGGCCATCAAACGCGGGGTCGATGCGACCGTGCCGATTGTTCCGGGATTAGTGAGCGAGATTGTCGTCCCCTGAAAATCCGCGACTTGCAGTTTGCCTTCGCGGGCACGCTTCACCGTGTCGTCATAAGCCGCGAGAAATTCTGAGAAGCTAAGCTGGTTCGCATTCTTGATGTTAGGAACCAGCAGGGTGCGCGTGCCGTCTTTCTTTTCCAGATCGATTGCCAGCCCCAGATTCACTGACTCGCGTTTCACTCTTGCGGGCTGTCCATCAATCGCTTCAAAGCCATCGTTGAGTTGGGGAAACTTATCCAGCGCGTGCAGGATCGCCCAGGCGATCAAGTGCGTATAGGAAGCCTTGCGCCGACCCTCGCGGTCGAAATTCTGACTCAAGTGTTGATTGATTATGCGCCGATTCTCGTCGAGGAGTTTCACTGGGATGCGTCGCTGCGAAGTCGCGGTCGGAACTGCCCGGCTGGCTTCCATGTTCTCGACGATCTTGAGCGCCGCGCCGCGAATTGGCTCAGCTTGAACTTTAGCGGCGGAAGGTTTTGTTTCCGGCGCGGGCGTTGGTTTCGCGGCGGCGCGGGCTGCAGTCGCGGTCCCGCGGCCGTCGCCACTACGCGCTACTGCTCCGCTACCGTCGGCTTGGGGAAGTGCTGCGGGCGGGCCTTTCGGCTGAGCCTCTGAAACCGCAACTTCGCCGAGCAACTCCTCGAAATACGTACGCCAGGATTCATCAACCAGAGACGGATCGCTGCGAAATCGAGCCAGCAAAGTCTCAACATAAGTCGCATTTGCGCCGAAGCTTTCGGCAATTACTTCGGACAATTCGCGTGTCGTCGATAGTTGTTCGAGACTCATCTCTCTTAATTAATAGACTATCACCTTCGAAGAAGTGTTGCATCCATAGTTACAGTACCGCGAGCGTAGCGACCGGCTTTCTCTTTTTTCCACTCATCGCATCAATGGAACTAGGGCCGGTCGCTACCGCTCGCGGTACTGTAACTGATGCTCCATGCACTTCCAATTGGCTCGGGGCGGAAAAGAAATCGCTCGAATTTGCGTGCGAGCAATGCTATTGTATCCGACCATTCGCGCTGTTCGATTCACGAATCGAGAAATCATATTTCATGGCCGAACAAATCGCAGAGAGCAAGCCAGGCTTCAAAACGGCGCTGGTCTTTTCGATGTTGTTTGCAATTCTGGCTGCCATTCTGGTCTTTGCCTATTACGCGACCTTTCGGAGACCTGTGACCACCCTGATTCTGGTTCGCCGCGCCGAGAAGATTATCGATCCTAACAACCCGGATGTTGATCTGAATGCCGATGGTCAGGCTCGGGCGCAGGAGTTAGTTCGCATATTCGCCGATGCCGGAATCAATGCAATCTACGCGACGCAATACAAGCGGACTCAGGCGACGGTGAAGCCTCTGGCTGATCGTCTGGGCTTGCCTATCAATCAGGTCAACGCAAAGAACACCGGCGACTTGCTGGCGCAGATTCGCGCGCAGCACTCGGGTCAAACCATTTTCATTGCGGGCCATAACAACACCGTGCCGGAGATCATCTTCGCTGCCGGCGGGCCGCAGTTTCCAATCATCCCGGAATCGGAGTACGACAATCTTTTCATTGTCACCATCTATCGTACAGGTAAGGCGAAGGTCGTGAAGATGAAATACGGAAAGCCCAGTGTCGCGGCTGTTGGCAGCGGAACAATGGTTCCGTGATCAGTGCACAGCGATTGGAGTTAGTGAGTAATACTCGGCAATACTGCAGCGCAAGCATTTCGCGCAAGTCCCGTAGGGACCGAATATTTATAGAGTTCGATTTCTCTGAATTTCGAGGCAGCTCCTTTAGGAGCGAAGGTGGTCGCGATGGCAAACACATTCTTGCAAGTTCTCAAATTCATCTGATGAGTCGCAGCGGGACATTGCGCTCCTACGGAGCTTGGAGACTTGTCTTGCTCGCGGTTGCTATAAACATTGTGCTCCTACGGAGCTGAGACGTGCCTTACTTTAAACATTCTTCTCGCACTATAGGAGTTTTGTTTTGCGGGGCTGCGTCGAGAAACGCATGAGGACCCCTATGAAGAAAACCAAACGCACATCAATCAATCGCCGCAGCTTCGTCAAACTTCTTCCGGCCGCCGGCGCTGCGGGCCTGGTGGTATCGAACACGCCACTGAAGGCGCTCGCGCAGATGCCGACGCCGTCACCTTCACCGCGACCTTCACCAACGCCGCCTCTACGCATCACCAAAGAGATGATGCACAACGCCGAGAAGTTGATTGGGATTGAATTGTCCGACGCGCAGGAAGCCATGGCGCTACGAGGCGTCAATAGTAATCTGGATAATTACGAAGCCGTGCGCAAGATCGATGTCCTACTCGATACCGAGCCGGCCATAGTCTTTCATCCGGCACTGCCGGGATTTCATATCAAGCGCGCGAGCACAAAGACGAAATTCAAATTTGGTAAGAACGAGCCGGCGCAATTTAAATCTGTCGAAGACTTGGCATTCGCGACCGTGCCGCAACTTTCTGAATTAATTCGAACCAAAAAGGTTTCGTCCGTTGAACTGACAAAGATGTATCTCGGCCGGCTGAAAAGGTTCGGGCCGAAACTTCTGTGCGTCGTTACGCTCACCGAAGATTTGGCGATGAAGCAAGCGCAGGACGCCGACAACGACCTCAAGCGCGGCAGGTATCGTGGGCCGTTGCATGGCATCCCTTGGGGCGCAAAAGATTTGTTCGCGACGAAGGGAATCAAAACAACCTGGGGCGGCGAACCTTATCGAGATCAAGTGATCGATTACGACAGTACGGTCGTTGAGCGGTTGCGCGACGCCGGCGCTGTACTGGTCGCGAAACTCTCGATGGGCGCCCTGGCCCAGGGGCCCAAGTGGTTCGGCGGCGTCACGCGCAATCCGTGGAACCCGAACGAAGATCGCAACGGCTCGAGCGGTTCTTCAGCAGGTCCCGCATCGGCCACGTCCGCCGGGCTGGTTGGCTTTTCAATCGGGACCGAAACGCTCGGCTCAATCGTTTCGCCGTCGTCAACGTGCGGCGTGACTGGTTTGCGCCCGACCTATGGCCGCGTGAGTCGCTATGGAGCAATGGGCCTGAGTTGGACGATGGACAAGATCGGACCGATCTGTCGCGGGGTGGAAGATTGCGCAGCCGCGCTGGATGCGATTTACGGTCCTGATCACCGTGACCTAACCGTCGGCGACGCGCCATTCAATTGGTCAGCCAATGTTCCGCTGAGCAGCTTGCGGGTCGGCTATCTGAAAACTGAATTCGAATCGACCCCTTTCCCAAACGCGACCGAACAGCAACGACAACAATTCGAGCAACGGAATGCGATGTACAAGGAAGCATTGAGCGCTCTGGAAAAAGCCGGCGTGAAGATGACGCCGATCGAGCTGCCAAAGTTTCCGACGCAGAACATTCGCTACATCCTGACGGCCGAAGCGGCGACCGCGTTCGACGACATCACGCGCGATGGCCGAGTGAATCAGCTTTCCGGACAGGACGCCGGCGACTGGCCGAACTCGTTTCGCACGTCACGATTCATTCCCGCGGTCGAGTACCTGCGAGCGCAACGGGCTCGCGTACTGCTAATGCGCGAGATGGATAAGCTGATGTCGCAGTGGGACGTCTTCGTTTCGCCCGCCCCCGGCAGCGCCAGTCTAATAATCACCAACCTAACCGGCCATCCAGCAGTCTGCGTTCCCTGCGGTTTTACGGGCACGCCAAGTCTGCCGCGAGCAATCATGTTCACCGGCGGCCTGTACGACGAAGCCTCGCCGCTGCGCGTAGCGCTGGCGTTCGAACAAGCGACCAAGTGGCACACAATGCATCCGAAAGTTGATTGGGCTTAGAACGTCTTGGAATATTAACTGGCTTAAAGAGCTACGGTTGAACCGATAGAACTTCCCAGGCGGCTTTCTCTTAAGGTTTCAAGCGATTAATTCCTGCCGATTAGCTTAGAGGTCGACGGCTTCTTGTGGTCGTAACCAGAATTCGGGAGTGGTGTTGAAGACGCGCGCGAGGCGATGAGCTTAAGTCAGGATTGACTGAACGACGTTCGTTAAGAAGCGCGCGAATTCCGCGTTGAGACACACCTAACAAAGAAGCCAATTCGGACGGAGTCAATCGCGCTGCGGAAAGGGTCCCTTCGCGAAGTAATTCTCCCGGATGCGTTGGCCTCCTCTTTCCTTGGACGCTCATCGTTCTCTCCTGATAATCATCTTCCAAATTGAATTCGCGCATGTCAAACGTCAAATGAAAGTAATAAATGATCCGGTCGCTATCGAGTCTGTGTCAGAACCGAGAGCGGTAGCGACCGGATCATCGAGTTTCGCGGGAATTGTTAGATCCCATCGCTACCGCTCCGGGTTCTGACACGAGTTTTGACACAGTTGCTATCGCTCGCGGTACTGTAACGGATTCCGCATCGTCGTGTTGATTTCTACTGGCACGCATCGTTTGAAACTCAGGATGCTCTTCTTGAAAATTCCGCAGACGTAGACGCGTCCTGTTATTGCCCAGGTCTCTTTCGAATTGCTCCACTCGTCGATTGCGGCCAGTACTGCGCTGGGAAGATGAAGGTAGATACTCAGCGGCTCGCGCAGAGTCAGCGGCTGGGTGTTGGGCAGGTCGAAAGCGCGATGATATTCGTCGATGTCCACGGATGTCCCGTTGATGACCATGGCTTCAAAGAGCAGAAAGTCGACGTGACCGCTCCGCTTCACCGGCGCGACGACCAGGGGAACTTCAAAAGTAACCCCCAGCGGCGTGACTCGTGCGAGTTGCGGCTTTCCCAATTGAATCAACGTGTCGGGGTCTGAACGTGTTTGGTTGTCAGTCGGTTCGTTGGCGTTCGCGGCGTTCTGCTGGGGAGTCTGGCTCTTATTGCCGGTGGACTTTGTTTCCTTCGAATCGGATCTCTTTACTTCAACGACCGCTCGTTCGACTTTGTAGCCGCGAATTTCTTTGGGGTAGTCGCCGGTTTGGGTAGCAGCCGCCGAAGCGACGATGCCGAGAAGGAGTAACACGCCGAAGGAGTTGAGCCGCCCAGCCCAGGGGAGGCCACCGGTTCGATATCCTTCGCTGAAACCAAAGAGTAGCCTGCTCATCTTCGCTCGATCCAAGCGGTCGCCCCTTTGGAGTCTGTCGGACAAAGTGATTTCTCTGTGTAAACTCTGTGGTCCTCTGTGTCTCTGTAGTGAGATTCGTTAGGAAAAGACTCACCACAGAGACACAGAGATCTCACGGAGATCCACAGAGACTAATTTTCCGCCAGACGCTGTTGAGGGCCCAACTCATTTTGGCGCCTCGATCAACTCTTCGACATCGAGCAACAATGCCACGCTGCCATCAGCCAATTCCACGGCGCCCGAAACACCGGGCCAGCGCGCGCCATGCCGGCCCAGGCTGCGCACCAAAGTCTCTTGCTTCCCTTCGATGCGCTCTACGGCGATCGCGATTTGAATTTCGCTGCTGTTGCCGCCATTCCGATAGGGTTTCGTTTCCAATATGATTACGACCCGCTCGTTCGCGGCGCCAATTTCCACCGATCGATCTAAAAGGCGCGCCAACGAAAAGAGTCGCAGCTGCTCGCCCCTCCAATCAATCGCTTCGGCGCTTCCTTCATAACCATCCAAAGAATGTTCACCGGCCACACGCGCGGATGCAATGGCATACAGTTGATCGCCGGACCGAACCATCACGCATTTCACCAACGCCAGCGCCACAGGCAAACTAATTAAGAAAGTCGTTCCGCGCCCGGTTTCAGTGTGCACGCGCACTTCGCCGCCGGCCTGTTCCATCGCGCGGTCGACGACGTCCAGCCCAATGCCGCGGCCCGACAAGTCCGACACCTCTGACGCGGTGGAAAAGCCCGGTCGGAAAATCAAGCGCAAGCACTGGTCCATCGTCAGAGATTCGTGTCCCTCGATACCCTGTTCGCGAGCGGCAGACGCGACGCGAGTCAAATCGATGCCGCGACCATCGTCGTGAACGGCAATATGTATTCGGCCACTTTCACTGAAAGCCGCTAATCGCAATTTACCTATAACATTCTTGCCGGCCGCAGTTCGTTCCTCAGGACTTTCGAGGCCGTGGCTGACCGCGTTGCGCACCAGATGCAGAAGCGGTTCGGCAATAGCGTCGGCCAGCGGCTTGTCGATAGCGATGTCGCCGACCGCGATTTCAAACTCAACTTCTTTTCCCAACTGGCGGGCGGCAATTCTTCCCGCGCGCGTCGCTACTCGCTCGAGGGTTGCAGCCAGCGGCACCAGCCGCAGCTTGATCAGCCGTTCTTCAAGTTCAACAAACCGCCGTCGCAAACGTGTAGTCGCCGCTGCGACCACACCTTGATTGTCCGGCGCGCGGGCAGCGGAAAGCGCTTTCGTCGTATCGCGAAACAACTCGCCGGCGTCGGTGATAATTCGATCGAGTTCACTCAGCTCAACGCGGACTGAGGCAGCCGGCTCGTCCGGTGTCATTCGCAGAGAGTCGGCCGGCGCGGGCTCTCTCTGCCGAGTTAAAGCGGGCTCGATCTTTAGCTCACTTATTTCGATTCGGCCCAGTTGGACCGCGCGGCGCGCGATCTCCTCAGAGATAACTTCGGCGGCGTAGAGCAGTCGGAAGCTTATCTCATCAGCAGCCGCGGATTCTCCGGGAACGGTGGCAATTACTTCGCCGATCTGTCCCAACAACTTGCTGAGTTCGCGAAAGTTTTGATCGAAGTCTTCGATCGCAAAGCCGGCTGAGACTATGAACAACCTGGCGCCTTCACGGATGGCTTCGCGGGCGTGTTGTAGATCGTATTCGCTGAGCGAACGAGCCACGTCAGGTGGCAGGGTAGCTCGCAACGTGCCGGCAATCTTACCCTGGCTGGCGCCGGTACTGGCAATTGCCTGCAAACGCGCGATTAGTGCTTTCGCATTTACCTCGGCGCCAGTGGCTTCGCGTGAAAGAGCCTGCGCGATTACATTCGCTGCTTCCGCAAACAGATTCAGCAATGAATCGTCGATGTTGACGCGGCCCAGTCGCACGCCGTCCAACACACTCTCGAATTCGTGAGAAACTTCGCGGACAATCTCCAGCCCCAGCGAAGCCGCCGAACCTTTTAGCGTATGCACGCGCCGAAAAATGCGCGCGGCCAGTTCGCGCCGTCTCGGCCCCTGGAAGCGCACGATGCGCAGTTGTTCGAGATCGCGATCGAGTTTCTCAACAATCTCTTGCGCGTCGGCAGTGAACTGGCGCTGTGCTTCATCCATCTCAGCGATCAGTTTAGCTCAGATTAACGACCGGCAACGAGGGTTTTTGTTCGGCGGGGAGCCTGTCGGAAAAAGTATTTCTCTGTGCAAACTCTGTGATGCTCTGTGTCTCTGTGGTGAAATTTTGCTCGAAAAAAGATTCACCACAGAGGCACAGAGGGTGACACAGAGAACCACAGAGAGACGAGATGTTCTAGAGCCCGTCATGTCGACTCACTACTGCTTCGAAGCCGGTTTGGCAATCACCAAGGGATCGACCTCCATCTCTCGACGATAGAAAACTCGGGGACGCTGCACGCTTCTCTTCTCAGGATCGACGATCTTCTGTTCGCCCTCGGTAAACGCAATACCCAAACCGAGGCCACGACTCTCCTTCATCTTCTCTTCCTGCATTTGCGGCACCCGCTCGGTCGCAAAGTCGAGCCATTCACGTGCGCTCAACACGCCATCCCTTGGTTCGTTATCGGCGGCCGCCGTCTTCAATCCCTCCTCGACCAATGCATAAGTGAGCAAGCCGTGCCCCAATTGCGCGGCTTCCAGCGCGGCCTGATAACTCTGCGCGGCGGTGAGAATGTACATGCCTTTTTCATACGCGAGTTGGGCCAGACCTTTTGAGTTCATTGGGCCGCGACGTTTTTCTTCAGCTTCCAGCGCTTGCCCCGAATTACAAGCATCGATGATCATCAGCAGCGAACTGGCGGCGAGACCCTCGACAGATTCTTCCAACTCGACATCGGAAATGCTGTGCGCCAGTATCGATTTAATTGCGCTCTCGTTTAATTCGCTTCGGTTGCCATCGTAACCGAGATCGTGCGGGATGAGATAAAAGCGCTGTCCCTGCGCCGTGCCATGTCCCGCGAA